>Ga0302277_1001830_pt1 | contig 15468 bp, 12 predicted proteins | sample III_Bog_N3_1_FD_198759 | JGI IMG/M metagenome (GOLD analysis project Ga0302277, IMG submission 198759) | Peat permafrost microbial communities from Stordalen Mire near Abisko, Sweden - III_Bog_N3_1 | ecosystem: Environmental > Terrestrial > Soil > Wetlands > Peat | place: Sweden: Abisko... | reverse complement strand
CGTAACTCAAGACAACGACAGAAACAAAGCTCATCACATATCCCGTGAGAGCAGAAGATAGCGCGCCCATAAACGATGGTCGAAAAATATGTCCCATATAGCTATTGCCAAAAAGAATACTTCCTATTAAACCGCAAATCGAAGGAATGGCGGCAAGCAGCGCGACATAATTTTTAAGGAGATCAGGTATTGTAGCCGGCTCATGCTCGATTTTATCCCATTCAGATTTTGGTTGAATAAGAATACATTTAGCACGCTCAATAACATGCAATAGTTTCTGATTATCAATTAAATTCATAGGTTGTTACCTCGCGCAGAAATGTTAAAAAAAAGAGAGCTTGAAAGGGGTCATGACAAACGAGTAAAATAAGAACCTCTTGAACCAACGCATTTCTTGTAGCTCGCCACTTATCGGCAAATATGTCAGCTAATAACGAGAGCCCTTCGAAAGACATTACTTTTTAAGAGCAGCAACTCAACAAAACTTAGCAAACGACTCTTCTAGAATAAGCAAATGTTTTATTAAAAATTAGTAAATATATAAGTACATATGGAATATGTTATTAAAAATGAGAAAAAGACAAAAGACTCTCCCAAAGCAGCCTTTCTCCGAAGATTAACATAATAAGTATCGTCCTATCACACGCCCAGTATCTTCTATCGATCCCCATGTTACATCATGAACAACTCTAAAATATGGAACATCCCTTGATCATCCCGACATTTATCCTCAATGACGCGATTGTTTCCATGGGCAATGGTAAAATTTACGGCATTAACACGGCCACACAAGATATATTAAAGGCCTATGCTAAGTATGCGTCACCTCAAGAGATACGCTTCCGATCCCAAGATATCGTGCAAGACCACATGATGGAGAGCATTATTACTGCTCATTCACCCTCGGTTCGTTTAAAAAAAGTTCAATCGAGTAATGATGTGTCACAATGTGCCATGTATTTACAACTACCGAATGCTGATCACTTCTGGTTGAGACAATGGAATTCTCCCCAATCCTATAGCCTTTGTGGACTTAACCACTCCCTCTCTGGACAACATATCTACGATCATCTTCGCAACATTTTTTTAGCTCCAACGGAACCATGGGATGCTCTCATTTGCACATCAAAAGCCGCCCATAAGGTTATTAACCGCTACATGGAAAATTGGTCATCTTATCTTTTGTCACGGTCTGAAACTGCATCCCAATCAATAAAGCCGGCCTTACAACTTCCTATAATCCCCTTAGGAACTGAAGCGGATTTATGGACATCCCCCCATAAAAAAAACAAGCTGCGACTTGCCTTAAGGTCACGCCTGAAGATAAAAAAAAATGACATTGTAATACTGTTTCTTGGGCGTCTTAATTTCACATCCAAAGCACATCCCTTCCCTATGCTGCAAGCTCTTCAAAAAGTTCAGTCAAACACAGCCACACAAATTCATCTCATTCAGGTGGGGTGGTATCCTTCTCATGAAATGCAGCAAATAACCGAACAACTCGCGCATGAGCTAGCCCCCGATATCTTGATCCACAACATATCCGCCAAAGACGATCCTTTATCAGCCGCATCGGAAGAAGACCGTCTCAGCGCTTATGCTGCCTCTGATATTTTCATGTCATTATCTGATAATATCCAAGAAGCCTTTGGTTTAACTTTGATCGAAGCAATGGCCTGTGGTCTTCCGGTTATAGCCAGCGACTGGGATGGATATCGTGATACCGTTGTTCATGGAGAAACCGGGTTTCTGATACCGACCTTGATAGCCCCACCCTCAAGCGGCGCAGACATTGCATTGGCGCACGGTATAGGAACACGCAACTATAATCGTTACCTGGCCGATGTGCTGCAAGCAACAGCCGTAGATCTTTTTTCGACTATCGATGCGCTAACACAACTCATTGCGAATACCGATTTACGCAGCCGCATGGGACAGGCTGGACAAAAGCGATGCGAAACATACTATGACTGGCGTGTTATTATAAAAGCTTATCAATCTCTGTGGACGGAGCTTGAGGAACGCCGCTATAAGGGAACCACAACCTCCTTTAAAAACAATCCACATCACCCTGATCCTTTTACTTTGTTTCAAGAATTTGCCAGCGCGCCACTTAAACCCAGTGATCTCCTGACACTAACCGACCAGTGGTTGATTCATTTTAAAATTGCCACTCAATCTCCCACAATGCGGATGCCCGAAGATTGGCTTATGAACACGGATGAACAGATGATTTTACTACAAAGCCTGCATAAAAAGTCTATTTTATCGGCAGCTCAACTCCTCGACAATATTAAAGGAACTCGCGAACAATGTGTTCGCACTGTTTTGTGGTTAATCAAAGCCAATATTATTAAGGTCATAAGTTGAAATATGTTTTTTTAAATGCATCAAATAATAGGTGTACCAACATCACTCACGAGCCAACGACTACGTAGCTCCGTGTGATGCATAGCAAACCATTGTAATGCGACCATTGTTTGTGCATCACGCACTTTATTTGAATAAAGTAGGCCGATAGCTCGCGCTGCGTCGATAACATGAACGCGAATATCTTCATTCTCTTCAAGAATACCGTATAGGCCCCCATCTAGAGGAGCTTGCGTGCGCCCAACAAACAGACAAATCTGTTCAGATGTGCCCCCAGGGCTTGAATAGTAAGTAGCGATAGGCTGCATATCCGTGACCGTGCATCCTGCTTCTTCCATAGCCTCACGGCGTGCGGCGGCTTCTGCCATTTCATTCGTTTCAACCATCCCCATAACAACTTCAAGCATCCAAGGATCATCCTTTGTTAATAAAGGGCCCGAACGAAACTGTTCAACCATAACAACCGAATCTTGCTGTGGATCAAACAGCAAAACGCCCGCAGCCTGCTGGCTACGATGAAAAACTTCGCGCGTAAAGCCCTTACTCCAATGTCCATCAAATCGTTCATGACGGATATGATACCGTTCCATACGATAAAAGCCCTGAAACAGGATTTCTTTGGACAAGATTTGGTATTTTCTATCGGTCATAGCGTGCAATTCTATTGTATTGAACGATCATCATAGACATCCGCTCCTAAAAGTTAGCATCACTCTGCTCTTTCTACTCTTTCAGACAGAAGGGATAGTGATTCTTAACTATGCGTTTTCATCAAACAAATCAGGCATAATCATAAATATTAAGAACACATCGCTGAAAAATGGTTAACAGAGTTAGCCCGCGTGTTTACCGATGAAACGTAAAACATTGTTACCAATATTATAAGCGAAGCATGGAAGGTTATTTCTTTACCATAATCACAAACATGCGATTATCACACCAATTAATGTGAAATTGCGTAATAAAATGGCTCCCCGGGACGGTTTCGAACCGCCGACCCGGTGATTAACAGTCACCTGCTCTACCGCTGAGCTACCGGGGAAGCGCGCTATCTATAATAACTGTAGGCCTTAAGCGCAACAGTGTATTTGATATCCCCAAGATTACTCATATTTCAATGATTGTGGGGTTGGCATTAAATTAGATACCTGATACCAGTCTTACGTCTTCTGAATCGCGGGCATGACGGAATCGGTAGACGTATCGGACTTAAAATCCGAAGCTAGTAATAGCGTGCCGGTTCAAGTCCGGCTGCCCGCACCAATGATATAAGCGACGTAAGGACCCGTACCCTATGGATAAAATTCTCATTCTTGATTTTGGGTCACAGGTAACACAGCTCATTGCGCGCCGCGTGCGTGAAGCCGGGGTTTATTGTGAAATATTTCCCTTTAACTGTCCTGATTCGAATGTCTTAGCCTTTCAGCCCAAGGGTATAATCCTTTCAGGGGGACCGGCTTCAACGCTTGATCAGGATAGCCCACGCGCTCCTGAAGTTGTCTGGTCGATGAAGGTTCCCGTATTAGCCATTTGTTATGGCCAACAAACGATGTGTGTCCAATTGGGCGGCAAAGTTGAGGGCGGCCATGCACGCGAATTTGGCCGTGCTACGATTGATATCAAAGATACATGTGACCTATATGATGACTTTTGGCCCTATGGATCCAAGCAGCAAGTCTGGATGAGCCATGGGGATCGAGTAACAAAGTTGCCCCAAGGGTTTCGCGTAACGGCAACAAGCGAAGGGGCTCCCTTTGCATTTATAGTTAATGAATCACGTCGTTATTATGGAACTATGTTCCACCCCGAAGTTGTTCACACCCCTGATGGAGCAAAATTACTAAGCAATTTTGTGCACAAAATTTGTGATTGCTCAAGTAATTGGAGCATGAAAGCCTTTCGCAACGCGGAAATAGAGCGCATCCGCGCGCAAGTTGGTTCGGATAATGTAATTTGTGGTTTATCAGGTGGTGTCGATAGTGCTGTCGCAGCCGTACTCATTCATGAAGCGATTGGATCACAACTGACTTGTATTTTTGTTGATACAGGGCTCATGCGGCAAGGCGAGGCCGAACAAGTCGTTTCCTTGTTCCGCTCTCATTACAATATTCCACTTATTACCATTGATGCCAAAGACCTCTTTCTAAAAGCACTCAACGGTATAAGCGACCCAGAAACGAAACGTAAAATTATAGGCAAACTATTCATTGATGTTTTTGATACCGAAGCGCATAAAATTTCAAATGTTAAGTTCCTTGCTCAAGGAACACTCTATCCTGATGTAATTGAAAGCGTTTCATTTACAGGCGGTCCAAGCGTCACCATTAAATCACATCATAATGTCGGGGGCTTACCTGCTTTTATGAAACTAAAACTTGTTGAACCCTTACGTGAACTTTTTAAAGATGAAGTTAGGGTTTTAGGGCATGAACTTGGTTTACCTGATAGTTTTATTGATCGTCACCCCTTTCCTGGTCCTGGACTAGCTATTCGTATACTGGGAGACATCACATCTGAGAAACTGGCTGTCTTACGGAAGGCCGATGTTATTTATCTTGATGAAATAAGAAAAGCAGGCCTTTACAATGAGATCTGGCAAGCCTTTGCTGTATTACTTCCTGTAAAATCAGTTGGGGTTATGGGAGATGGCCGTTCCTATGATAATGTTTTGGCTTTGCGTGCCGTTACTTCTGTGGATGGTATGACCGCAGATTCTTATCCTTTTGAACACGCGTTTTTAACAAAGGTTGCAACCCGCATTATTAATGAAGTTCCCGGGATAAATCGTGTAACATATGATGTGACAAGTAAGCCGCCAGGCACCATTGAATGGGAATAAGAAATAACAAGGAGATTACTCTTGAAGAAATCCTTCCTTGTTATGATCTTTCTGCTTTCTTTTCTCCTTGAAACATCGCCCACAAGAGCCACAAGCCTTTGTTATAACGTTCGCCAAATGACCGCCGAACAATGGCTAAGATTACATTCTGAACTTATGGTTATAACAGTATCTTGTGGTCAAAATTCTTCAGGAGAAAGCCTTGTCCCGCTCTACCAAAACTTTACACAAGAAAATATCGCCTCCTTACAAAAGGCAGAAGCCACATTAATGAAATTTTATAAGGATCATTACGGCGGCAATGGTCTTCAAGCCCTCGACAAGTTAAGAACTCGTCTTGGCAACGAATATGGGCTAAAAGTAGCTGAATTATCTACCCCCCGATATTGCCAACAATTTCAAGATAAAGTTGAATCAATATATCATTTAACGCCGACACAGTTGAATATAGTTGTGCAAAGAATGACCCATAACGAAAAATCTGAATTTTATCTCTGCCCAAAGCAACAGCCAGATATTGCCAAGACGAGGCAATAATGTCTATTTTACATTTCAAAGAACAGTCTTTTTGTGAGCATCGTGGAGTATTTTTTTCAGCAACTTATTAATGGCCTAACGCTCGGAGCCGTCTATGGGCTCATTGCGATTGGATACACCATGGTCTACGGGATCATTGGGATGATAAACTTTGCCCACGGCGAAATTTATATGATTGGAGCATTTATCACGACGATATGTTTTGTTGTCCTTAGTCTTATTGGAATTACCAACATTGCTATGGCCTTAATAATCGTACTTATTATAACAACGATTATTACAAGTCTTTATGGATGGAGTGTTGAGCGTGTTGCCTACAGGCCTTTACGTAACTCGACACGTCTGGCTCCGTTGATATCGGCCATTGGCATGTCCATCTTATTACAAAATTATGTCCAACTCCTGCAGGGGGCGCGCGTTAAAACAATGCCTCCAGTTTTGCAGGGTTCTTTAACAGTTATGCAACGTCAAGATGGTTTTGTGGTTTCTATTTCTTATCAACAAATAATCGTTCTATTAATAACCGTGCTACTTATGATAGCGGTAACTTTTCTTATTCAGAAGACCTCTCTTGGACGTGCGCAGCGCGCCTGCGAGCAAGATAAAACCATGGCGGCCCTCGTTGGCATTAATGTTGATCGTACGATATCCGCAACTTTTGTAATCGGGGCGTTTTTAGCTGCCATTGCTGGATTTATGGTTACACTTTATTACGGCGTTGTTGATTTCTACATGGGGTTTTTAGCAGGCATGAAAGCTTTTACGGCCGCCGTTCTTGGCGGCATAGGCTCTCTTCCCGGTGCCATGCTTGGAGGAATCTTAATTGGTTTAATTGAAAGTTTTTGGGCAGGATATATCAACGCCCAATATAAGGATGTTGCTGTTTTTGGTGTTCTTATGCTCGTTCTTTTAGTGAGACCCAATGGACTTTTTGGGCATCCTGAAACAGAGAAGGTCTAAGGATGTACTCGATCCTTAAAGACGCTTTCATCACAGCTTTTATCGCAGCACTCCTTGCTCTCCCTTTGGCGGGGGCGCGCACCATAGATGGGAGTGATGGCCCTATCGTTGAATGGCATCTTGTGGCTCTCGCCTCTTTTTTTATTTTTATGGGACGCATTGCTTTGAGCCTTAAAGAAAAAAAGCAATTACGCACCCTTGCGCCCCTTGCTTTGGGATGCGCCCTCCTGAGCAACCACCTAAATCTAGCATCCCATTTTTTGACAACAGTTCTTTTCTTCGGCTCGTGGATTATTGCTCTCAGGACCTGCTATCTACTTACTTACCCACTTCTTAAAAATTTCTTAGACGTACATGATAAAAAAACATTTGTTCACAAATGCATTACACCATTTAAAGACTCCACTCATAATCTAAAGGTCGCGTCCTGGTTTCTTTTACTTTTAGCGGTTGTAATACCTTTTGCGCCTTTTACAACACGCTACACTATGGATGTCGCTATCATGGTTCTAACATATGTCATGTTGGCATGGGGCCTTAATATTACGGTGGGATATACAGGTCTTCTCGATTTAGGTTATGCGGGCTTCTACGCCATCGGAGCCTATTGTTATGCTCTCCTTGCCCAATACACCCATATTGGCTTCTGGACAGCCCTTCCTCTCTCGGGCTTTGTTGCAGCTTTCGCCGCTTTTATACTTGGTCTTCCTGTCCTAAGGCTTCGAGGTGATTATTTTGCAATTGTGACCCTTGGATTTGGTGAAATTGTACGGCTTATTCTTATCAACTGGACAACATTAACAGGTGGTCCAAATGGGATTTCCGGCATTGCGCGTCCAACGTTATTTGGGCTTGAATTTACCCATCAAGCCGTCGATGCCCAAGATTCTTTCAATAGTTTTTTTCACCTCAATTACAGTCCGATGCAACGCATTTTCTTTCTTTATTATATTATACTATTATTTGCCGTTACTGTTGGTTGGCTCAGTATTAAACTGCGAGGGTTACCCCTTGGGAGAGCTTGGGAGGCCTTTCGCGAAGACGAAATTGCCTGTGCATCTCTTGGAATAAATCGTTGGCGACTTAAAATTATGGCGTATTCACTTGGAGCTATCATTGCTGGGCTCGCAGGAGCTTTCTTTGCCGCACGTCAAGGTTTTATAAGTCCCGAAAGTTTTACGTTTACTGAATCAGCTACGATGCTGGCCATTGTAATACTGGGTGGCATTGGACACCCTTTAGGTATTTTATTAGCAACTCTGTTTATTATTGGACTGCCCGAATTATTTCGCGATTTAGAACAATACCGGATGTTAGCTTTTGGTATGGGTATGGTTCTTATTATGATTTGGCGTCCAGGTGGCATGATGTCAAAGAGGCAACCTACGATTACCCTCCCGCCCCTCATCGATAAATCGACATAACCATGGATCTCAACATTACAATTGTATTGGCTGATGATAGCCGACGTATCTTACGTGCAGTTCCAGGCCAAACGCTGCTTGATGTTTTGCGTCAACACAAGATTGATGAAATTGAAGGCGCCTGTGATGGAGCCATGGCTTGCTCAACTTGTCACATCATCATTGAACGTGGTTGGTATAAGAAGTTATTGCCCGCAACGGCAGATGAAATGGATATCCTCGACCTGGCAAGTGGATTAACACCCACATCACGGTTAGCCTGTCAAATCGTTGTTACAGAATCTATGGACGGCCTTCTTATTCAATCGCCACATGGAAGGGGGTCGCGCGTCTAACGCTTGAATCGTTACTTTTTGGTTATTGTTCAAGGGTAAAACACCCTAAAACTAAAAAATTTCTCATCCCCTTGCTATCCTCGTTCAATCCGCTAACTTGGTGTAGAAGTTCATGTAACTGGAGTTATAAAAAATGCCTATCTTCGAACGCGACCCACTGCAAACGCTGAATAATCTTATTCCAATGGTCATTGAACAAACAGCCCGTGGTGAACGTTCTTTTGACATTTATTCGCGTCTGCTTAAAGAACGGATCATTTTCTTAGTGGGTCAGGTCGAAGACCACATCTCGAGCCTTATCTGTTCACAACTTTTATTTCTTGAATCAGAAAACCCAACAAAAGAGATTTCTTTGTATATCAACTCACCTGGGGGAGTTGTAACCTCAGGCATGGCAATTTATGACACAATGCAATATATCCGCTCTCCCGTATCAACGGTATGTATGGGGCAAGCAGCATCCATGGGATCTCTCTTGCTTTGCGGTGGAGAAAAGGGCAAACGCTTCTCTCTCCCCAACAGCCGCATCATGATCCACCAACCTTCTGGTGGAGCCCAAGGACAAGCCACAGATATAGAAATTCAAGCTCGTGAAATCCTAAAGCTACGCCAAAGACTTAACGAAATTTATGTCCATCATACTGGACAATCTTTTGACAAGGTATCTTTGGCTGTCGAACGCGATAATTTTATGTCAGCTCCCGAAGCTAAGAGTTTTGGGCTGATTGATGAAGTTGTTACTCATCGTCCTGGTGGCGATGCGGAAGCAGAAAAGAAAGCAGCTTAATAATTCGGCAACTATATCCCCTCTAGTATATTAACAAAGGCCACCTTAAAGAGAGCGCCATGACGAAGACAACACCTACCAGCGGCAGCGATAGCAAAAATACCCTTTACTGCTCGTTTTGCGGCAAAAGCCAACACGAAGTTCGGAAGCTTATAGCAGGTCCGACAGTATTCATCTGTGATGAATGCGTAGAACTTTGCATGGACATTATCCGTGAAGAAAGCAAAACCACGCTTGTTAAAAGCCGTGATGGCGTGCCAACACCTAAAGACATACGTGTTGTACTTGATGATTATGTTATCGGTCAGGTTCGCGCAAAACGTGTTTTATCTGTCGCTGTTCATAACCACTATAAGCGGCTTGCTCATGGCGCACGCAATTCGGATGTTGAACTCGCAAAATCAAATATATTGTTAGTAGGTCCTACGGGCTGCGGAAAAACACTCTTAGCACAAACCTTGGCGCGCATCATTGACGTTCCTTTTACTATGGCTGATGCGACAACCTTAACAGAAGCTGGTTATGTGGGCGAGGATGTTGAGAATATTATTCTAAAACTTCTTCAGGCTGCTGACTACAATGTTGAGCGCGCTCAACGTGGTATTGTTTACATCGACGAAATCGACAAAATTAGTCGCAAATCTGACAATCCTTCAATAACACGCGATGTGTCGGGTGAAGGTGTACAACAGGCCCTTCTCAAGATAATGGAAGGCACTGTTGCTTCAGTCCCCCCTCAAGGAGGTCGCAAACATCCTCAACAAGAGTTTCTCCAAGTCGATACCACAAACATTCTCTTCATTTGTGGTGGAGCTTTTGCAGGTCTCGAAAAAATTATATCCGCGAGAGGGCGTGGTAGCTCCATAGGTTTTGGAGCCGACGTGCGAGGTCCGGATGAACGTCGTACTGGTGAAATATTAAGTGAGGTTGAGCCAGAAGATTTATTGAAATTTGGGTTAATTCCTGAATTTGTTGGAAGACTCCCCGTTATAGCAACCTTATCTGATCTGGATGAAGCCGCGTTAATCGATATTTTGACTAATCCTAAAAATGCATTGGTCAAACAGTACCAACGCTTGTTTGAGATGGAAGACATAGGTCTTGAAGTTACAGAAGATGCCCTTAAAGCGATTGCTCAAAAAGCTATTGTCCGCAAGACTGGGGCTCGAGGACTTCGCTCAATCATGGAAAATGTTCTTCTTGATTCGATGTATGATTTACCTGGAATGACGGATGTTGATAAAGTCATAATCAACAGAGAAGTTGTCGAAGAAAAAGCTCAACCTCTTTATGTTCATGGTGAAAAGCGTGAAACGCCTTCGGCAGCGAAGGCCTAATTTCTAAGCTCCTCCTTCGGATCAAGAATATAAGTGCTAGGCAACACTAGCTTTAAACGAATAATTAACGCCTCAAGAGTGATTTTACTGTTAACTCTTGGGCGTTATTATTACGTAGTTTATGCTCTCATTTCTTACGAAGAACAGAATAAATTCTTAGCTATTCTTAATTATCTGTAGTGAGACTTGAAAAACAATCCACAAATACCAATGTCTAAGTTTCGTATAATTAAGAATTCTCGCTAGAACAAAATATGGAATCAAGGCATCCTCTTAAACGATCGGCCTAAATGGCGAAAGGAATCCAATGACTTTGCAGGCTCCCGGCGGCGCACTCTACCCAGTACTTCCTTTGCGAGATATTGTTGTATTTCCACACATGATTGTTCCACTGTTTGTGGGACGCGAAAAATCGGTTAAAGCGCTCGAAGACGTGATGCAGGACGACAAGCAAATCCTTCTGCTAACTCAAAAGAATGCTACCCAAGATGACCCTCAACGTGAAGACTTGTTTACCCTCGGAACGGTCGGTACAGTACTTCAACTTCTCAAGCTCCCCGATGGCACAGTTAAAGTCTTGGTTGAAGGAGGCCATCGTGCGCGCGTTACGCGCTTTACTGAAAATACCGAGTTTTTCCAAGCATTTGCTGAACCAATTGAAGAATTTACAGGCGACAGATCCGAACTTGATGCCCTGGCCCGCGCTGTCGTAGGACAGTTTGATCAGTACATTAAGCTTAATAAGAAAATTCCTCCAGAAGTACTCGTTTCTGTTAATCAAATCGAAGATCCTACAAAGCTTGCAGATACGATAGCTTCGCATCTTGCACTTAAAATCGTCGACAAACAGGCTCTTTTAGAAACCATCTCCGTTAATGACCGATTAGAAAAAATATTCGGTTTTATGGAAGGTGAGATTGGTGTTCTCCAGGTTGAAAAGAAAATACGTACACGCGTTAAGCGGCAAATGGAAAAAACCCAACGCGACTATTATTTAAATGAACAAATGAAGGCCATTCAAAAGGAACTCGGCGAAGGAGAAGATGGCAAAAACGAGACGGATGATATTGAGAAGCGGATCCTTGAAACAAAAATGAGTAAAGAAGCTAAAGATAAGTCTATGAATGAACTTAAGAAGCTTCGATCCATGAGCCCAATGTCCGCAGAAGCAACAGTTGTTCGTAACTATCTTGATTGGATACTTGGCCTTCCATGGAACGAGCGGACGCGCACACGCAAGGACGTAAAGAAAGCTGAAAAAGTCCTTGATATTGATCACTTCGGACTAGAAAAAGTTAAAGAACGAATTCTTGAATATCTTGCCGTTCAGCAGCGACAAAACAAAATTAAAGGACCTATTTTATGTCTGGTTGGGCCTCCTGGTGTTGGAAAAACATCGCTAGGTAAATCAATTGCCAAAGCAACGGGACGAAATTTTGTCCGCATGTCTTTAGGTGGCGTTCGTGATGAGGCTGAAATTCGAGGCCATCGCCGTACTTATATAGGATCTATGCCTGGAAAAATTCTTCAAGGAATGAAAAAAGCAAAATCATCAAACCCACTTTTCTTACTTGATGAAATCGACAAGCTTGGATCGGATTGGAGAGGGGATCCCTCATCGGCTCTTCTTGAAGTACTCGATCCAGAACAAAATCATACCTTTAATGATCACTATCTTGAAGTTGATTATGATCTATCGGATGTCATGTTTGTTTGCACCGCAAACAGTTTAAAAATGCCACAACCTCTACTTGATCGTATGGAAATTATTCGTCTCTCCGGATATACAGAAGACGAAAAGATTGAGATCGCTGAACGTCATCTTCTACCTAAAATGATAAAAGAACACGGCCTCAAAAAGACTGAATTCTCAATCTCCGAAGATGCTCTTCGTGATCTCATCCGCTATTATACACGTGAGGCTGGGGTGCGCAGTCTCGAGCGTGAAATTGCTAATCTTGCGCGAAAAGCCATTAAAGACATACTCGTTAAAAGCTTAAAATCTGTTCATGTAACGCGTCGTAACCTTGAAAAATATGCGGGCATTAAACGCTTCCGCTATGGCGAGGTTGAACCTGAAGATTTGGTTGGCGTAACCACAGGATTAGCATGGACGGAAGTGGGGGGAGAACTTCTCTCCATTGAAGCCGTGGCTCTTCCTGGTAAAGGCAAAATAACAATCACAGGTAAACTCGGTGACGTTATGCGCGAATCCGTACAAGCTGCTGAAAGTTATGTAAAGGCTCGTGCGGCTATTTTCGGCATCAAACCCCCTCTCCTCGAAAAGCGTGATATCCATGTTCACGTTCCAGAAGGAGCGACCCCTAAGGATGGACCAAGTGCAGGGGTTGCCATGGTTACATCTATTGTATCTGTCTTAACTGGCATAACCGTTCGTAAAGATGTTGCAATGACAGGAGAGATAACATTAAGAGGTAGGGTATTACCTATTGGTGGGTTAAAGGAAAAACTTCTGGCTGCTTTACGTGGTGGATTAACAACCGTTCTTATACCTAAAGAAAATGAGAAGGATCTGGCTGAAATTCCCGATAATGTGAAGAAGGGATTAAAGATTCTTTTCATGAATACTGTTGAGGAAGTGTTGAAATATGCGCTTACAAAACCATTGACACCGATCGAATGGGACGAGACGGCTGAAGCCGCTGCGGCTCAGGTTAAAGAAGGTGCCGCTCGAGGCGAAGTCGTGCGTCATTAAGACATTAACCAATATTGTTATACGCTATATAAAAAAGCGCTTTTTGATGCTGTGTGCTTGACGTAGGAAAAGAACGCGTCATAAACTTACAGATAAGCAAAAGGACGTTGTCTTACGACTTGTTTTTGCTAAATCTCAAACTGATGGAGTTTCCTCGTGAATAAGAACGAATTCATTGCTGCTGTTAGTGAAAGCAAGTCTCTCTCTAAACTTGAATTATCAAAAAGTGCTATTTCCATTGTCATTGAAGCAGCCTTAGAAGCTATCGAAAGCAGTCTTAAGAAAGGCGAAGAAGTTCGTCTTGTAGGATTTGGAAATTTCTATGTTTCAAAGCGTGCTGCTGCTAAAGGGCGCAATCCACGCACCGGGGAGACCATTCAAATTAAGGCATCGAAACAACCAAAATTTCGTGCAGGTAAACAACTCAAAGAACAGATTAACGGGACAGCAACAAAGAAATAAAATCAATGAGACATTTGAAAGGCCAGTTTATTATGACTGGCCTTTTCTTTTTTTATATTACTCACTTGCCTTGGCTAGAAAAGAAAGCTCTCCTTGATTGTCGGAAGCGGCAATATCCGTTAGGGGAATAGCATAATCACCACTGAAGCAGGCGTCACAAAATTGGGGTGATTGATTATTACGCTTAACCTCGCCCATAGCTCGATACAAACCATCCAAAGAGATAAAAGCTAAACTATCGGCACCTATAAAGTGACACATTTGCTCAATTGTATAGTTATGAGCCAAGAGTTTTTCTGGCTGAGGTGTATCAATACCATAAAAGCAGCTATGCTTTGTTGGCGGGCTTGAGATACGCATGTGAACCTCTCGTGCACCGGCGGCGCGTATCATCTCCACAATCTTTGTGGATGTCGTTCCACGTACTATAGAATCATCAACCAAAATGACACGTTTGCCCTCAATAAATCGTCGATTAGCATTATGTTTAAGTTTAACGCCTAAATGCCGAATACGGTCGGTTGGTTGAATAAAAGTGCGTCCAACATAGTGATTGCGGATAATTCCAAGATCAAAAGGTATCTTACTTTGTTCGGCATAACCAATAGCAGAAGGCACCCCTGAATCAGGAACGGGCACAACAATATCCGCATCAACTCCTGACTCCTTAGCAAGCTCCACTCCTATATTCTTTCGCATTTCATATACTGATTTCCCTTCAACAGAAGAATCGGGACGCGCAAAATAGATATATTCAAAAACACAAAAACGTGGTTTCGTCGCCGCAAAAGGGTGTAAACTTTGAATGGTTTTTCCATCCATAATAACCATCTCCCCCGGCTCGACATCGCGAACAAAATCGGCGCCAATAATATCAAGCGCACAGGTTTCACTGGCTAAAACAAATGCATCTTCTAATTTGCCAATAACAAGGGGACGAACACCGTGAGGATCACGAACACCTATAATCATATTTTTTGCAAGACATACGAGTGAATAGGCCCCCTCAACCTGACGTAAGGCTTCAATCAGCCTATCGATAGGACTTCCCGCACGCGCCATAGCCATTAAATGGATGATAACTTCAGTATCCGTCGTAGAACGGAAGAGGCATCCTCTCTTAACAAGCTGTTTTCTTAAAGTATAAGCATTTGTTAAATTGCCATTATGCGCAATGGCAAATCCACCAAAATCAAAATCAGCAAAGAGTGGCTGAACATTCCGCAAAGCGGTTTCACCGGTTGTCGCATAGCGTGTATGACCGATCGATATTGATCCCATAAGTTTATTGATCACATACTCAGAGTTAAAATTCTCGCCAACATGTCCCAAAGCATGATGGGATTGAAAATGTTCACCGTCAAAGGCGACAATGCCCGAGGCTTCTTGGCCACGATGTTGCAAAGCATGCAAGCCAAGGGCAGTCATGGCCGAGGCCGAATCTCGGCCAATAATACCAAAAACACCACATTCTTCTTTTAATTTATCATCATCAAAAGGATCTGTGATTAAAGTCATGGCTTGCTGCCCTTCTGGTTCACAAGTTGATCAAGTCCTTGACGACTTTCATCATCATAGGATTTCGAATTATCATTATTGGCACTCCCCGATACAGTGGGCGTCGTCAGTAAATCAAGCTTATCTTGATCAATCATGTGTTGCGCCTGAGCTTTTTGCTCTAGGTATTTTTGAGTTGTTTTT
>Ga0302277_1001826_pt1 | contig 15472 bp, 12 predicted proteins | sample III_Bog_N3_1_FD_198759 | JGI IMG/M metagenome (GOLD analysis project Ga0302277, IMG submission 198759) | Peat permafrost microbial communities from Stordalen Mire near Abisko, Sweden - III_Bog_N3_1 | ecosystem: Environmental > Terrestrial > Soil > Wetlands > Peat | place: Sweden: Abisko... | reverse complement strand
AACGTCAACCATGGCGCGGCCGTCGGCGGCGTGCGATTGCATATCGTCGTCGGGAGTGAGCGGCTGCATTACTGCCGCGGCCATTGCGCGCTGGATGGATTCAAGATTCATAGAGCCGTCTCGTCAGGTATTGAAGGGTGTTCAATCCCAGGTCCCAAGGTCGGGACCTGGGGCACCCACGTTTTGAGTGACATTGAAGAAAAGCAAAAGCAAGAACAACTGCAGATCCTCGCCACAGCGAGCCTTCGGCTTCGACTGCGGTCGCTTCGGCGACCTTCGCTCAGGATGACAGTGGTGGGGGGGTGGCGGGGGTTCATGACACGGCCTCTACTAGCTCGGGCGCCGGCTGGTCGCTGTGTAGATACCGATTGGCTTTGAGCGCTTCGGCGTGCACCTCGTCAAAGGTCGGAATATGATCGTCCCACTCGAGCAGTGTCGGCGTTGGCCCACAGCGCTCAATGGCGCGAGCATAAAGCTGCCAAACCGGATCGATCACAGGGTGGTCGTGCGTGTCGAGAATGTATTTCTCATACTTCGAATGGCCTGCGATATGAATCTGCGCCACGCGGCCGGCCGGCACTGCGTCCACATAGTCGATGGGGTTGAACTCGTGGTTCATGGCCGAAACGTAAATGTTGTTCACGTCGAGCAGAATTCCGCAGTCGGCGCGTTCTACTACTTCGGTCAGGAACTCCCACTCGGTCATCTCTGACGCTGTAAAGGCCGCATACGAGCTCACGTTCTCAACGGCTACGGGAATCTCAAGGACATCCTGAACCTTGCGCACGCGCTCTACGGTTCGCTCTACCGCTTCCCAGGTGTAAGGAAGCGGAAGGAGATCGTGCGTATAAGTGCCGTCAACCGAGCCCCAGCACAGGTGGTCGCTCAGCCATGGCGTTTTGGTGCGGCACACAAGCTGCTTCAACCGCCGCAGATGTTCGGGATCGGGCTCGGTCACACTGCCGAAGTACATCGATACGCCGTGCTGCACGACTCGGTAGCGCTCCATGATCTGGTCGAGCATTGCCAGCGGGCGGCCGGCGTCGATCATAAAGTTCTCTGAGATGATTTCGAACCAGTCGACAACGGGCTTACGCGAAAAGATGTGCTGGTAGTGCGGAATGCGCAAGCCGATTCCGACTCCGTGATCTGCATACGCATTGAAACGATTGCCGGGCATAGGGGAAGTTGTCCGTAGGTCGCGAAGAGTGTGAGAGGGACCGGCGTGCGGCTTGACCTGAATCAGGAGACGGCGCTTCCGATCCCTCTTGTGGGGAGGAAGTGAGAATTAAGCGAAGCTGACCTTCGGCATCTTGGAACCGTCGGTTGCGCAGCCGCCCTTGCCCTGGCAGGAATTCTTGCCTTTGCAGCCCTTGTCGCTCGACTTGCAGCCGCCCTGACCCTTGCAATCGTTCTTGCCTTTACAAGAGTGCTTGGCAGGGGCGTCCTGCTGGCCATAGCTTAAGCCGGCTTTAGCAAAATGGGCCGAGCCGTTCGAGGAGTTTGCCGACTGAGCCGCGACGGTGGTGCCACCGGTCAGACCGGCGAGAGCTGCGGTCAGAAGCAGAGCATTCAGTTGATTCTTCTTCATGGGATTTGTGACCTCGCTGGGGGTTTGGGGCGGTTGAGGATCCGCCGGTTGGATTGCGCAGGTGGTGTATTCGACCGATCCCGCAGAAAGGGTTACGCACCTGAGACAGTGCGTATCAAGGAATAGTTACAGGGAAATCCAACACTCGTAAATGAATTTCTGAAAATTTAGTGTCGGACATCCTCAATGCCAGACGTTCTGAATTGTGATTGGCGAGCGGCTGGCCCGTGCGCTACCCTGATTCAGCCCGGGAATCCTTTCCTATTCTCTCCCGGCTGCAGGAGGCTGTTTGAAATCCACCAAGGGCCTGGAGCTTGTAACCGGCACAAGCGTAGTGCTGGCCGTACTGCAGAGTTTGTGCACGGCGGTCGTCGCCGTAAATGGCATCCGCGTGTTGATTGGGGTCAGTGCGCTGGCTGCGAGCAGTATTGCCGCTCCGCTGCTTGAGTTTCACAAGGACGCGATCCGGATTCCCATGCTGGTACTGGCCGTGGTTGGTTCGCTGGTAAACCTTGCTGTGCTGGGATGGATTTGGCATCTTCGCTCGAAACCCGAGGCGAAGTGGCGCCAGCAAAAGATCGCGCCTGGGCAGCGGCGCTCAGAGCGTTTGCAGGTGGCAATGGCGCTGGTTACGCTGGTGCTTGTAGGAGTAGAAATATGGGCGCACGGGGTGGTGCACCGCAAGCCGCCGGCACCGCAAGTTACGATTCAGAGCTGAAAGCTCCTGTCGCAACTGGCACCTGCAGGAATTGCCTGCATCACCTTTCACTCGCATTACGTTTCAGAGGATTGCAGCACTGGTTCCAGCCGCTTGTGGAGCCGATCGCTGAACCCCGCTGGCAGTTCGAAGACCCGGCCATCTGCTACCAGAACCACCACATTCCGCGTCGAATCAAGCACGGCCGAACAAATTTCGCAGGTCTCAAGGTGCTTGTTGATGTCCGCACGCAGAGCCGCGTCTACATCGCCGTCGATATAGGCGGAGATGTGCTCCCAAACGTGCTCGCAGTCGATTCTCATCTTCCCCGGCCAAACAATCCGCGTTTTGGCGCAAACGATTTCAGTTTATGCGCCAGTTTACGCTGCAAGAGCGCCCTGGCGCGGTGCAAACGAACCTTTACCGACCCTTCGGTGATTCCCAAAGCGGCGGCGGTTTCGTTCACGTCCATTTCTTCGATGTCTCTCAGCATCACAGCGTTACGGTAAATATCGGGCAATCCCTCAATTGCCTCCCGTAACAGCCCGGCAAGCTCCTTTTTCTCCAGTGCCTCGGCGGGTATCTCGCGCCAACTGGTTAGCACGGCCGGGGTAAAGTCGCCGGAACTCTCGTCGGTAAGGGCTTCCAGTGAGTCCTCGCGCAGCCGATCGCTTTTGCGCAGACGCCCCAGCCCTTCGTTGCGGGCAATCGAAAGCACCCAGGTTTTGAACTGCGACTCGCCCCGAAACAATTGCAAGTTGCGGAATACCTTGATCGCCGTTTCCTGGGCAGCATCTTCGGCGTCGGCCTCGTTATGCAAAATGGAGAGCAGTAAAAAGTAGATGGCGCGCTCGCAGGGGCGGATAAGTTCATGAAAAAGCTGATGTTCGCCGGCAAGGATCCGGCGAATACAGTCTGCTTCAAACTCCGCGTTAGGCGCTTTTGTCATTGCTAAATCGGTTGAATCCTTTTGGGATCAACCCGGCCACTTATCCTTACTGGCATTCACTTGAAGAGAATATAGGCTCGGATGTCAACGGGGTAGATTTTCTGAGAGAAGTCGTAGGTTTCTCAAATCAATAAACAATCGTTGCAGAAAAAACCAAATTGGGCTGTACAATTGGCTGCACAAGCACAACCTTCTGGGAGGCCCTATGGCCGGAGACATGCAGTTAACTTGCAGCGACTGTGGACAGGAATTCACATTCACCGCTGCCGATCAACAATTCTTTTCGGAGAGAGGGTTCTCAACCCCAAAGCGCTGCAAGCCATGCCGCCAAGCCAAGAAGGCCGACGGCGGTGGAGGAGGCGGTGGCGGGGGTTACCGTTCGGCTCCGGCTCAGGGAACGCCTGTGATTTGTTCGAATTGCGGACAACCAACGACGGTGCCTTTTGAGCCCCGCGGTGACCGCCCTGTCTTTTGCCGTGACTGCTACGTTGCCCGTAAAGGCGGCGGCGGTGGCGGCGGCCGGGGAAGATAACTGGCTTAACAGCCCAGCTGAGACAATCCGAGAATCCGGATCAGGCGGTGCGGATTTACTGCGACTGAACTCAAAACTCGCAGATCTGCGCCCCGGGTTTTTGCGCCTCTGAACGGTGCAACGAACGACTACGTGATTTCGGGTCCATCTTTCATCTCGCGGATTCCGATAGTGATCCAGACCACATCCCTCATTACATTCAGGGGTCAAAATCGAACTACCATTGGCCTGTGTGATTTCGTACGGCATTCAGAGGCGCGCGGCCGCGGAATGATCTTTGACCAGCCGGGGAGGAAAGATGGAAATTCAAGTTACACAAACAGATGGCGTACAGTTCTCGGTTACTGCAAGAACACACCAGTTGGTGAGCGACCAGCCGACGGAGAACGGCGGCAATGATACTGGAATGACTCCCCCGGAGCTGCTGCTTGGAGCGTTGGGATCGTGCGCGGCCTATTATGCGGTCGAATACTTGCGCACGCGCAAATTGGCCGAGACCAGAGTAAAGGTGCGGGTGACGGCAGAAAAGCTGAAGCAGCCAGCGAGACTCGGCAATTTTGTGGTGACAATTAGCTGCCCGGTCCCCTTGTCGGAGGCACACAACGAGGGTTTGCTTCGCGCTGTCCATCATTGTCTGATTCACAACTCGCTTGCATCCCCAGCCAAAATCCAGGTTGAAACGCCGGCAGTGGCGCCGGTTCTCGCCGCCGGGTGACTTTTTGGCGAAAGCCCGCATCAAATAGGCTGAGTGGAACTGTATGCCAAAAACATAGGCGGTAGAACTCACGCTGCTAGTGCATCCCCTATACTTCTTATTGAAGTAACGAATGGCTTAACCCATGTTGCCTAACCTGAACGCTTCCCCGGCTTTCTGCCGCAAACTCCTTGCCTGCTGGCTTTGCATGCTGGCCTTGGTGTTTGCATTTGAAGCCAAGACGGCCTGGTACGGTCCACCCGCTGGCCCCGGAAGCGCTGTGAGTTCTGCCAAAGCGCTGCCCGTCGATTTACCGCAGGTTGTATTGCATGGCGTTCCGGTTCCCGACCCGGTCAGTCCCGCGCTTCCCTTCCTCATTCTTGCCGGGTTGGTTCTGGCGTTCTCAGCCGGATTCGATTCCCGCATGACCAATAGGGTTGATCGCGAAGGGCTCAGCCGCGCTTCCTGGTCTTTCTTCTCTCCGCAGCTATTCTTCCGCCCTCCTCCGGTCTTTTAATGCGTCCCACTTGATATCGCAAGTGCCGGCTGGCGTTTGTGTTTCGATGCTGCCTGGGGATCTCGAAGCTTCAACCTCAGCCTTGGCTGGTGAGATTTAAGCCTCAATTCGGCGCCTGACCGTCGATCATCGTTGCTTGAACGATCAGGACTGAGAAGTCTCCGCACAGAATCGAAAGCGGCTGAAACCTGAACTTGGGTATATCTCGTGGGACGCTGTTTGCGGTCGCGCACCCCTTCCCTTTTGTTCTCAACCGGCGCAACAAAACCATGCTGCAAACAAGGAGCATGAACTAAATGAAAAGAAAGAACACTCTTCTCCTTTTGGCCGCTTCAGGGCTGCTGGCGACCTCGGCCATTTCCGCTTGTCACTCCAGCGGTGCCGCCGCTGGCCCCGTGACTCCCACGGCGCGCGTCGCCGCGGCCCAGCGAGGCGATATTTCGCATGTGCTTACTCTGGCCGGCCAGTTTCAGCCGTACCAGGTGGTCGACGTTCACCCCAAGGTGAGCGGCTACATGAAAAAGATCAATGTAGACATTGGCGACCTGGTGAAGCAGGGTGAGACGCTCGCAATTCTTGAGGTTCCTGAACTGAAGGCGCAACTGGAACAGAGCGGCTTCGAAGTGAAACAAAGCCAGGAAGAAATTACCCGCGCTCAGCGGGAGATTCAGCGCACCGAAGCTGTGAACTCCGCGCTCCATGCAGCGTCAGAGCGGCTCAAGGCTGCCGCTGCCACTCGTCCGGGGTTGATTGCGCAACAGGAGCTCGATGACGCGCAATCGAAAGATCTGTCGTCGCAGGCGCAGACTGATGCTGCAAAGTCCGCCATGGCGGCTGCGCAGCAACATGAAGCCGCGGCTAAGGCCAACAACGAACAGGTGCAGGCAATGCTTGACTACACCAATGTAGTTGCGCCCATCTCCGGCGTGGTGATCTGGCGTTACGCGGATACTGGCGCGCTGATACAGGGCGGAACCGCCTCAAACGATCAGGCGCTGCCCATCGTTCGAATTTCGCAGAGCAGCCTGCTTCGCCTTCGCGTTCCCGTGCCTGAAGACGATGTGCGATTCATTCACGACGGCGACACGCTTGATGTTCGCGTGGACGCAATCGGCCGCTCGTTTACCGGCAAGATCGTGCGCTTTACGCGCGACGTGAATTTCGAAACGCGCACGATGGAAACAGAAGTGGATGTGGAGAACCAGAATCTCTCAATCTCACCGGGAATGTATGCCAACACGGCGCTTCGATTGGATCACGTAGAAAACGTGGTTACAATTCCTACCGATGCGCTGGTGCTGAACAAGAACCAACAAACGGTGTATGTGCTCGATTCAGACAATCACATTCACATTCGCGAGGTTGAGGTAGGTCTGGAAGGGTCAAAGCTGGCGGAAATCAAGAGCGGCCTTCAGCCCGGAGACCGGGTGGTGGTTGGCGGCCAGGATAAATATCAGGAAGGCCAGGAAGTGAACCCGGTAGAAACTGCCGAGCCGGCGTCAGAAACGGTGCACGAATCTGGCGGCATGATCGACATGAAAGCGGAGTCCAGCAACGGAGGCGATCACTAATGCCCCGGTTTGCACTGCGTTTTCCCTTCTTCATCCTCATGCTGTGCCTGGTGATCGCCTTGATTGGCACGGTGACCGTGATATCCATGCCAGTCGACTTGTTTCCCGATATCGATATGCCGGTGGTGGTGGTGGCCACGTTTTATAACGGCATGCCGCCGGAACAGATCGAAGCCGATATCACCAACACCTTTGAGCGATTCTTTACGCTGGCGGCCAATGTTGACCACAGCGAGTCGCGCTCGCTGACCGGCGTGAGCCTGATCAAGGTCTACTTCAAACCCGGAACCGATGCCAATGCCGCTTTGAGCAACGTTGCCAACCTGGCAATGGCCGACTTGCGCCGCCTTCCGCCGGGAACGCTTCCTCCGGTGGTGCTGGGAATGACCGCATCAACACAGCCCGTTTGCCTGGTGACACTGAAGGGCGAGGGGTTGAACGAGACGCGGCTCAAGGATCTGGCGCAGTTCACCGTTCGCAATCAGATTTCGAGTGTGCAGGGTTCGTCGGTGCCTCAGCCATACGGAGGGACCTATCGCCAGATTCAAATCTACGTCGATCCGCTGAAGATGGAGGCACGGAACCTGAGCCTGAATGATGTGGTGAAGTCAGTGGACAGCTCGAATCTGATTTTGCCGGCCGGCGACGTGCGAATTGGCTCGAAGGACTACAACATTTATGCCAACAGCCAGTTCCCTGACGCGAATTCGATGAATGAAATGCCCTTGAAGTCGGTGGGCAACTCTTCGGTGCTGGTGGGAGATATTGGAAAGGCGGTGGACTCGGGCGCATTGCAGTACAACATTGTGCGCATCGACGGCCAGCGCTCGGTCTACGTGCCGATCTTCAAACAGGGCGGAGGCAGCAACACGATCAGCATCGTGGACGGAATCAAAGACGCCGTCAAGAATCTGGTCGACATACCCGCCGCGCTGCACGTGGCTGTTGTCTTTGACCAGTCACTCTTCGTCAAGCTGGCCATCAGCAACGTCTCACGCGAAGCGGGCATCGGCCTGGTGCTGACCGGAGTAATGATCCTGATTTTCCTTGGCAGTCCACGAGCGACTTTGGCCGTGCTGCTGGCAGTTCCACTTTCGATGCTGGTTTGCCTGCTGTTGACGAATGCGATGGGTGGCTCAATCAACACGATGCTTCTGGGCGGACTTGCGCTGGTCTTCTCGCGCCTTATCGATAACGGCGTGATTGTGCTCGAGAACATTTTTCGCCACATGGAGATGGGAAAATCGCCTCACCAGGCAGCGGAAGAGGGCGGCACTGAGGTTTCGATGGCGGTTCTGGCTGCAACATTTACTACCGCGATCGTGTTCTTCCCCGTCACCGGATTCAACGGTGTGAGCAAGTACATTTTTACGCCGCTGGCCATGGGCGTGGTGTTGTCGATCTTTGCCTCCTATTTCCTGGCCATGACGGTGGTGCCGCTGTTCTGCTCCTTGTTCGTTCGCCTCGATCCGCATGGCTTTGAACACGAAGGCGAGCTGGACGCCGTGCAAGGAAGAAAGCCGAACGTCTTCAAGCGTTTCCTTCTGTACTTCAATCGCCGATTTGAACGGATGCTGGATTGGTACGCCTCGCTCGCTTTCCGCGTGCTCGAGCGACCCGGCTTTGCGACCTTGGTAATGTTTGGCGGTGTGGTTATTATTCTGGCGGTCACTTTCCCTTTCCTGGGCCGCGCGTATTTCCCGCGAACCGATCCTGGGCAATTCATTATTAACGTCCGCATGCCCAGCGGCACTCGCCTGGAAGTGAGCGACCAATATATTGCGAAGGTCGAGAACATCATTCGCAGCGTGGTTAAGCCGAAAGACCTGGGCATGATTGTTTCGAACATCGGAGTTTATCCCGATCTATCTGCCATCTACACCACCAATGCATCCATGGACACGGCCTTTGTGCAGACGAGTCTAAAAGAAGACCACAGCATCGGTAGCTATGAATACATGCGGCGCGTGCAGGCAGAGTTGTCGCGCCAGATGCCGGAGCTCTCGACCTATTTCCAGGCAGGCGGCCTGGTCGACGGCGTGATTAATCAAGGATTGCCGGCGCCCATCGATATTCAAATCAAATCGAATGACATGGACGGTGCTTACGGACTGGCGCAACAATTGGCCGGCAAGATTCAGAAGATTCCGAACGTAAGCAGCGTCTACATTCCCCAGAGCATTAACTATCCTGGCCTGCTGTTGAACATTGACCGCGAGCGCGCCAGCCTGATTGGGCTATCGGCAAAAGATGTGGTGGACAACGTAATAACCGCGCTCACTTCAGACGGCATGGTGGCTCCCAGCTACTGGATCGACCCGAAAAGCGGCAACAATTACATGGTGACGGTGCAGTATGCGAACCGATGGATCGACAACATGTCGATGGAGGATTTCAAGAGTATTCCACTGCGTGGAGTGCGGCCACAAGGATATGGCCCCTCACAAGAAGGCCGCGAAGCGGAACCGAATTCAGCGCAGCTCTTCCAGGGTGATCATACCTCCGGGTATGTTCCTCTGGGTGCGGTTGCCGACATCAAGCAAATCAACACCCCCACCGAGGTTGACCATTACCAGATTCGCCGCGTGATCGACATCTTTGTAGCTCCCAATACCGAGGCGCTGCAAACCGTTGGCGCGCAGGTGGACAAGCTGGTGGCCCAGACCCAGCACGACAAAAACACCGTGATTGCCGTGCGCGGGGCGGTAGTGGAAATGAACAAGGCGTTCCACCAGTTCGGCGTCGGGCTGATTATCGCGATTCTGCTGGTCTATCTGGTTCTGATGGCCCAGTTCAAATCGTTCGTTGACCCATTCATCATTCTCATGGCGATTCCGCCGGGCCTGGCCGGGGTGGCGCTGATTCTGCTGATTACCGGCAGCACGCTCAACATCATGTCGCTGATGGGCGTAATCATGATGGCCGGCGTCGTTGTGTCGAACAGCATTCTGATTGTTGAATTCACCAACACGCTGCGCAAACAGGGCATGTCGCCGCTCAAAGCAACGGTGGAGTCGTGCCGCGTGCGCCTGCGCCCGATTCTAATGACATCTCTGGCCACTTTGCTGGGCATGATTCCCATGGCGCTGGGGCTCGAGGCCGGCAGTGAGCAATATGCGCCTCTGGCTCGCGCCATTATCGGGGGGCTGGGGCTGTCGGTTGTGGTGACAGTGTTTCTGGTTCCCGCCGTTTATCTCGTTATTCACGGTCGAGGCGAACATCTTGAGACGGCTGCAGAAGGAGGCGCACATGAATAATCGCAATCGAATGCTGGCACGAATGGCGCTCGGCGCCTGCGCTTTTGCGCTTGCTGCGAATGCCGCGCCGGCCCAGAATTCTACGCTGCCATCCGCGCCTGCTGTACATTTGCTGATGGAGCCGGCCGGGCAAACTGCAAGCGATGCTCCCGCGCTACAAGCGCCCTCGGCCGCGCCTGGCACCTCAACCCAGGTGACCGGCCCCAAGCTCACCGTTGCAGATGCAGAGCAGATGGCGTTGCGCAACAACCCGAACATCAGCGTTGCACACCTGCTCGCGCTGGCGCAGACCCAGGTAACACGCGAGGTGCGTTCAACCGAATTGCCTACTCTGACTGGCGAATTGACCGCAGTGGGCGCGCATGAGAACAGCCGCATCACTGCTGGCTATCTATCCAACTCGGCGGTCTACGACCGCGCCGCCGGCGGCCTGACGGCGAGCCAACTGATTACCGACTTTGGCCGCACGCATAATCTTGTGCTTAGCGCACAGTCCAATGCGAAGGCGCAGTTAGAAAGCGAGCACGCCACCGATCTCGATATCCGACTGGCAGTCGACGAAGCATTTTACAAGGCGCTTACCGCGCAGGCTGTGTTGCAAGTAGCACAGCAAACCGTCGCGCAGCGCCAGGCCACGGTCGACCAGATTGGCGCGCTGACCAAAGCCAAGGTGAGGTCTGACCTCGACCTGAGCCTGGGCAATGTGCAACTTTCTCAGTCGAACCTGATGTTGCTCGACGCCGGGAATAATGAGCAGGCGGCGTTGGCCGAGCTGAACAATGTTTTGGGCAACGAGGCCAATCAGCCGTACACCTTGGTGGATGAGTCGGTTGGAAATCCGCCTCCTGCTCCTGAGGCCCCCGATGCGCTGCTTCAAACGGCGTTCGCGACTCGTCCCGATCTGGCTGCACTGAATGATAAGTACGCGTCGGCCACACAATTCAGCAACGCCGAGCGCGACCTGTGGATGCCGACAGTCTCAGCGCTTGCCGCGGCAGGCGCCGCACCTGTGCGCGCCGATCAGATTCAATCGTCATGGTATGGCGTGGCCGGCGCCAATATCAGTATTCCTGTCTTTGACGGGTTTCTCTATAGCGCCGATGCGAAGGAGGCAAAGCTCCGCGCGCAAGCAGCGCAGGAAGACGTACGGAATTTGCGCGACACCATTGCTCGCGACGTGCGCACAGCCGTGCTCAACGCGCAGACCGCGTTCCAGCGTATAGGTGTCACGCAGCAACTGCTCGATCAATCGAACCTGGCTCTAGACCTGGCGAAGGCCCGGTACAAGCTGGGTCTGAGTAGCATCGTCGAGCTCACGCAGTCCCAGTTGGCCCAGACGCAGGCTGAAATCGACAACACCACGGCGCGCTACGGCTACCAGACTGCGTTGGCTGAGGTGCGGTATGAGTTGGGGCAGTGATAAAAGCAGGCAATAGGGACTAGGCTATAGGCAATAGTGACGGTTACCCATCCCTAGTCACTAGCGCCTGTCTTAGGTGATTTTCACGCTCTTGCCGCGCGAGAGCACGGCTGCCTGGCGGCGATCCTTTGAGGCGTGGTCGATTTCTTTCCAGAAGCCGATAAAGTAATCCACGGCGGATACGGTTGAAACGACCACGGCGAAGTAAATCGCGGCGATTGCGTACCACTTGACCGGAATCACTACGAACCCGATTTGCCAGTGATCCCAGCGGTGGGCCAGGATCGCCGAGACAACTGCGACGATCTGAATCACGGTTTTCAATTTGCCGAGTTCGCTTGCAGTGATGGTGAATCCTTCCGATGCGGCAATGGAACGCAGCCCCGAAATCAGGAACTCGCGACCGATTATCACTACGACGATCCACACTTTGACCACTTGCGGATTGTAGGCAACCAGGGCGACCAGCGCAGCTGTGACCATAATCTTATCGGCCAGCGGATCGAGCAACATGCCCATGGTGGTGATTTGACCGCGCTTACGTGCCAGGTAGCCGTCGAGTCCATCGGTAATCGACGCCAGTACGAACAGAACCGACGCCAAAATCTCCTGCGTCCCCGCCGGCCCCTGCCACGGAAAATGCGCGGACAGTATCCACAGCAGCAGTGGAATCATCAGGATTCTGCTCATCGTGATGGAATTGGGCAGATTCATGGGCCAATTGACGCGGAAACGTACTCCCTCGTGGCTCCATTATTGCACCGGGGAGGGTTTCAAGCCGAAATGACCGGACTGATTGCGGCGTTTTCCCAATTCGGGTGGCTTTTGTCAGCGCATGAATCGCACTCTCGGAAAGCAAAGAGCGGGATGGGACACAGCCCACTCCGCTCTGATTGCTTCAGGCTCCAGCGACCAATTATGCGTAGATGCCGCGCTGCTTGATGGTGAAGGCTACGCGGTCGATGGCGAGCATGTAAGCCGCGATGCGGTTATTCACGTTGTGCGCTTCGGCGTAGCGGACCACATCATCGAAGCTGTCGCGCAAAATGGTTTCTAGCTGCTCGTTGACGATGGCTTCTTTCCAGAAATAGCCCTGCCGGTCTTGCACCCACTCAAAGTAGCTTGCCGTCACGCCGCCGGCGTTGGCCAGAATGTCGGGCACAATGAATATGCGCTTGTCGGCCAGGATCTCATCGGCAACCGCGGTGGTGGGCCCGTTTGCGCCCTCAACCACGATGCGCGCCTTGATCTTGTCGGCGTTGCGGCTGGTGATCACGTTCTCGGTTGCGGCGGGAATAAGGATGTCGCATTCAGAAATCAGAAGCTCTTCGCTGGGCATGGCTTCTGCGCCGCGGAAGCCAAGTATCGACTCGTTCCGGTACTTGTACTCGACGAGTTGGTGAATGTCGATTCCGTTGGGATTGTAGAGCCCGCCGTCCTTCTCGGCGATGCCGACAATCTTATAACCGTTCTCCTGCATCAGGCGTGCGCCGTTCGATCCAACGTTGCCAAAGCCCTGGATAATCACGCGACAGCCATCGACCGGCAGGTTCAGGTAGCGCAGGCTCTCGTTGCACACCACCATGACGCCACGGCCGGTAGCTTCAATGCGGCCTTTCGAGCCGCCGATGTTGAGCGGCTTGCCGGTCACCACGCTGGTGACGGTCTGGCGCATGTGCATGGAGTAGGTATCCATGATCCATGCCATGGTCTGCTCATTGGTGTTGACGTCGGGTGCGGGAACATCTTTCTCAGGGCCGATGAACTCGATAATCTCCGAGGTGTAACGGCGAGTCATTCGCTCCAGCTCACCGCGGCTCATGTGTTTCGGGTCGCAGATAACGCCGCCTTTGGCGCCGCCAAAGGGGATGTTGACGACCGCGCACTTCCACGTCATCCAGCTGGCCAGCGCACGCACTTCGTCGAGCGTTACGTCGGGCGAATAACGAATGCCGCCCTTGGCCGGGCCGCGGGCCATCGAATGTTGTACGCGGAAACCGGTGAACATCTCGATCTTTCCGTCGTCGAGAGTCACCGGAAAGTGAACAATGATCTCCCGCGAGGGGGAGCGCAGCACTTTCCACAAACCCTCATCAAGATTGAGCTTGCGGGCTGCAAATTCGAATCGGGCGCTTTGTGCTTCCCAGGGGTTGATCTCCTGTTCCAAAGACACCGTATTGTTTGAAATTGGCATAACTTTCTCCATTTTTGCCGTGGCGCCTTGCGCATCTTATCGCTTGGCGCGCGGACGCGGCAAATCGCGTTGGGAACCAAGGGCTCTTTATGCGCCGATCATCTCTCAATCTACCCGAAACTGATCTTCGGGATTGGCGCGAATGGCTCTCAGACCAAACTTTGTGAGTCTAGGCTCGCACCCAGAAGACCGTCAAGCGGTTAGGACACGGCAAGTAACCCCCGAATCCCAGCTCGACCCAAGCTGTCATTTCGACGCTCAGGTGGGAAAAGTGGCTCAAGATTGGGTTGAAGCTCCAAATTCCTGCAAATTTGGAACCTGAAAACCGGCCAGGCACGCCATTTGCGCTTCTTCCCATGCCTTGCTGGCCGCCTGTTAAGTCCAAGCGCCACAGAGCTTAATCGTCACTCCGGGCTGCGAAGACAAGGTGATCAAAACGGATCAGACTCACGGGTCGCCTTTGTGGTGTCCTTTGACGTATAAGCGCATTGTTTTCTTCTCAGGAAACAAGGTGTCGACCGTGGCCTTCAAATTTCAGTTCAGGCCCACTGACGTGACGGACCCAAAAACACCAGCTAGCTCCCGCGGAAATTGGAGCAAGGGCTCAAAAAGAGATTGAGGGAGCAAAGATGAAGTCTTTCTTGAACCGGAAGGTGCGGCTCGCATTCGGCTTTGCCATGTTGACCCTGGTGCTGATGGGGACATTCTCCTATCGCTGGATGAGCATTTCAGAAAAAAGCAGCCACTGGGTGCGGCATACCCATGCAGTGATCGAGAGCATTCAGGACCTGGCGATCACCATGGAAACCATCGAGTCCAGCAGCCGCGGTTTCGTGCTATCTGGCAATGAGAGCGACCTGACTGCTTATCGGGCGAATGTACTGAAGGCAGAGCAGGATCAGGCGACCATAAGAACCCTCACCGCCGATAATCCCGCGCAGCAAAACCATTTTCCTACGATTGAAACATTGGCCTCCGAGCGGATTGCACACGCCGACACGGTGATCGGCCTGCGCCGTAACGAGGGACTGGATGCCGCAATCGCCGCAATCGATCGCGACCCCGAAGATCAGGTCAATGACGAATTTCAAGCGGTCGTTGACAAGATGCAGGATGAAGAACTGCGCTTGCTGGCAATTCGCATGGAGGCCACGGATCGCGACCGCGACCAGACGCGGATGATTCTGATAATCGGAACCTTGCTGGGAGTGCTGATCGCCGGCATCGCCGCATGGTCTGCCGTGCGCGACAGCAGCCGGCGCGCTACGGCCGAAGAAGCATTGCAGCAAAGTGAGGAGAAGTACAGGATGCTGCTCGACGGGGTGCAGGACTACGCCATCTTCATGCTTGACCCTCGCGGGACAGTAGTCAGTTGGAGCGCCAGTGCAGCTCACATCAAGGGGTACACCTCGCAGGAGATAATCGGCCAGAATTTCTCACGCTTCTTTACACCTGAAGACATACGCCGGGGCAGGCCGGAAGAGGTACTTCGGCTGGCTGCCACCAACGGCCGCCACGAAGAATTCGGCATGCGCGTACGCAAAGATCAAACCCAGTTCCTGGCCAGTGTTACCTTCATCGCGTTGCGGGATGCGGCCGGCAATCTTCGCGGATTCTCTGAAATTTGCCGCGATCTGAGCGAGCACAAGGAGTCAGAGGTGCGGTACCGCGGGCTGCTCGAAGCCGCTCCCGATGGCATGGTAGTGGTAAACCAGGCCGGAGAGATTGTGCTGTTGAATGCCCAGGCCGAGAAGCAGTTCGGCTACCGCCGCGATGAACTGCTCGGCCAGAAAGTGACCAACATCATTCCGCATGGCTTTGCAGAGCGCCTCATCGCCGACGGAACCCGCACCGCGGCCGAAGCGCTGGCGCAGCAGATCGGCACCGGCATTGAGCTCAACGGAAAAAGGAAGGATGGGAGCGAGTTTCCCATCGAGATCATGCTGAGCCCATTGGAGAGCGCGGAGGGCATTCTGATTACCGCGGCCATCCGCAATATCACCGTGCGCAAGGACGCTGAGAAGCATTTGGCACAGATGGAAGGCAGGTA
>Ga0302277_1001824_pt1 | contig 15478 bp, 14 predicted proteins | sample III_Bog_N3_1_FD_198759 | JGI IMG/M metagenome (GOLD analysis project Ga0302277, IMG submission 198759) | Peat permafrost microbial communities from Stordalen Mire near Abisko, Sweden - III_Bog_N3_1 | ecosystem: Environmental > Terrestrial > Soil > Wetlands > Peat | place: Sweden: Abisko... | reverse complement strand
CTGTTGAGACCCCCACAATGCCAGCCCCAGCCACAATAACATCGAAATGACGTGCCATGACGAACCCATCTTTTGACGTTTTACTTACTCTGCGACAAAGTCTATTAGATATGTTCAAAATATGCAAAGCCTTGCGATAGCCCCAGGATATAAGGCATGAGTGACGACCTTTTTCTTTTTGAGCATTATGCGTTTGATGACGCCAAACATATCTTGCATCTTCATTATGGCTATGAACAAGGGCCTTCGTTCGAAGAAACCATTGTCTTCCCACCTTCTACATATGTCTTATCCGACGCCGACAAATCTGCTCTTGATCAAGTCTTTCGTCTCATATTTCTGTTGGCCGGCGTAAGCTATTATAAGGCCCGTGCACCGCGACAGCTAAAATGCAACGCCTTCCCGCTTGATCAAACGACAGCCGCTTTCGTCGAAAAGGTTTATCGATTTGGATTGGGTGAATTTTCCTATAAAAACAATCTGGACCTCCGCGATCGTGTGCATTTTATAGCGACGGACCAAGCACCGCCGCGGCCCCATACGCTTTCCTTATCGTCCCATCTCTTAGTCCCCATAGGCGGTGGCAAGGACTCGATTGTAAGCCTTAAGTCCCTTCAACAAGCGCAGCAGCCTCTCACCCTCTTTGGCCTGGGAGGCCTATCCGGTCTTGCAACCCCTATTCAAGCAACGATGGATCTTTCGGGATTACCTTTTCTAGGTTTGAAACGCACCCTCTCACCTCAACTCCTCGAACTTAACGCGAGCGGGGCCTATAATGGCCATGTTCCCATTACCGCCATTCTCAGCGCTCTTGCCGTCGCTTGCGCTCTTCTTCAAGGCATGAACACCGTCGTGATGTCGAACGAACACTCCGCCAGTACCCCCAACCTCCGTTTTCATGACCTAGAGGTCAATCACCAATACAGTAAATCTTTCGCTTTCGAACAAGATTTCTCACACTACTTAAAGAACTATATTTCGCCTCAACTCCACTACTTTTCTTTCTTGCGACCGTTAACAGAAACAGCGATCGCCCAGCGTTTTAGCCAACACCCAAAATATTTCAAAGTCTTTCGCAGTTGCAACACCGCCTTTCGTCAGGATGTAACGCAGCGCCCAACCCAGTGGTGTGGCCATTGCCCGAAATGCCGATTTGTTTTTCTAGCCTTGGCTCCTTTTATAGCCCCCACCTCTTTGACAGGTATTTTTGGCGCCAATCTTTTGGACGACCCCTCCCAAGAAGATGGTTATTTGGAACTCTGCGGCTTATTAAACTTTAAGCCTTTCGAATGTGTCGGCGATATTGAGGAGAGCTCCCTTCTTATGCAACATCTCTTTCATCAGGACTTATGGAAAGACACTAAGATTGTTCAAAAAATAGGGGCTACACTTCAGCAAAAAAATCCCCATTATCAAGAGGCCTATCGTCAGCTCTTTGTTCTCAACCCCGATCATGCCGTTCCCGAAACCTATCTCTCGCTTCTCCATGCGTGCGCTTGATCTTATCAACAAAAAGGTTGTTATCTGGGGCACAGGACGTGAAGGTGTCGCTGCCTTTCATTTTGTGCGTGGGTTTTTACCTTCACAACAACTTACTTTTATCGACGAGGGCACTCCTTCGCCTCAGGTTCATTCTTTAAACGTTACTCTTGCTCATACGACACCTGACATCGAGAGCGTTCTTGCCACAGCCGATGTGGTTATTAAATCGCCAGGAGTAAGCCTTTACCATCCGCTCCTCTTACCCCTTAAGGCACGTCACGTTCCCATCACATCGCTTTTAAATTTATGGGCTTCCGAGCCACGCCGCGCCAGAACCATTTATGTAACCGGCACAAAAGGTAAAAGCACGACCGCTTCCCTCTTGGCCCATGTCTTGAATGGATTACATAAAAAAACCGCCCTCCTTGGCAATATAGGCAGACCTGTCACCGAAGCCATGGATGAGGATCTTGATTTTATCGTCATTGAAACATCAAGTTATCAAGCCGCCACTTTTGACGGCAAAGCGGATATTGCCGTGTTAACGTCGCTTTATCCCGAGCATCTCGATTGGCACAAAACATTGGATGCCTATTACCGTGATAAGTTAAATCTGCTCCATCATGCAGCAGTTCAAATCATGAATGCTGAAACACTCCCCACACTCCATCATATAGGTCAATCGTTTGAGACGGCGCTTCTTGCCAGTATTCCCTCCGGAATCCATATAAGGGACCATGCCCTTTATGCCGCCGATACCTTCATCGGACACATCACCAACAGTCATCTGTCACGTCAACACAATCTAAGTAATGTTTGCCTTGTTCTAACGGTTCTTCAAAAGCTCGGCTTTTCTTTAAAAGAAGCTCTTCCTCTTGTGGAAACATTTAAAGGTCTTCCACACCGCCAACAAGAGCTCGGAACAAAAAATGGCATTCTTTATGTCAATGATAGCATCTCAACAACGCCGCAATCCGCCATCGCTGCGATGCAAGCCTATCAAGGACGGCCACTCACGATCATAGTCGGAGGCTATGACAGGGGTATCGATTACACACCTTTGGTCGAATATCTGAGCGATAACGCCATTCCCGTTGTGTTGTGCATGGGTCCAAGTGGGGCACGTATTCGTGATGCTTTAAGCAAAAAAACTCATTCCCAAGTCTATTTTTGTGAGAATCTTACAGAGATTATGAAACTTGCTCTTCAACACACCCCCACGAATGGCGTCATTCTTCTCTCCCCGGCAGCCCCCAGCTATGGAATCTTTAAGAATTTCGAAGAGCGCGGCTTTGCTTTTACAAAGGAAAGCGGCTTTTAACTACATCAACGATGTCCAATTGATAGTTATCAACGTTTTGTCTATCTTTGGATACGGCTTCACGTTCGGAAGCTTTTTTATTCACGAAGGTCCCCCTCATGTCTCATCTTTTTCACCCATCCATTATTCGCGAATATGATATTCGAGGTGTTGTCGGAAAAACACTCACCCTCGCCGACGCAACCGCGCTTGGCCACGCCTTTGGTACAATGGTGCTTCGTGCGGGTGGCAAGCGTATTATGGTAGGCTATGATGGACGCACACACTCCCCTGCTTTTGAAGCCGCTCTTGTTGACGCCCTTGTAGCGACGGGAGCCCATGTTGATCGTATTGGCCTTGGCCCTACCCCTATGCTTTATTTTTCTGTTTTCCACTCAAATGCAAGTGCCGGCATCATGGTGACAGGCTCCCACAACCCCCCTGATCAAAATGGTTTTAAAATGATGATCGCCAAACATCTACCAGGTGGTGGATCCGTTTACGGGGAAGCTATTAAGAAACTGGCGACGATGGCAAACCAAGCTGACTTTATTCATGGACACGGACATTCCACAAATATAGATGTTCGCGCCTCTTATGTGGAACGTCTGTTGAAAGATATAGAAATCAAGCCTCTTAAAGTGGTTTGGGACTGCGGCAACGGAGCTGGGGGCGAGATTGTACGTCAGTTAACAAATCAGCTGCCAGGTGAGCACACTTTACTTTTTTCCGATATCGACGGTCACTTTCCGAACCACCACCCCGACCCTACTGTTCCGGAAAATTTAATTGATTTACAAAAAGCCGTTGCACATCATCATGCCGATCTTGGTGTTGCTTTTGATGGCGATGCCGATCGCATTGGGGCCATTGATGGTCAAGGGCGCATTGTGGCGGGCGATCAATTGCTCGCCATCTATGCGGCAGAGGTCCTCAAGACTCATCCAGGGGCCACCATTATCGCGGATGTCAAAGCCTCCCAAGTTCTTTTTGATAAAATAGCCCAATTGGGCGGCAAGCCGGTCATGTGGAAAACCGGGCATTCTCTCATTAAAACAAAAATGGCGGAGACAAAATCACCCTTAGCCGGGGAAATGAGTGGTCATATTTTCTTTGCTGACAAATATTATGGCTATGATGACGCGATTTATGCGGCGCTACGCTTGCTCTCTCTTATCTCCTCTTCCGGAAAATCGCTAAGCGGATGGCGTAATGATTTACCACAGACGGTAAGTACGCCCGAACTTCGATTTGAAGTCGAAGAAGAACGAAAGTTTACCATCGTTAAAGAAGTCAAAGATCGCCTCAAAAAAGCACACGCCAATGTGAACGATACCGATGGTGTGCGTGTTTTATCGAAAGAAGGGTGGTGGTTGTTACGGGCTTCCAATACACAAGCCGTCCTCGTGGCCCGCGCTGAGGCTCAAAATGAAGCTGATCTTGAACTCCTTAAAGACCAATTAAGAAGCCAATTAAAGCAAAGCGGCATTAATCCGGCCTTATAATGCGGCTTCGAATAGAGGTTTTTGACAACAGCTTGATTCTTCATGTATTTTTAAGATTAACAGTTTACTGAGCCTAGTGAACTATTAATCTTTATCTTTTACCCTGTTTCCTCTCTACGGAGGTTTTATCGTGCATCATCCTTATTACGAAGCCGTTCTTTTAGTTGAACGAGTTCATCGGCATTTTCTTGAAGTCGTCAAGACGGATCTTGATCGCCAAAGCGTTCAAGACATCAATAACGTGCAAGCACTCATTTTGCACAATATTGGTACCGACGAGATGACGGTCGGCGAACTCACGGCCCGTGGCTATTATCTTGGGTCGAACGTTTCGTATAACGTTAAAAAGATGGTGGAGAATAACTATCTCATTCAAGAACGCTCCCCCCACGACCGTCGCTCCGTTCGCGTTAAGTTATCGGAAAAAGGTTTGGCTCTTGATAAGCGCATTACCGAACAACTCGACAAACAAATTGGCGATCTGCCGGCGGCTCAAATCACAGAAGATGAATTGACAAAAGTCAGCGACATTCTTCGTAAGCTTGAGCGTTTTTGGACGAGTATGATTAACTATGGTGGCGGCTAAGTTTTATTAACAAACTTAAGAGATCTCGTAATTGCCATAGATGTGTTGCACATCATCGTTATCTTCAAGAACATCCAAAAGCTTCGTCAAATTTTCAGCGGCCTCGCCCGTAATGGCAAGGGTGTCATGGGCATGCCATTTTAATTGAGCACTTTCCGCTTCACCCCATTTTTTCTCAAGCGCGTCACGTACGGCCCCAAAATCTTCAACATTTGTTGTCACATAATGAAAACTTTCATTGGACTCAACATTGTCGCCACCCGCTTCAATAACAGCATCAAGCATTGCCTCAGCCGAGGCGACACTCGCTAAAAAAATAATTTCGCCAACGCGTTGGAACATAAAAGCGACGGAACCGCTTTCACCAAGATTACCGCCTAATTTAGACAGGGCCGTACGTAATTCCGAAGCCGTACGATTACGATTATCGGTGAGCGCCTCAAGAATAAGAGCACATCCACCCGGGCCATAAGCTTCATAACGAACTTCATCAAAATTATTAGCGTCCCCAGAACCAGCTTGAGCAGACTTAATGGCGCGTTCAATGCGATCACGCGGCATATTGTTCTTACGGGCAGCAATGATCGCCGCGCGCAACCGTGGATTGGCATTAGGATCCGGGGCCCCTTGTTTACAAGCGACTGTGATTTCACGGCCTAGCTTGTTAAAGATTTTGGCCTTTTTGGCATCACTCGCACCTTTCTGGTGCATAATATTTTTGGAATGAGAATGTCCAGCCATCTTGTTTCATCTACAGTTAAAAGAGATCCGAATGCCTTCGAGGAGACATCTTAATTACCCTTGGGTAAAAAGCCAACGGCCTACCTTGGTTCTTAAACATTAAACTTGAAGTGGAAAATATCGCCATCATGCACAAGATATTCTTTACCTTCTTGTCTTAACTTACCGGCATCACGAGCGCCACTTTCACCTTGGCATTCAATATAATCGTCATAAGCAATCGTTTCCGCACGAATAAAACCATGCTCAAAATCAGTATGGATAGCGCCCGCCGCCTCGGGAGCTGCTGCCCCATGTCGTACCGTCCACGCACGCGCCTCTTTGGGCCCTACTGTAAAGAATGTAATGAGGTCAAGACGGCGATAACCTGCACGAATAATACGATTAAGGCCAGGCTCTTCGAGCCCTAACGATGTTAGAAATTCTTTCTTCTCGGCATCACTCTCAAGCACAGCGACTTCAGACTCAATGGCAGCAGCTATAACAACACTTTCTGTCCCTTCCGCTTTGGCTTTAGCTGCAACTTTCTCAGATAATGAGTTGCCGTGCGCGGCATGTTCCTCGCCTACATTGGCAACATAAAGAACCGGCTTTGAGGTTACGAGTTGCAACATACGAAAATGGCGCTTCTTTTCGGCATCCAGCGACAGCCAAAGGTTGCGGGCAGGTTTACCTGCCTGTAGCTGCGCGATCGCAAGTTCCATAACAACAATCTGTTCCTGTAATTCTTTATCACCGGACTTGGCTTTCTTTTGTGCGTTAGCAACACGCTTTTCAAGACTGTCGAGATCCGCCAACATAAGTTCGGTTTCAACGATTTCGGCATCACGTAAAGGATCAACCGAGCCTTCCACATGCGTAACGTCCCCACCTTCAAAACAACGCAGCACATGTATAATGGCATCGACATCACGAATGTGGGCGAGGAATTGATTACCAAGGCCTTCGCCTTTGGCAGCTCCTCTTACCAACCCCGCAATATCAACAAATTCGAGTTGTGTTGGAATAAGTTTGCCGGACTTAGCAATCACAGCTAGTTTTTCCAAGCGTTCATCGGGGACAGCAACGCGTCCCACATTCGGCTCAATGGTGCAAAACGGATAATTTGCAGCCTGCGCCGCTGCTGTTGCGGTTAACGCATTAAAAAGGGTCGATTTTCCAACATTGGGAAGACCAACAATTCCACAATTAAATCCCATTTTATTATCCTACCCGGGGCTGGAACAGCGTTCCAAAACCTTCATGTGTTAAAAGTTCAGCCAAAATAGACCAAGGCTTAAAGCCATCAATAATCGCCACGCCGCCGACCCCTTGCTTGACCACCCATAAAGCGCTTTCGACTTTAGGGATCATGCCCCCATTGATAACCCCTTTGGCAATCATTTCATTGGCCATATTTTGATCAATGGCAGGTACACGCTTGCGCTGCTCATCAAAAACACCGGCCACATTTGTAACCAGTATGAGGCGTTTTGCTTCGAGAGCAATTGCGATGGCCATCGCATAATCGTCGCCGTTAATATTAAACAAACTCTTGCCATCTTCACCAACACCCAACGAATGAAGCACAACGACACGACTTTGATCTAACATACGTTGAATTTTCTTAGCTTCAACCGCGCGTGGTTTTCCGCTTCGATTATGGACACCGCCATCAATTGGATCCAAAGGCTCCGCTTCCACGAGATACCCATTGCCACGTGCCGCACAAAAGACGCGATCTTTTTTACACCCAGCTTCAATAAGAGCATCAACAACACGTCGGTTCATATCGTTCATAACTTTATGAACAACGCGCATAGCTTTGGGCGATGTGATACGACGTCCATCTTCGCCTTTTGCAGTTTCAATCTTTTTATCGCGCAGCGCCTGATCAATCTGTGGGCCGCCCCCATGAATAAGAACGATACGAACGCTATTGGCGCGCAAGAAAGAAACTTGCTTGGCAATCTTCTCAAGAAAGAATTCATCTTCCGCAATCGAATTGCCGCCAATTTTAATCACGACAGTACGATGATGATAAGCACTCAGCTCATTCATCAATTCCGCGATTTGTTCCAAAGTGGGGTCAAGGCTCATGTTTTAATCCTCATAAAAACCTCAAGCCTTATGGGCAAGCAATTCTTTCAAAGCAAGAGAAACTTTATCAACACTTAGCATACTCATAGGCCCCCCCTGAACCCAGCGAACACAGGGGCCCTTTGGAGCACTCCAAACAGGGTTAATTCGATCCGACATAAGAGCTAATGTAGGGGCCCCAAGAGCGGCCGCGAGGTGGGTGGGGCCTGTATCATTCCCCACTACAGCAACACTGCGGCGCATTAAGGACGCCAGCTGGGGAATAGTGGTTCTTCCTGTCATATCGATTAAATGAGGGGCATGCCCACGAAGGGTCGTTACAAGACCATGATCGGCCCGTGTGCCGATCGCAATACATTCAGTCCCCTCACGATGAAGACGTTGGGCCAAATCGGCATAATAGGACAAAGGCCAGCGCTTATATTCACGGCCTGGAGCACAGCTCGGTATTAATACAATATAACGCGACGGAAGGTGAAAATCGTCAAGAGGGTCTTGAAGCCATGACAAATCTGCAGATGGCTGCGTAGGCACATCAGCCCGTTGCAATTGAGCCGCTATAAAATCAGTGAAATGCATATTCTGAAGCGGCGGCCATAAGCGCGGATGCGACGCGAGGGGCGCGGCTCCAGACCATTCACAGGCGCGCGACCCACCTAAAAGCATATAAAGAATGTTTTGACGGTTTTTTCCTTGTAGATCGTAAACGCGTGTCGGCGCAAAAGCCCGAATTTTTTGGACTAATTTGAGCCATAAATCGAGACGCCACGCCGGCGGCCTCTCATCCAGAATAACCTGATTAAACCACGGCATTGTCTTGGCAAACGCGGCATAGGCGGGCATCGTAAGAAAAGCAATTTCTGCATCTGGATGCGCACATCTAATTTCATGAAATGCCTGAAAACAAAGGACAATATCACCAAGTGCAGCAAGACGAATAACCAGAATGCGTTCTTTGCTTGTCATGATGTTTTCTTAACTTCTTCATACACAGCTAAGGTTGCTGCAACCATTTGCCATTTATCATAGCGCGCACGCGCCTGTTGACGCGCCTTTAGGACAAGATGCTCAAGCTGTTCATCGCTTAATGATAACGCTTGCATAATGGCTTGGGCAAGCGCCTCAGGATCATGTGGCTCCACGAGCCAGCCTGTTTCATTGTGTTGAATAGTCTCGGTAAATCCCCCCAATTTTGAGGCAATCACAGGAACCCCCATCGCCATCGCTTCAACGGGAACGCGACCAAATCCTTCCGGAACGAGAGAAGGAGCCACAACAAGCGAGGCAAGACTATAAGCTGCCGGCATATCCTGGCAATGATGGACGAGTTGAACACGGTCGTGAAGCTCACGCTTGTCTATGATGCTTTGCAGTTCCTCGCGATAGGCATGTCGCCCCTGATCATCCCCCAAAATAATGGCATGAACCTGTTTAAATTCTGGACCTAACATAGCCATGGCTTCAAGAAATAATGCCTGGCCCTTTATGGGACTTATTCGCGAAGGCACAAGAATAAGCGGTTTTCCTAACTCCAGTTTCCAATCAAGGCACAACATCGCACGACGCTTTTCGTCCACATTTTCCGGCGAAAATCTAACGAGATCGATACCGCGCGGAATTGTGCGCAGTGCCGAAGGGTCCATTGTGTAAGTTCGCGTTATATGGCGTGCAAGAAATTCCGAGATCGCGATAACACGATCTCCTTTGGCCATAACACTGTTATATAACTTTTTAAGAGGGTTCGAAAATTTATAGGCGGCATGCTGCGTGGTTACAAAAGATCGGCGCGTGAGACGTGCTGCCCCCCATGCACTCCAGGCCGGCGCTCGACTACGAACATGGACAATATCGACCTTATAATGTTGAATAAAATAGATCATCCACAGCATATTTATAAAAATCATCCATGGATTTTTCCGATGGACAGGACGTAGAATAATTTCGCCGCCAGCTTGCCGAATTTCGGGCAGACGCGCCCCACCCGAGGTCATAATAAGAGCACGATGGCCTGCTGATTTTAATCCAATCGTCACATCAACACAGGCTTGTTCTGCGCCGCCAGCACCTAAGTGCGGTATAATTTGCAAAACGGTTGTCATGGATGGGAAAGAGCTAAGGATTGATCGAGAACACGCAAAACTTGATCGGCCGCGCGCTCTGAAGGCACAAATTGTCCTTGGCCCAACCAAGCCCCCACCTCACCCAGTCCTTTGATTTGTTGTTGACGTAGCGTTTCCTGCGACAAGAGATCATGGACTGCCGACGCAAGTTTTTCGGGCGTACAATCTTGCTGTAAGAGTTCGGGCACCACCATGCGGTCGTGCATAATATTCACGAGATTGGCAAAGCGTACTTTAATAAGACGACGATACAGATAATAGGTTAAGGTACTTATTTTATAAGTAATCACCGCTGGCAATCGCGCCAAAGCGAGCTCAAGAGCGACTGTGCCTGAACATGCCAAGGCCGCGCGTGAGGCTGCAAAAGCATCGTATTTATCATCATCAGTCTCTGTGATAATGACGGGAACATCCCAAAGCCGTGCTTGCTCTTTTAAAGAGGCCGCCATCATAGGAGCGACGGGGATCACAACATGCAAAGCGGGATGTTGTTGTTTTAAACGGTGAAGCGTGGCCCCAAAAATGGGCATAAGCCGCGCGACTTCACTGCGACGACTTCCGGGAAGAACGGTAAGAAGCTGTGTTGAAGGCGTGAGGCCGTGACGATCATAAAACCTTTGGGCTTGGCCTTTATCGGCGCCATTTTCGACAATGGGGTGACCGACAAAGGTACAGCCCAACCCTTCCTTCGTAAAATAGGGTGGTTCAAAAGGTAAAAGCGTTAGCAAATGAGTTAGAAATTGGGCAATCGTGTGCGCACGCTTGGGGCGCCATGCCCAGACAGTAGGAGCAACATAATGAATGAGGGGTATCTTGGTCGCCTTCACTTTTTTTGCAACCCTAAAGCAAAAATCAGGGGCATCGATCGTAATGAGAGCTGCCGGCTGCTGTCGTTTAATAGCCTGCGACGTTTCTCTTATGCGCTTCAATATATGGGGTATATGACCAATAAGCTCAAAGAAGCCAAAATGAGCGAGCTCCGCTTGAGGAAAGAGAAGATCCATTCCCTCAGCTTGCATCCGAGGCCCTCCGACGCCGGCAAATTGAACATTTCCTTGAGTTCGCTTCTTAAGAGCGGCCATCAATCGTGCCCCCAAGAGATCGCCTGAAGCTTCGCCGGCAATAAGAAAAAAGAGGGGTCTGTTAGCCATGCCCCGTATCTCCCAAGGGCGGCGCTCTAAGATCGTGGCCAAGAATAAAAAGACCTCCTTGATCGGCAAGAGCAATCGTCTGTTCGCGCTCAACCAGCAAACTACGGCCTGCCTCCAAAACAACGCCGCGGAACCCCGCCTTCAGAAGCGCACGTATCGTATCGGGGCCGACCGTCGGGAGATCAAATCGATTATCTTGTTGAGGTTTTGCAACTTTAACAAGCACACCCCCAACACCTTCACGTTGTAACGTTCCGCATCGCACTATGAGCTGGTCAGTGCCTTCAATAGCTTCAACACCAAGCACAATTCCTTGCTGCACAATAACGGATTGGCCTATGTCCAAACGTCCCAACCCAAGAGCGACATCAAGTCCACGGGAGATATCTCTTTGTGCCTGATCATCGGCGGCAACTTTGCCTAATTGTCCTATCGGCATCAGAAGATCCGCGAAGACTTCCTGCGCTCCAATGACGCGAAGGCCCGCTTCTTCCTCGATCGCCTTACCAATGGAACGCAGCAAAGCATCGTCGCCAAGCATATTCATACCGATTTTCGTTAAAACCTTGAAGGCCAACCAATCCGGCTTAATCTCCAAGAGTGATGGCCGTCGCACACGACCAATCATGACAATTTCACCAATTTGTTGTTCAGCCGCGATGGCTTTAAGACGCGCTCCTGCCCCTAAAGGCAACCAAACATGGGGAAGATCCTCGGCTAACCCCTTATCGGCCTGTCCTTCAAGACAGAAGACAAAGAAATCACGACCAATTTTCTGACAGGCTTCAAAGAGATAACGCGGCACAACACCACCCCCTGCAATAATCCCAAGTTTGGGTGCAGGATTCTGAACCACTTCTGTCATCGTTATTCCGAACTTACTTTAGGTTGACACAAGGGTCGGTCGGAAGCACTGCGGATAAAATCGATAATCTGTCCCACATGCGCATGATCTTTATAATGCGAAGCTGTCTCTTCCAGACGTTCCGCTAATGTCCCTTGAGGTGCAAACAACATCCCATAAGCATTACGTAGCGAGCGCACTTCATCACGACCAAAGCCACGGCGCTCCAAGCCCACCATATTCAATCCAGCTAAATGAGCTCGCTCCCCTTTAACAAGACCGAAAGGTATAACATCTTTCTCGACACCCGACATGCCACCAATAATGGCGTAAGAACCAATACGCACAAACTGATGGATCGCCGACAGTCCTCCTACAATGACGTAATCGCCAACCGTCACATGCCCAGCTAACGTCGCATTATTCGCAAGCACAACATTGTTTCCGACATGACAATCATGCGCAACATGCGAGGCGACCATAAAAAGACAATTATCGCCCACACGCGTAACCATCCCACCGCCCTCGGTCCCCGGATTCATTGTGACATGTTCACGAATATGGTTGTTGTTACCGATCTCGAGAGCTGAATCCTCACCTTTAAACTTTAAATCTTGGGGTCTTTGTCCAAGCGATGCAAAAGGATAGATAACGGTTCCAGCACCTACAGAGGTACGCCCATCAATCACGACATGAGCAACAAGGCGTACTTTATCATGAAGTTTTACATGAGGGCCTACAACACAGTAGGGCCCAATTTGAACATCGGTTCCGATGAAAGCTGCAGGATCCAGAACGGCTGTTGGATGGATATTTGTGCTCATAGCATTTTAAGAAGCTGTCGTTTCAGAAGAAGTATTCAATGTTTTAGGCACCAGCATCGCTGTATAAATAGCTTCTGCTACAAGTACGCCATCGACAAAAGCCTCGCCGCGAAATTTCCAGACCTGGCCACGCTGACGTTCTTTTTTGACATTGATGTACAAACGATCTCCCGGCACGACAGGTTTACGGAAATGAGCATTCTCAACCGTCATAAAATAAACCACATGCGTATCACAACTAACCCCATCCAAGGAGTGCACAACCAAAGTCGCTGACGTTTGGGCCATCGCCTCAATAATAAGAACGCCCGGCATAATAGGGTGCCCCGGAAAATGTCCTTGGAAACAAGGCTCGTTGGCCGTGACATTCTTGATCCCCGTGCAGCTCTCGCCTTTGATGACATCAATAATGCGGTCGATAAGCAACATCGGGTAACGATGAGGGATCATTTTCATGATCGCATTCACATCGATAACATCGTCTTTTGCAGGTACGGCGGGTTTAAGCATTCGGCAGTCTCCAGGCTTTCATATCTAGTTCTAGCCTGATTAGGCGACTCATTTCAATACAGACATCATTCCGCAGTAATTGAGGATTTACGGGTCATTAAGGTTTATCTTCAGCCCCCATTGTAACCGTTACCTGGGGTAGTCTTTTATTAAGACGTCCCAAAACCTCGTCCGTAACATCCAAGGACTTATCTGCCCATAAAGCTTGTTGTTTAACAATAACGATATTGGCCCCGTGTTGGTGGGCCACGGCCTCGACTATCTCGGAAAGGTTTGAGCGAACCGTATTCATCGAGTCCGTAAAGGCCTGATCGAGGACCTTCCGACGCGCCTGAACATGCCTCTCAACGGACAAGAAGCGTTGACGTAATTGCTGTTCCCGTTCCGCATAAACATTTGTTGGCAATTGATCATGCGATTTACTTAATTCTTGTTCGCTCTGCCGCAAATCATTTTCTTCTTTTTCAATTTCTGTCTGAAACTTTGACCGCTGGGTCTCGAGTTGTTTTTGGACACTCTTGGCGGCCAGGGACTCCTCAAGAATGCGCTGGACATCCACAATGGCGATAACCGGTCGCACTAAGCTATTTTTAGGATCTATTTCTTGAGAGTTGGCACTCTCAGCCCAGGGTGTTGATACGGTTAACATCACCCCTAAGAGGACGGCACATCCAAAAAAAACACGCATCATCAATCCCCGTTTAAGCTCGTTTTTCTTATGTTCACATCGTAGGACTAAACCGATATCCATGACCCACAGAACATCTTTTTTCTTAAACAGCCATCTAACACTCTTAGAGCTGTGTTCCAAAACTAAAGTGAATATGTTCAATCTTATCATAGTTTTTATAAAGAATAGGCTCCGCAAAATCGATCCGCACAGGTCCGAAAGGCGATTGCCACGTTACCCCCACACCCGCACTTATGTGAAGACCATCATCATTCGTCACGATATCGGTCCCTTGAGATTGGGAAGGAAGCCCTCCGAGCGTACCTGCATCGGTAAAGAAATGTCCTTTCAATCCAATTTCAGCGGGGAAAGGTGTAGGGGTTGTTAACTCAAGCGTTGCACGCGTAAAGCGATCCCCGCCGAGGGCATCCTGATTAGCACTCGTTATGTCGCGAGGGCCAATACCTGCATATTGAAAACCTCGCAAGGTATCCCCGCCAAGGAAGAACCGTTCGTTAATCTTTGTCGGGCCATTCAGCCCCCATATTTCACCCACTTCACCTGTGGTACTAAATATCCATTTTTCTGCCAACGGATAATATTGGGTAGCGCCAAGGCGCACGCGTGCCCATTGACGTGATCCGCCAGCTCCCGCGACATCCGTATCGAGATGACCAATATAGCCTAGCGTTGGGTCGAGTTTACTGTCCCTGGCATCATAGGTCAAAGTTTGGCCGACAGATGAGGTCGTCGCTGTTCCCTGTTGATCCATAATATAGATTGAAGCGGTATCTGGAACATTCGATATTGTGTCGTCATGAAAACTATAATTAAGACGTTGCCGCAGGCGTTCAGATAAAGGATAGCCAAGTCGGAAAGTAAGACCTGAACTATCGGTATTATAAGAGCTTAAATCTTGATTGTTTGTGGCCGTGGTAAACAAATCAACACCCGCTGACAAATCGCGATTAAGAAAATACGGTTCCGTAAAACTGGTCGTAACCTGTCGTGTACGACCTGAAATCACCGCATTAATACGCGCATCTTGCCCTTTACCCATAAAATTATGTTCGCTGATGGTAAAATCCCCCAACGGACCGTCTGTTGATGAGAAACCAGCCCCCACTGACACTTCGCCCGTTGATTTTTCTTTAACTTCTACCTTCACATTGGTGCGATCCGGTTGATCACCTTCCCCTGGGGTCACTTTGACCGATTCAAAATAGCCCAAATCTTTCAACCGCTGTTCAGATCTATGAATCTTCGTCGTGCTGAACGGATCCCCTTCTGCCAGTTGCATTTCTCGGCGTATGACTTCATCCAAGGTACGTTGATTACCGCTTACATCAATACGACCAATATAAACACGTTCCCCAGGCTTAATCGTATAGGTCAAATCAACCGTCAGCTGATCTTTATGACGATCCGGTGTTGGAACAATATTCACGAAGGCATATTGCAAGTCACCTAAAACAGTTGAAAGCTTGCTCACACTGTTATCGATTTGATTGGCAGCATACCAATCGCCCTGCTTGGTCGTCAGATACTGTTCAAGGTCTTCAGCTTTAATCCCTTTAATATCACTAACAATTTTTATTTTGCCAAATTTATAACGCGGACCTTCATCAACCGTAAAAGTCATAAAAAAATCACCCCGATCAGGCGT
>Ga0302277_1001822_pt1 | contig 15491 bp, 12 predicted proteins | sample III_Bog_N3_1_FD_198759 | JGI IMG/M metagenome (GOLD analysis project Ga0302277, IMG submission 198759) | Peat permafrost microbial communities from Stordalen Mire near Abisko, Sweden - III_Bog_N3_1 | ecosystem: Environmental > Terrestrial > Soil > Wetlands > Peat | place: Sweden: Abisko... | reverse complement strand
AGGATATGCTGCGCGGCCTTTTGGCCGGGTTGAAAAAGACCGTAATGCTGGTAACCCACGATCTGGATGAGGCTCTGTATCTTGCACATCGCATCGTGCTACAGGGCGAGGGCAAGGTGATCTGCAGCCTGGAGCCCGAGGAATTTCTGCGCTCGCGTGAACCGGAGATCGAGGCTTATGTTCATGCCTTTCATCGGGGACGGCAAAGCGCTACCGGGGAGGAGCGGCCATGAGTTCCGGATTCTTCGAGCAATATGGAAGTGAAATCGGCACGCTCACCCTGGAGCACCTGTGGCTCACGGGAGCGGCCATGCTATTTGCCACGGCCATCGCCGTGCCCGCGGGCATTTGGCTCACCCGTTCGCCAAGGTGGGCCAAGCCAGTGATCGGAGCGGCCAATATCTTTCAGACAATCCCCTCCCTGGCCCTGTTCGGATTTCTATTGCCGGTGCCGTGGCTCGGCGACCGCGCGGCTCGAATCGCAATTGTCGCCCTCACCGCATACGCGCTGCTTCCCATTTTGCGAAACACCTACGCCGGGATTCTCGGAATCGACCCCGCAGTGATTGAAGTGGCGCGCGCATTGGGGCTCACAAGCGGGCAGCGGCTCTTCAAGGTCGAATTGCCTTTGGCCGCGGCCTTCATTCTTGCCGGTCTGAGAACCGCTACCGTCACTTGCGTAGGCATCGCGACGATTGCAGCGGCAGTGGGAGCAGGAGGCCTGGGAGAGTTGATCTTCCGCGGCGTGGCCTCAGTGGACAATCGCCTGGTGCTCGCCGGAGCCGTTCCCGCTGCGTTGCTCGCCTTGGCCGCCGATGCGGCACTTGGGCTGTTGGAGCGCCGCTTGAAGGTCCCAGCGAAATGACGAGCAGATTCCGCAACCGAGTCCAGTCTGTGTTTGCATCCGTAATCTTGGTTCTGCTTGCGGGGTGTGCTCCGCCGCGTTCCGATCATCCCGTGATCGGAGCAAAGAATTTTACGGAGCAAGTGGTGCTTGGCGAACTTCTGGCCCAGGAGATTGAGGCCAAATCCAATCTCAAAGTGGAGCGCAGGTTCTATCTTGCCGGAAGTTACATCTGCCACCAGGCTTTGGTTGCAGGCCGCATAGACGCCTATGTTGAATACACAGGCACAGCATTGACGGCTGTTCTAAAGCAGCCGGTCGATCGAGATCCTCAGAGGGTTTTCGACACGGTCAGCCGGCTCTATGCTTCGCGCTACAACATTGTTATTGCTCCACCGCTGGGTTTTGAAAATACATTTGCAATGGTCATTCGCGGCGAAGATGCGCGAAAGCTGCACTTGACGACACTGAGCGAGGCAGCGCAGTACACACCTGAATGGCGCCTGGGAGCGGGCTATGAATTTGAACAGAGGCCGGACGGATTGGCCGGATTGAGCACCGCATATGGTCTCAAGTTTGTGGCCGCACCTCGCACGATGGATCTTGGACTGCTCTATCGCGCACTGAATGCGCACCAGGTGGACATGATTGCCGCCAACTCCACCGACGGGCCGATCCAGGCATTCGGACTCATGGCGCTTGCGGACGACCGGCATTACTTCCCGCCGTACCAGGCAGTTCCACTTGTGCGCGCGGAGGCACTGCGGCGCTGGCCGCAGATACAGACTGCGCTCAACGCGCTCGCCGGCAAAATAACCGCGGACGATATGCGCGCAATGAATGAGGCGATCGATGGCCAGCATCGCGATCCGGCGGAAGTCGTGCGAAACTTTCGTAGCGGGAAGGGACTCTGACATCGGACAGGACAGATTGCGCCGACGAGTTTGCTTCAGCTTCAAATTGCTTTCCAGGGAGGGCTTGTGACTTCATCCAAAACAAAACCGGTGCATCGCTGTTCGTGGGCTGGAATCGATCCATTGATGCAGGCGTATCACGATGAGGAGTGGGGTGTGCCTGAGTATGACAGCCGTGCTCTGTGGGAAAAACTGATGCTGGATGGCTTTCAGGCCGGCTTATCGTGGAACATCATTTTGCGTAAGCGCGAGGCGTTTCGCAAGGCATTCAAGGGCTTCGATCCGGCGAAGGTTGCACGATTCACTGAAAACGATGTCGCGCGATTACTTGAGGACCCATGCATTGTGCGTTCGCGAGCCAAGATCGCGGCCACGATCGAGGGCGCGCGCATTTATCTCGCGATGCAGGATGAAGGCGAGGACTTTGCGAGTTTCATATGGAAGCTGGCAGGCGGGAAGCCAATCAAAAACAGTGGCGCGGTTCCTGCAAAGACTCCACTCTCTGAAGAGATCTCGAAGGTACTCAAGAAACGCGGATTCAAGTTCGTTGGGCCGGTGATTGTTTATGCCTGGATGCAGGCTACCGGCATCGTCAACGATCACAGCGCCGATTGCTTTCGGCGAAAGGCCGTGTAGGCTGGGCTTCTCCACATCCGCCGGGACGCAATCAGCGCGAACCGGCCTTGCACCTGTCATGCCATGCACCCGATTGTGCCCATGGCTATGGGGTCTCTCACGGTGCCAAGGGCACCCCGTTTGTGCTGAAGCCCACGGCCAGAGCGGGCGAGTCTGGCTGCAGCGTGTAATCGCCTGCCTGGGGATTGGTGAACTGAGGATCGGTGAGCACGGAATGCGCATCCAGCCGCTCGCTGCCGAAGATGGTGTCGCCCGCCTTGGCTACGCTCTGGAACAGCACGCTGGAGTCGACGGTTCCGGGGTCGGGATCCACATAGGATGGATCGGTCCAGTCGGTCCAGTCCATCAGGTTCTGCGAAGATCCGCCGCCGCGGTAAACGATGTTATGCGTCGCTGAGAAGTTAGTTACCTGAAGATTGTCGTTTCCGGTCACGAAGCCAAAGGCGCCATAACTCCCCTTCGCTTCCGGGGCAACCAGTTCGACTGCCGTGTTATTCACAAACAATTCCAGATTGTGCAGGGCGGTTGTCGAGGTCCCCGCCGTCACGCCGTTGGTCAACGCAACGCCGATGCGATGGATCTGGTGAGGCGTCAGTTGGGCGGTGAAGACATAGTCGCTAACCATGTTCGATGCTGTTCCGGTGCCGACGATCGCGCCATCCGCCTGTACATTGAAGCTTGCGTTTGTGCCGCCCGTCGCCTGGCCGGAGAGCTGCACCACGATCGTGGTTGCGGTCAGGTCCGAAGGAAAATAAGACGGCAGCAGGTCGACGCGGGTAGTGCCGTTGTAACTCATATCGCCGGTCGAGTAAGTGACGCCGTTGGAGCCGCGATCGTAATACGCCGGCGGTTGCAGGATGAGCACATTATTGCTCGCCGTGTTGCTCTTGCATCCATGGCAAAGGAACATCCCATTGCCATCGCTCTCGGCAACGTTACCGGTCATCGTCACCGTGCTGACCTGGTCGTCCATGTAGATGGCCTGCGTCGCTCCCAGCTTGTAGTTACCCGAGGCATCGCGCAGCAGCCCGCCGATGTTCTCAATGCGGTTGCCGGTAATGGTCGTGTTTTCCTCCACATAACTCGGGCTGGTTCCGGCATAGGAATAGATTGCGCCAGTGTCGTTGGTCTGCTGGCTGGTGTTGCGAACGATGTTATTCGAGACGGTATTTCCAACCAGGGAAACACTGTCGGACGGATACAGATCCACACCCCAGCGGCCCGACCCGTCGATGGTATTGCTGTCGATCAGGTTATTGGCGCTGTTTTCAAGATGAATTCCAGTGGACCCGACATTGATCTTGCCCAGGCCGGTCATGATATTGGCGGTGACATTGTTGTGGTTGCTGTTTGCGGTGAGAAAGATCCCAGATCCGCCCATCTGCTCGAATCCATTGCCGCTGATAGTGTTATTCGACGACCCGCTCAGAGAGATGCCGTTGCCTGCGTTCAGGAACGTGTTGCCGCCGATGGTGCTGTTGCTCAGGCCCGTGCCCATGATAGTGGCGAGCTTGTCGTTGAAGGCGCCGGAGTAGGTTAACCTGTCAGAGGTTGTATCTGAAAAGGTAAGTCCGCCGATGGTAATTCCGGAAACATTGCTGAGCACGATCAATGTGCTTAGTTGCGCTGCGACTACGGTGTCGGAGGACAGGCTGTCCGGGCTTGCAGGCTGAACATAGACTTTGGACGTTGCGGCATCGTAAGCAAACTCACCGGGGGCGCCGAGATCGGCCGGGTCGTTGAGCACGCGCCAGCTGCCGCTGATTCCCGCGGTGCTGGTTCCGGTGTTGAATTGATCGGCGACAGTAATGGTATTACTGCTTGCATCCACACTTACGACGGTCGTGAACTGGTCTGTGTAGCGCAGGAAGTCAAGCACCTGTACGATGGCTCCGGGTTTTACGGAGGGAGTCAGGTCGCCAGGCTGCACCGCGAATGTTACACCGAAGTCCTGCGCCTGGGTGGCGGGCAATACTCTCCAGCCGGAGATAAACGGCCGTTCGGGATCGTAGCCCAGCGCGGCCGGTAACTGGCGCACACCGGCTATGGCAAGGTCGAGTCCAACGGGTTTCGCGGCATTGGTCGAATAGACTCCGTTCCCTTCGCTGGCCCATCCTGCAAGTACTTCGCCGCCGCTCAACACGACGGTTGCGCCGGGGGCTGCTTCCCATGTCTCTCCCCGGTCGAGCGACGTGAGGGTAAGTGGGCTGCCGAGATAGTAAGTGCCGGCATGGATCTGAGTTACCTTGATGGAGGATTGCTCCATTGCGAGTTGAGCGCGATGCAACGTGGCAAACGGGCTGGACTCGGAACCCTCCGCGCTGTCGCTGCCATTTGTGGCGACATAGTAACTTGCCTGAGCCTGAACAGGAGTGGAAACGCTGAGAGTTGCGGAGTTACTCGTAATGCTTCCCGCGGAATTGGAAACAACCACGTCGAATGTCGATGCGTTGTCAGTCGCGCTGACTGCTGGCGTTGTGTAACTGGACGATGTAGCTCCCGTAATAGCTAGGGAACTCTTCCGCCATTGATAGCGTGGTGGCGCACCACACGTTGCGCTAACCGTGAACGTGGCCGATTGACCAACCGTGACCGACTGGTTCTGGGGTTGGGAGTTGAGAGTAGGCAGTGCCGTGACAACGACGGTCAGGGTTGCGGAGTTGCTAGAGGTGCTTGTGTCGGAACCGGCGGCGCTGGTGATGCTTCCTGCGGCATTCGACACAACAACGTCGAATGTCGATCCACTTTCGGCGGCGGTTGCGGCCGGAGTTGTATATCCGGTAAGCGTGGCACCCGGTATGTTTACCGAGTTTTGCCTCCATTGGTAGCTCAATGCCCCTGTCCCTGTTGCTGAGACCGCAAAGCTGGCGGATTGGCCGATCGTCACCGTCGCGTTGGCCGGCTGAGTGGTGATGGTTGGGGCTGAGTTGGTGGTTTCTGTGCTGCCAAGACCACTTCCCACGACATGCATCGCTCCACAGCCGCTCAACAGCACCACGGACATCAGGCTTACGCATCCCAGGGACTGAATTGAGCGCTGGAAGCATGAGACTTTAGTTGACATTTCCGTTTCCTGCCATTGCGCTACCGAATTTGGAAGAGCTTCCACGGGGACCTATATGGCAATCCCGGTGCCAACTTCGGAAGGAGAGACAAAGTTTCTGTAAGTAATTGAAAATAAGTAGCCTGATCAATTGGCGATGGAATCCAAACCGCTGCTCACGGGTCCATGATGTTCAGGATCACGACAAGTGTTGTCGCGATTCTAGACATGGCCCAGGTGTCGAGTGGTTCTCGCTTGCGCTGAAGAATTGAAGCAGACGCTCGCGCTAAACGGCGGAATGATGCCTTTGATTGACTCCCCATTCGGAGTGGCTTTTTGTGCGCCAAAGACCTGGAACAAATTGGTAAGAGGAGGCGCCCATGGCATAAGGAAGAGAGCCCGTTATTTGCGACGGGGAATTGCCGAAAGTTCCCCATCGAGATCGCGCATAATTGGCTCTGCCTGCAGAACCGCAATGAGTGTCCGCTGCGGCAGGTTCCGCGATTTTCTGCGTAACGCTGTTATTCCATCCAATCTTGAATACGGACAGAAGAACAATGGGATAGCTACGAGCAAGGTGTCTCTCAGGGAAATCAGCGGTCTTGGGCCAACGTGGGCCACCTCTCGGCTCAACAGGAAAAACGAGCGTTTTCAGGCAGTTCCAAAAGGCCTCATCCTCTCGCCAACACCAACTCTCAGGCGCATGCACAATCCAATGGCAACTCTGGATAACAACCGCCGTTGATTGGGAGTGAGCCGCTCACGAACGTGGGGACCAACGACTGCCTGTTCGCTTGGTTCTGGCTGCATGAGTTGGGGTGGAATCCAAAAATCGCCGACTGCGACACGGTGAACACAATCTACGAGTGTTGAACCATTTTCGCTTCGGAAAACAACGCCGCTAAAGCCCATTTCAAGGTATGCCTCTGCTGAGTCGTGGTCCTCCACAATGGCGATTCCGCGACTGCCGGTCGTCTCCAGCAGGATTTGCAGACGGGTCAAGTCCGGCTGAAGCGAGGCAGCGAACATGACAATTGAGTCCGGAAAGTCAGCGATCGCCCTGTACATCCGATCAAGATCGGCGCAATGAGCAACGACGCGCATATCCTCGGCTACTGCCAGTGCTTTCGCAGCACAATCGCGCAGCGCGGCCTGGGAATCGGCCAGGATGATTTTGCTTGATCTGACGAAAAAACCCATATTCAATTGCCTCTGAAAAGGCTGCCAATCTGACGGAGTCGGAGACATTGCTCTTATCCCATCGGCAGCGGCAGTTTCCACTACGTACTCGCAGTCGGCCTTCTAGTTGGAGAGTTTGCAGAGACTCCAATCACAAGCTATGTGGCAATCTCATCGCCATTCATTGAGTTGGTTATGATTTAGCACTAAGTGATTGAAACTAATTGTCTTATAGAGACATCCGCCATCACCCGCACGAATACTCGCGATAAGAAACGTCTAGATTCTCGACAAGCGTTGTCGAGATTCTCAACAAGGTCGATGGAATGATCTGTATTCTGTATCTGTGGAAAGCTGCATTCGGCCCTGGTCTCCAATGCCAAACCGTAAGCCACCGATCCACCGTCTCTCTTCTTAGTCAGAGTTAGTGCAGAACCGGCTGTGGGACAACTGCTCCGTTGGCAGATTGGGAGCTTCGGCGAACAGGACGATCGGCGGAATCGAGGCACATTTGCTTGCGGAAGTTGCAGAGTCAACCTGTGAGAAGGATCGGGACGACGTCTCCGGAAAAGCTGACGAGTTAGGGAAACAGGTGGGGAATGGGTAAAAAAATTCTGGTAGTCGAAGACGATCCTCTGATCCAGGATTTTCTGGCGGATGGACTTAGCATCGAGGGATTTGAGGTCATAAGAGCCAATGGTCTTGCCAAGTCTTTCGTTGAGATCCAGAAATCGCCGCCGAACCTCATTCTGTCGGATTACCAGTTGCTGGACGGCACAGCGTTCGATCTGCTGGCTTGGCTCAAGGCCCGCGATATTCGCATTCCAGTCATCGTCCTCACGGCGTACGCCAGCATCGATCTGGCGGTGCAGGCGGTCAAGAACGGGGCCGAACAGTTCATTCCCAAACCCGTCGATCTCGGATTTCTGATTGCGATGATGCGCCGTGCGCTGGAGAATGTCCGCTACCAGCAGAAGGACGTTGCAAGCAAGCTGGAACGGGAACGCTATAGCCGCGACCCCTTCCTTGGCGAAAGTCCGGCCATTCAGGAACTGAGGAGATCGGCAAAGCGGGCCACGGAAGCCAACATCACGATCCTGATTCAGGGAGAGACTGGCACGGGCAAGGGAGTGCTGGCGCGCTGGCTGCACAAGAAGAGTGCGCGTTCGAACGATGCATTTGTGGATCTGAATTGCGCGGGACTATCACGTGAGTTATTTGAATCGGAGTTGTTCGGGCACCAGAAAGGAGCATTCACAGGCGCTGTCAGCAACAAACTCGGGTTTCTGGAGGCTGCGAATCACGGCACTTTGTTCCTGGATGAGATCGGCGATATGGACCCCCAGGTTCAACCGAAGATTCTAAAGGTAGTGGAAGAGAAGCGCTTCTATCGGTTGGGGGATGTAATTGAGCGTACGACCGATGTGCAGATTATTGCGGCAACCCATCGCGATTTGAAGAAGCTGGCAGAGGAAGGCCAATTTCGCAGCGACCTCTATTTCCGAATTAGCACTTTACGCCTGCGTATTCCTCCGCTGCGCGAACGCCTGGACGACATTCCGAATATCACCGACAGGCTTCTGGAACAACTGGGCAGCGATATGAAGCGCGATGGGCTGCGCATCTCAGACAATGCCCGGGCAGCATTGCAGCGTTACTCATGGCCAGGAAACATTCGCGAACTAAGGAACGTGCTGGAACGGGCGGCGCTTTTATCGGATGACGGGGTGATCCAGATAACAGGCCTCGAGTTCGAGGCGCCTTCGCGCCAGGAGCCTGCTGCGCAGCCGCCTGCCACCAACCTCACGCTGAAGGAAATTGAGCGGCGCACTATTATCCAGATCCTTGAGGCAGAGGGAGGAAATGTGATTCGTGCCGCCAAGCGTCTGGGCATCCATAGAAGCTCGCTGTACTCCAAAATTCGCGAGTATGGGCTTTGAGTCGCTGCTCTTCAATTGAGAATCAATGCACCTTCCACTTCATCGACAACGCCGCGAGTTTCTCATCCATGGTTGGCTGCGGTTTGGGCGCAGGAGGCGCCGGCTTTGAAGCGGCGCGCGGTGCCGGCGCGGTCAGTTGCTTGATGGAGAGTGCGATCCGCTTTGCTTTCGCATCCACGCTGAGCACCTTGACCTTCACAATCTGCCCGGTCTTGACGGCCTCCGATGGCTCCTTGATATACCGATTGGAAAGTTCGCTGATATGCACCAGGCCATCCTGATGTACGCCGATGTCAACGAATGCTCCAAATTTGGTGACGTTGGTTACTACGCCCTCAAGCACCATGCCCGCTTGCACATCAGCCAGTTCTCTCACCTCTTCGCGAAAGCTTGGAGCAATGAATGTATCGCGCGGGTCGCGGCCGGGCTTGCGCAGTTCGGCGAGAATATCGTTCACTGTAAAAGCGCCGGCTGAAAGCTTGCTGCGATCCACTTGCTCGAGTAATTCCGGCCTCTGAATAATCTGTTCAACCGACGCATCGAGCAGGCCCGCAATCTGTTCCACCACTGGGTAGGACTCGGGATGAACGGCAGTCATGTCCAGCGGGTTGTCGCCATCGCGGATGCGCAGAAAGCCAGCGGCCTGCTCAAATGTCTTGGGGCCGATTCCCGCTACCTCAAGCACCTGCGTGCGCGAACGAAAGCTGCCCTTCTCATTGCGATGGCTCACGATGTTCAACGCGGTGCGCTCGGTGATGCCGGCAACAAAACGGAGCAGTGTCCAAGAAGATGTGTTCAAGTCGACGCCCACTTTGTTGACACAGCTTTCGATTACCGTTTCGAGCGATTCCTGCAATTGGCGCTGATCCACATCGTGCTGATACTGGCCCACGCCAATCGATTTCGGATCCACTTTCACCAGTTCGGAGAGCGGGTCTTGCAGTCGCCGGGCGATGGAGATGGCGCCGCGCACCGTGAGGTCGAGATCGGGAAACTCCTGGCGGGCAATGGCCGAGGCTGAGTAGACGCTCGCGCCCGATTCGCTCACCGTGACGGAGAAGATACTCTGAATTCCCTTCTCGCGCAGAAACTCGCGCACAAACGCATCGGTTTCGCGCGAAGCGGTCCCGTTGCCAATTGCGATGGCGCGGACGTTATGCTGCCGCAGCAAAGCCTCCAGCTTTGGTATAGCCTCGGCGTTGCCGTGCTTCGATGTGTGCAAATAGAGCACATCGTGCGCCAGCATTTTTCCAGTCTGATCCACCACGGCAACCTTGCATCCGGTGCGCAATCCTGGATCGATGCCAAGCACAGAGATGGGGCCGGCGGGCGGAGCAAGCAGCAGGTTGTAGAGGTTGTCGCGAAAAACTTTGATGGCCTCAGTGTCCGAGCGCTTCTTCAACTCCAGGCGAATCTCCCCCTGGATGGAGGAATTCAAGAGCCGCTTCCAGGCGTCGTCGATGGCCAGTTCAAGCTGCCGCGTCCAATCGCCGCTTAGGCGCAGCACATGACGCTGCATGATCGCGATGGCACGCTCGGGTTCGACTTCGATCAGGAAGTAGAGAATGTTCTCACCTTCGCCGCGGCGGATGGCCAGCATACGATGCGAAGGGATAGTCTTCACCGGCTCCTTGTAGTCGTAATACATTTTGAACTTATCCTGCTCGTCTACTGCATCCATCGCCTTGCGGCTCACCACTACGCCTTCGTCAAAGACAAGTTGGCGCAGGGCCTTGCGAAGACCGGCATCTTCGCTAATCCATTCCGCAACGATGTGGCGCGCACCCTCTAGCGCTTCATCCACCGTGGCCACTCCCAATTCCGCGCTTACAAAGCTGGCGGCAAAACTCTCCAACGGCTCGGCGGAATTCTGTTGCGCCCAGAGATATTGAGCCAGTGGTTCAAGGCCCTTCTCGCGCGCGATGGTGGCTTTGGTGCGACGCTTTGGCTTGTAAGGAAGGTAAAGATCTTCGAGTTCGTTTTTGTCCAGCGTCGCTTCGATGCGCGTCTTTAGATCATCTTTCAGCTTGCCTTGTTCCGCGATTGAGGCGAGGATCGTCTCGCGCCGCTCGGCAAGGTCGCGGAAGTAGGCCAGCTTTTCCTCGATGTCGAGAATCTGCACTTCATCCAGGTTGCCTGTTGCCTCTTTACGATAGCGCGCAATGAAAGGCACAGTCCCGCCGTCGTCGAGCAGTTCAATCACCGCGACGATTCCGCGCAAGGGAAGATTCAGCGTTTTTGCGATATGAAGGAGAATGTCCGAAGATAGGCTTTTTGCTTCTTTCATGATTGATCCTTGTTCATCGTACATGGTGTTGCTGAACGGCGCGTGGTTACTGGTTGTGCAAAACAGGCATGGCCAGAACGAGCCATGATCGCTCCGCAATTTGCGAAGCAACCTGGGCCGTTCTGGCCATTATGGTTACGGTTAATTCCGTTGGCGCCTTTGCCTTCGTTACGCCAGCGCGACTTTCAATGTGACGCCGATATCCGAGAATTGTTCCGCCGGCATTTCAACTCGCAACGCGCTCTCGTCCTGCTTCCATTTCAGTTCGCCTTTGTATCCGAGCAGTTCCACATTGCGAACCTTGCCGGGAGCCTGCGGACTGGCGAGACCGAGGGCATTGACAACTGCCGCTTTGTCAGGCCAGCCCATTACGAATGCGTAGACAGTGCTGTTTTTCGTTGTGAAGCGAATGTCCTCCGCAGTCAGATCCTTCTGTTTGTCTTCGTTGAAATTACCTGCTTCGATCTTGACTTTTGTGGACGGCCCTTCTCCGTAAATCTTCCACGGACGAGAACTGTAGATGCCCTCGCTGTTCACCGCCATCCACGCGGTGATGCCCTCCAACACCGCCATCTCTTCGAAGTCCAGCTCACCGGAGTTGGGCAGCGGGAAGTTCAACAGCAGATTGCCATTCTTGCTGACGATATCCGTAAGCAGGTCGATTACTTTCTTCGGCGTCTTGTACTTTTCGCCGCGATTGTAGTGCCACTGGCCAATGCATGTGTCCGTCTGCCACGGGTTCTTCGCAATGCCGTCGGAGACGCCGCGCTCATGGTCCAACAGGCATGTGCCAATAGCGCAATCCGTCCCATCCTTGCTTGTGTATACAGACTCCGCCTGCCCGCCGTTCAATTGCGCGCTAACGTTGTAAAGGTGCGACACCACCTTCAATCCATAATCCTCGAAGGGCAAGTGTCCGTCGGTGTAAAGCAAGTCAGGGTGGTACTTGTCGATCAGATCGGTCATACGGTCAAGGTAATGGCGCTTCCAGGAATCTGGAATGCCATCGTCGTTCCAATCGAGTTTGTCGACGAAACGTGCGCAATCCGCGTCGTGATATAGGTCGGCATTGTGAGGATCGACACCATCGTAGGAGACACCTTTCAGAGGCCCGGTCTTGTCGGCGCCATGACTTGTAGCCCACCACTTGTAACTGATCCATAAGTGCTCGCTAACTCCAAAGCGCAGGCCTTGCTTCTGCGCGGCTTTCTGCCACGTGCCTACGATATCTCTTTTCGGGCCCATGTTGACAGCGTTCCAGCGCGTGTACTTCGAATCCCACAGGTCGAAGTTATCGTGGTGGACGCCCATGCTGAAGAAATACTTGGCGCCGGCTTTTTTGTAGAGACTCATCAAGTGGTCCGGGTCCCACTTCTCGGCCTTCCAGTTATTCACCAGGTCCTTGTAACCAACCTTTGAAGGGTGTCCGTAAGTCTCGACATGGTAAAGATATTGCGGCGAACCTTCCTGATACATGGTGCGTGCATACCAGTCGCCAAATTCAATGGCCGACTGCGGTCCCCAGTGCGACCAGATTCCAAACTTCGCGTCCCGATACCAATCCGGGACCCGATATGCCTCAAGAGATTTGCGGGTGGGAAGAAAAACCGCGCCCTGCGCCGCCTGCGCCCTCGCAAACTTTGAGAGAGCAAGGGCGGAACATGCACCGCCCATGATTTGAAGTAACTCGCGCCTGTTCAATGCCATTTGAAGGTTCTTCCTTTCACTGTGCGAATTGTTGCGAAATCAAAGTCTGCGATGTCACCTTGTCTTGCCGTGCGATTCGCTCGATCTTGTGTGAGCTGCCACGATCGTTTCGCGGAGCCGTTCTTCGGCTTCGGCATTCCAGTAACTGCAATCGAGCTCAAAGAAGACGGATGTATATGGAATCAGCATCTCCGTTTTGATGATCAGAATTTTGAAGATACGCGCGGATTGATCGAGCTTTTGAATAATCTGTTCGTGCGGCAGGCGAAAAACCGTCGAGTGCGCAAGCAGTGCATCCAATTCCTGCTTGTATCGCTCGACACCCGGTGCGTCCTTCTCCGGGACGAAGTGCAATTCGTAATCCAGATAAACATTCGCACGGATGTGTTTGGTCGCTACGATTGCGTCGAGAACTTTATGCAGCACCTGAACCTGGCCTGCGCCGGCAACAATTGTCTTGACACCGGGGCTGGACTGCGCCGGATAAGCCGCGTCGGCGACAACGATCCAGTTTCGATGGCCAAACTGCGGCAGGCGAACGGCGAGTTGGTGCTCCCAATCGGCAGTGCCTGAAGGTGTAAGGTCGCTCATCGAATCCCTCCTCGTTGCAGCACTAAATCAGCTCTTCATCCGCACAGACGGCGACCTTGCCACACTTGCCGGACGCCATGAGGGCATACGCTTCGCTGGCCCGCTCGAGCGGAAACCGGTGAGTGATAATGTCGGCCGGATGCAGATCCCAGCGGACCAATCGTTCCACAAGTTCTTCCATCAGCCATGTCGAAGTAACCCACGAACCATACAGCGTTTTCTGATCGTGAATCATGTCGGGGGATGGATTGATTTCGACGCTTCCGCCCTCACCGATGAACGCGATCTTTCCCCACTTGCGGGTGGCGCGAATAGCGGTTGCGCGTGCCGCGTGATGTGCCGAGCAATCCACTGCGCGCTCCACGCCAAAGCCGCCGGTCAGCTTTTTTACCCGTGCAACGTTGTCCGGGCCAGAAGCCAGCACTGTGTCACAAACACCCAGGTCCATCGCAATTTTCATGCGTTCTGGAACCACATCGATACCGATGATTGTATTTGCGCCGAGCTTGCGGCAGAGTGCACCCGTGGCCAGTCCCACCGGGCCGAGCCCTGTGATGAGTACAGCATGATTTCCATCGATTCCGATTTTTGTCAGCCCTTCGTAGACGGTGCCGAACCCGCAGGCCACCTGCGCGCCATCGGCAAATGAAAGTTCATCCGGAAGCGCAATGAGATCCTTTTCTTCGGCCATCATGTAGTCAGCCATGCCGCCGTCGCGCTGCCATCCATACGCGCGGCGATATTTTTCACTCGTACAAGAAACCATGTAGCCGCGACGGCAATCGTTGCACACGCCACAGCCGGAGATGTGGTAAACAATCACGCGATCGCCGGTTTTGAAACGGCGGCAACCCTCACCGGTTGCGACAATCTGGCCGCATGGTTCGTGGCCTGCGATTACTCCCTGGTAACCTTCAGGCCCCTTGCCGAGATGCTCGTGATAGATGCAGCGAATATCCGAGCCGCAGATGGTCGAAGCTTTCATGCGCAGCAAGACTTCCCCGTGGCCTGGGGACGGCACGGGGACAGTGCGCAACTCGACGGTTGAGTTTCCAGGCAGATACGCCGCGGTCATTGTTTTGTGCATTTCTCCGCTCCCCATCGCTACGGCGGTGTTATCTCTCCGTTGATATCCCAGAGATCTTCCCATGTCTGGCCGTCTTTCCAAAGAAAGACCTGGCCCTTGATCAAGCGGCAATTCCGGTCGATGCCGGCAATCTGCCGCATCTCTTCTTCGCTGAGTGGGTCGCTGACCACGCCGGCCAGATTTGCGCGGTAATTGTTGATTGAAAACGGAATCGGCGTTTGTCCGCGCTGCACCGCCCACTTGATGCAGACTACCGCGGGATGAATACGATGGTGGTCGGCAATCTTCACAATGACGGGGTCTTCGGTGGGCGCGGTGTCTTCCGGTGTGCGGTCGCGTTCGGGACGGCCGGGCGAACCGATGGGACAATAGCCAATGGCCTGAATGCCGTTGTCGACAACATATTCGAAGAGTTCCTGCTGCTGGAAATGCGGATGTAATTCCATCTCGTTGACCGCGGGCTTGATGCGCGCGTCGCGCAGCACCAGCTTCAGTTTGGGGATGGTCATATTGGAAGTGCCGATGTGGCGCACCAGGTCCAGGTCCACCAGTTCCTCCATCTTGCGCCAGGTCCTCATGTAGCTTTCGTGGATGTAGGGCTTGGCGTCCGCACTGCGCGAGGTTACGTCGCAACCCGCTGGATGAAAGTTCGGAAAGGGCCAGTGGACCAGGTAAAGGTCGAGATAATCGAGACGGAGATCGGTAAGCGATTTGCGGCAGGAAGCTATAACATCGTCTGCGTCGTGCTTGTCGTTCCATAACTTGGAAGTTACCCAAAGTTCCTCGCGCCTGACTTCGCCATGAACGATCTGCTCGATCGAAGCGCCCACGGCTGCCTCATTGCTGTAGACCGAGGCGCAGTCGAAATGCCGGTAGCCAACGGCGGCCGCTCCTGCAACGGCCTCGGCAACCTGGGTGGGCGAAACGCGATCGGACCCGAAAGTGCCGAGACCAACGGTCGGCATTTTGGCGCCGGTGTACAGCGTTCTTTGCGGGATGGTGGCTGGGTCGATCGGTGACTCGTTTCGACTTGGGTGGCTCATTGCTGCTCCGGTCCTGCACGCTGCCTGGCGCTCAAAAGGTAACGTTTTCAGAGAACCCCCAAACATACTTCCGCCAAGGCACCGTGTCAACCGGGTAAGGAGCCCGGTTGCGCCATTGCCAGGGTGCGGATGAGGCGCCCTGTTCCGATTCAGTTCTTGTCGGGACCGGCGCTCACCAGGATGCAGGTAATGTTGTCGTGGCCACCGGCTTTTTTTGCGG
>Ga0302277_1001819_pt1 | contig 15498 bp, 13 predicted proteins | sample III_Bog_N3_1_FD_198759 | JGI IMG/M metagenome (GOLD analysis project Ga0302277, IMG submission 198759) | Peat permafrost microbial communities from Stordalen Mire near Abisko, Sweden - III_Bog_N3_1 | ecosystem: Environmental > Terrestrial > Soil > Wetlands > Peat | place: Sweden: Abisko... | reverse complement strand
TATGTTGTGAACGATGGAAAAGAACCCGTCTGTCGTGAATACCCACATATTGGATTAACCAGCCTTTTTGCGTGTTTTATCAGAAATATCCATCTGGGCAATGCGAGGTCTTCACCTTTGAAACGGAGGGGAGTTGTCGGCTCAATGAAAACGCCTCGTCCCAATAAGAGACGAGGCGTAGTTAGTAAAGACCTATGTGTCCTCAGACCTATATGTAGCGCGCGGTGACGGATACTCCGTCCGGTTTGCCTGGGCTGATGGGGTATTTATCCCCGGTTCTGAGGCCTATTGTTTCGCGCTACTTCTGTCTTGGGCTACTCTGCATCAAAATGACCCATTGGACTTGCCTCCGCTGAGGTTGCTCAAGTCAAAGCCTCCAACACACCTAAAAGATAGGAGGGGGAATGCCGCTTGTCCAGGGGAAAAATGAAATGAGTCCAAAATATCTTATCCTTCGGCTTGCCTAGTCGAAGTATCAGGAATTTTCGATTCTGTTTGGCTTTCTCATCGAACTCAAACCAACAGCGCAGCCCCCTGCGCAAACGGCACAGCTCATCGCATCAGGGGAAACCCAACAGTTTCAGTGAATTGGAGTATCAAAAGCAGACGGCCAGGCGGAGTAAATTAACTCAAACAAAATAAGCTCAATCATTACGGGTTGTTATGCCTTAGAATCTCGTAACATACTGGAATAAAAAGAAATTAAAATCAGACGACGCCGGTAGGCCAACGGCAGCCAACGGGAGAGCCAACGGTGTTGGCTAATCTGTCAGCGCCAAACCAGGCGGTAACATCTTGAAAAATAATGGGAATAAAATTAAACGGAGCGGGTAGGCCAACGGCAGCCAACGGAGCAGCCAACGGTGTTGGCTAACCTGGCCCCCTGAAACTCAAAATTGGTATTTCAGGGTGCAAGATAACCACTTGAAATCATTGAAAATTTGGTCGGGATGAGAGGATTTGAACCTCCGGCCCCCTGAACCCCATTCAAGTCGCTTACGAGCTATCCATTGATATAATAGAACAATTTTTAAGTTTTTACGACATAAAAGGACGATTTTACGACTTTTCCCCTCATAAATGTCGTAAAAGATGTCGTAAAAAATAGCCAACGTTGTGATCAAGAGATTGCGGCCGGGCATTCAGCAAGTGGGCTTAGCGTGAATTTTTTCATTCACCTTTTTTGGTCTTTCGGGAAGGGGGCAATGCTTTGGCTGGCTGGGGCAGGAAATTCTCGGAGGAGATCACTTTCTGGCCGGTTTTGCCTTCCAATTCCAAGCGCGCTTTTTTGGCTATACCACCACCGGTTTTTGCGGCAGCTTTGTTTTCGGTCATTCCAGTAGCCTCAACGCTTTCGGCTATCTGGCGGGTGGATAGCTCGGCAAGCGCGGTAAAGATCAACTCGGCCTCGCTCATGTGGTCGCGTAGGTTTTGAGTTTGGAGACCTTTGAAATCCTTGTGGGTCTGAACGTTTACGCCGGACCACTCTTGATGGATAATGTTGGTGAGGATGGCATATTCCTCGCCTTTCTTGATTTCATGCTCGGCCCAGTAGTCGGTGAGTTTATTGCGCGTTTCCTGCCCTAGCATTCGCTGCTGAATCCACTTGTCGCTACGGCCGTGCTTTTGCCACGTCTCCCGAGCGCGGTTAAGCGACAAAGCAGGGTCAGCCATTTCCTGCATCCGTTCGTAACCGACCTTGGCCAGCCATAGCTTGATAGGTTCGGCTTTCGGGCTGGGGACGCTCTGGACGAGACGCAGCAAGGTCTCGGCCGTGGCCACGTCGGTAAGGTAGCTTTTGCCATCCGCTGCGGGCAATTTCAGTCGGTGACAATTTGTCACCGACTGGCTGCCTTCCTTATTCAGGCGCTCTTTGAGCTTATTCCAATATTTTCTGGCAGTTTGAAAATCGGGTTGCTGGGTCAGAACTTGAATAATGTCCACGACAGAAAACCACCACGTCTCAATCTTTTCGTCATAAACGCGGCGGATTTCGTGTTCTTCAAAGACGGCAGGTATGATCTTCATGAGGGCAGAATAATGAGAATTTTTTAGGCTGGCAAGTCGTCTTGTGGAGTTGAGCATTCGGGGGAAGGGAGGTAGTATTATTTGAAAGTGAGACTTACCATCGTGTGTGGATATAAAAAACACAGCTGTTGTGGGGGGGCAAATCTACACGTAATTACAGGTGTTATTTTCTGGTCGGTGGATCAAAGGTGTGCCGGGGAACGTTATTTTGGCACCGGATGATTCGATACGCGGAAAAAATGAACCCATCTGGAAAGCCATATATTTTTAGACATTCTTTGCTGTACTCGGAGCAGGATGGCTCAAACCGACATTGTACGAATCCTTCGGTGATCGGCCTAACCTCGTGCTGATATAAGTCAATCAACAAGAGGGCTGACCTTGTTGTCAGCTGTTTCGAAGGCTGTTTATGATTATCCAAAGCAAATATAAAAAAAATAAAAATGACAAATAAAAAGAACAATATTTTTAATTTATGACATGCATGCATACTCATTATTAAATACAACAAATCTATTGTTAATTATCTGGAGTTCACTTATTGCTTAAGTAGCAAAATTTTCATATTTTAATATGGCTGCAGATTATAAATCATAAAATTTTAAAGCTTTTGACAAATTTATAACATTGCGACTCCATTGATGCAGAATTTGATTGCTTTGTTGTGCAGGTAATAAAGTATGTATTGTCTGAAGATACGACGGATGTCAGAATCAATAGGTCGTCATCACCAATTTTTATGTTACATGATAAAAATGATGCAGGCAGATCGGCGACCATGAAGTCTCCGGCGCTGAGTATTCTAAATTCAGTGCCGGCCAATTTCAATTCGTCAATTTGTTGAGCAACAAAGCTTCCTTTTGAGGCAATGTCAACGTGCCCGGCTTGCACATGGATATTGACATTGTCTCGAAATACGGAGTCACCTGGGACCTGCGGACTGACGAAGGCCACCTCTACTCCGAGTGGACTGAGAACCACCTCCCATGAATTGGGGTATTCGATGGAAAATTTGTTTTGACGGTCTTTATAGGTCGCATAATCGGAAAAAACGCCCAGTCGCCACAAACCACCGCCGACGAGGGCAGCAAGGGCGCAAACCGCGGCAAGGGTCACGAATGTTTTATGGCCAAACATCGCCCCTGCCACGGCGTTGCGAGACTTTTCCGGCTTTCCTTCGGCCGCGGCTTTTCGCCTTGGTTCCACCCGTCGTTTGCGCATAAGTTTCCGCCTTGAGGTGATGTCCGCTCCCAGCCGCACGGCCGCGGGACCGCTTCCCGTCCCAGGACAAAAAAATCCTGGTCTCCTGTTGCCCGTGTGCATCGAACGCACTAGGGCCATGAAAATATCTAAGCCGTTTTTTGGACCATGAAAGTCGCCGCATCTTCGGAAAGAGTGAAGCTCTCACCGACTTCAAGAAATGCTTTGGCACTAACGCGTTCTCTTCCGACGTAGACTCCGTTCGTGGAGTTAAGGTCTTCGATGACAAATTTGCCGGTCGTGGCATTGAAAGACACTCGGGCATGAACCCGAGAAATGTCGCTTGACGACATCACCAGGTTGCATTGAGTCTGGTCACGTCCCATGACGATACCATCTTGGCCAATGGGAATCCGTGCGTTTGCGTACTGTCCGGTTATGCCGAGCAAAACGGGGCCGGACAGATTCGCGTTAGTATTCGGAGTATTTTGGGTCGACACGGTCGGCTGGGCATACCTCTGAGAAGGCTGAGATCGAGACGGATTGACTATGACTTGTTGCACCGCACAATTCGCGGCATTCATGGGCCGTTGCGGAGCTTCATATCCTAAATCATAAGATCCACAAGTTGGACATTTTGCCATTCCAGACAATTTTTTATTGTTGCAATGGTCACATATGGTCAATTCCCCACTTGGTCTTGCAAAAAGATATACAATAAGCCCAAGAAGTCCCGTAAAAAAAACAAATATCATCCATCCAATAGAACTTATTCCCCTGGCTTTTGCATCTCTAGCAACCCAAACCAATATCATGATATTGATTATGAAGCAAGCAATGATAATGAATAATAATCCGCCGCAGGCTGTTGCAAAAGCACCAGAGCCGTCGTTATAAGCAGCAAATGCAAGAGAATTAATGAGAGAGAATGCTGCTGTGAAGTTCATGATCTTTTTAAATTTCATGCTCATGCCTCTTACTATTGATTGTCCAGCAATTAAAATTACAGAGTATTTTGGACCATAAAAGTGGCCGCATCTTCTGAAAGGGTAAAACTTTCGCCTGAGCCAAGAAGCGTCCTGCGCTGGATGCGTTCGCGACCGATAAAAATGCCGTTTGTAGAGTTGAGGTCTTCAACGATAAATTTGTTTCCGGAATGGTCAAAAGTTACGCGGGCATGGACTCGTGACACATCTTTTGAAGACATCACCAGATTGCATTGCTTCTGATCGCGTCCGATGACGATTCCATCTCTGGTTACGGGAATCCGTGCATTCGTATATTGCCCGGTTATTCCGACTAGGACCGGACCGGCCGGACCCGACCCAGGACAGGAACCAGCCTGCGCCACAGTGGACCAAGGCGAAAATCCTGGGATATTTGGCGACTTAGGTAGGTAGCCAACAGTTTGCGGAACTGCGAACGAAACAGCCCCCCGGTCACGGGGCGAGAATCCCTCGGAGAGGGCGGGATATCCGCAGTGGATTCTCGGGTCTTCACCAAATTCATTGTCTCCCGACTTTCCAGAAATTGCAAATAATTCAAGGGCTATCCAGATGTTTGCCAAAGGAACCATTGACAGCAACAAGTACCATCCGGTAAGATTTCGATCATGGAGTCTTTTGATATAGATAGGCATTGCCATGAGAATAAAACTCAACAGCCACAGGCTGATAAACATATACTTGAAAACCAACTCCAGTCTTAGAAATGAATCGAAGAGCACACTGAAAATGTTGCCCTGTGAATTAACTTGGTTGAGAAATTGCCATACTGGATTATTGTATAGGAAAATTACCTTGAACAATAACCAGGCAATAAAATTTAGCATGAAGTACATGACTGTGCATATCCACACCTCGGACAACGACATTCTCCCCTCTGCCGTAAAGAAATAATAGTGGATAAATTCTTTTGTAAAAAATCTTTCAAACCCGAGTCGGTCGTAGCCTCCCTGGATTTGATTGTATTGTGCGCTCATAATATTATCCCTCTTTTCATTTAGTGAATTCATCCCAGTTGAATACATTGTCACAAAGTGGTCTAAGTATGAACTTTGATTTACCAATGACAATAGTGTCCATGTTGTGTACTTCAGTTCTCTGAATTACCGGCAAATTATTCAAAAATGTTCCATGTGTTGAATGGTCCTCAATATAAAAAATGTTAACCTGGATATAGTAGTATATGGTCGCATGAGATCTTGATATTTGGTCATCCCCAGAAATGTAAGCTTGTTGATCTTTGTCTCGACCAATGGTGTTTTTTCCTGCAATCAGTCGAAAATCCTTCCCCTTGTCCTTGCCTTCAATGCAGACCAACCAGCCGACTACTGGATTGAATATCTCTTTTTTTTCACCAGTTTGGATGATAAATCCAGCGGTCGTCGAAGCCGACTGCAAACCTCCGGGGCTTGACGCCTTATAATCAGCCAAGTCTTGGCTGCCGTAGGCTTGTGTCCGCTGGGAACTGAAGGCTCCTGTTTGACCGCCGGCATCGGACAGGCCCGGGGTTGTCCGCGTTCCTTGACCCAGGGAAGAGGTGTTCTGTCCCATCGGATTTCCCGTGCTTCCCGAACCTAGGGGATCGCTGGATGCGGTTCCTTGGTACCCGGCGCCTGCGCCCGGGCGGCAATGCGGACAAATAGGCGACTGCTGCGAATCGTACATATGGCCGTTCGAGCACTGGATCAAATTCGACATCGCTCTGACCTCCTTCGATAGCAACTTAAAGGTTGAATTCCACATAGAGGCGAACTTCCCCCTTCGCGAGAGAGAATTCCGCGTTCGCGGGCAATGTGATTTTGCCGTTTATTCTCTTTCCGTTCACCCACACTCCGTTTGTCGAGCCAAGATCTTCGACCGTGAATTTGCGCCCCGGCACCGGGACTACTCGGGCATGGACACGCGAAATTTTCGAGGAAGAAAATACCAGATCGGATTTTTCGGAATCACGGCCAATGATCGTAGATGAGCCAAGCAGGACTGAACTTCCGCACTTTTCTCCGGACAGCACTACTAGATGGGCCCGGAATGTCGAAGCGTCGGGAGCAATTGTGGGGGGAAAGGCCGGTGTGAGTGGACGGGATTGCTTGCCTGAAGCCCTCCGTTTGCCGCTCCACCTCCCGCCGGGGCCATTTTCAGCCGATCTGATCCATATCGCTCGCCCCCCCGCAAGCGCTACAATCCCCAAGACGATGTATGCATACTGGTAGGGAGCGGCATCACGCGTTTCATAAGGACAATGATTGCTGTTGAGAAACTGTATAAGTTCAACGGCATCGATCGAGTAGGCGACTTGGGACACACCCCGGCTAATCACCTTCATGACGTTGACTCCCAAGGCGCGATCATGGGAGTCAATCAACGGCCCCCCGGAGTTGCCCGGGTTGAGGGAGGCGTCAGTCTGAATGCTGTGGACCTTAAGGTCGTTTTCGATGATGGCGCTGACGACCCCACGGGTTATTTTGATTTTTTTGAACGCGTCAAGACTGGAGTCCGCCGCACCGGGGAAGCCTAAGGCCCAAACCGAATCTCCGTCCCGGTATGTACCTGGCACGGCGATAGGCAGAAAAGGCAAGGCCCCCTCGACATCAATCTTGAGCAAGGCTAAATCCCGCTTTGAGTCTTCGGCCAGTATTCTGGCGTCGCTCACCTTGTTGGCTTCAAACATGACCACCATGACTCTGAAACGTTGTAATTCTACCGGCTTGCTTCCGTCCCGCCCCCCGAATTCCTCTCGGCTGTTGACAACATGGCGGTTGGTAACGATATAGCCTTCAGAATTGACTATAAATCCCGATCCTGTGATTACTTTTTCATTGTCATTGTCTCCATAATAGCTAATAATTCTGACAACGTTAGGTTTTACAGAATCAAAATCAGGTTCAAATATATTACATCCTGATGTCAATAAAAACAACATCAAAAATAAAGTAAAAATAAATTTATTAAAAAAATTTTTCATTATAATTGAATTGTTTGTGCCTTATTGTCAATGAAAAAATATTAATTATTCCTAATATTCAAAATTCAGGACAAACGAATTACAATTGTTCTCAAAATTAAATCGTGAAAAGCCAGTTTCCCTGGAGTATTAAAAACAAAAATTAAATTTATTATCCAAGCGCAAGTTTGAATAACTGTAATGATATAAAAATAATCGGATAGATCCGGTTTGATAAGCGGATATTGGAGGCATACCAGGAAGAATGCTACCGCAATGGGGTATTTAACTAAAAATCGGCAGAATATGCCAAACATATGAGCTTTGGTCGACGACAGCGGATAAACCCGCAATCCCAGAACTCGTTTACCCAGACTTGCACTCCAGACGAATTCGCTCAGGGGAAAAGCGAAGAGAGGAAAAGCGAGAGTTAAGCGCCAAGACGCGATGGATCCGGCCAACGGCAGGCTTACGATATAGAAGGACCAGACCGCCGCCACATCGACCAAGGTGGCGAAAAGTCGCCGCCCGATCGGAGCCGGTTCAAACCGGCCGCGCACGGAGGTGAACTGTCCCGATATCCTAAACCACTTGCCTAGGAGGCGATCCAATTTCGCATTGCTCGCACCGGGAAGGGGCACGTCATACGTGTCTCTGGCCTCGTCCGGGACATTCGACGGCCAAGCTGCGGACGCATCCCTGCGGGAATGCCGACGAGCGCTGCCGAGATTATGATCGTTTATGAGTTCCCCTGCCGAGACCCGCTGGCTGTGGGGAGGTTGCTGGCTGTGCCGTACGGACCGGCTGTTAATTGAGGGCGCAGGCGATTGCTGTCTGGGTTGGGCACCGGCACCAAGCAAAGGATGCCGGGCCAAGGCTTCCTTGAACATGGCGCAATTCGGATAACGGCGGCTGGAGTCCTTGGCCAGAGCCCTTCCAATGACATCGTCCAGCCACTGTGGGTAATATTCGTAATAGGCGCGAATTGGCCGTGGTTTTTGCATGGTGACGATATGTTTCGCCTCGGCGAGCGAGGGAATGTTCAGCGGTAAATTTCCGGTGAGCATTTCATAAAATGTCGCCCCGAGCGAATATATGTCAGAACGTACATCGATATGTGCTCCGGGAATGAACCGCTCCGGAGGCATGTAGGGAAGGCTGCCGCCTGAAAAGGATTCGACGGCGAAAGATCCTTCGAAATTTTTGGCCAGCCCGAAATCGAGAATTTTGATCGGGTTGGTCTGATACCCTTGGTAGGAAATTCGCTCACCGGTGAGGACCATGATGTTGTGTGGTTTTATGTCCCGGTGCAGGACGCCCTGCTGATGGGCGAATGCCACTGCGTCCAAGGTCTGCAAAAACAACGGCAGGGCGTTGTCGAGGAGAACCTTTCCCTGGGAATAGGCATAACGGTCAAGGGAAACGCCCTGTACAAAATCCATGATAAGGCCCAGGCGTTCTCCTTCCCGATCGTTCACTTGAATGGTGCGGTAAACGCAGGCGATGCTTCGATGGCTTTGGAGCTTGGCCAATGTCACGATTTCGTTGATAAAATTCTGGCGAATCATGGTCCAGTCCCGCGAACGGGAGAGAGATGCCTTGGTCAATTTCAAGGCAAAGCGTTGACCAGATCGCTGATCGCGCACCCGATACACATCGCCGAAGCCCCCGGAGCCGAGTTCCTCCTCAATCTCGTATCCTTTGATCTTGTCGCCTCGGGAAATCATGCCCGCTCACCTCGGCCGAGAGACTGCGTTTGGGCCTTATCCTGTTCGACCCGCCAAGTGACTGGCGCAGTGGATAACGTGGCAGCGCGGTCCAGACGGCCGTCAGGGGAGCAAACTCCGCGCGTGATGGACGCGCCGGACAGGTATCGGCGTCCCGCGCAAATCACTGCCCTGCCGAGCCTGCTGGCCCGTGCAGTTTGGCTCATCACGACGGAATCATTTTTTTGCATCAAACCGACGAATCCTTTACTTGATGGACCTGAGGAGGCGCGGTCGACGAGCCTCCCCAGGACCGATTCAAAACATCACTATGACGAGGTGGTCTTTAATTTAACTCCATCGGACTCGGCGGTCTGCCGTATGTAGCTGTCGATTTCCTGGTTCGTTGACTGGGCGGTTTTCAAGTTGACTTTGCTTTGCTCCGCGTAATCGGCGCGCATGTAGTTGCCCTCGACCGATTCTGCGACGGGTGTTTGTTGGGCTACAGTGTCGGCCTGCGGTTGAGCGGGCTGGATCTGTTGCGCCCCTTCGGGAACTTTCTTCGCGGTTTTCTTCGGCTTGGGTTGGTCTTCCGGCTCCGTCGCGGGCTGTGCGGGGCCGTTTTTGTCTCTCGCTGTCAATTTATCCTGAACGGGTTTTCCGTCTTTCTTGGCTTCTTCGTCGATGGCCGCCTTGTATTGTGCGAGCCTCTTGTCCCCTTCATCGTAGGACTTGCCCATCAACTGGGCTATTTCCTTCAAGCCGTCGGCGATTTCCTGTGTTCTTGCCGTGAATTCGACTTTGCTCATCCGCCCGGCTAAAAATTCCGCCCGGGCCAGATCAAACTGCTCCTTGTAACACTTGCTCGCCATGGTTCCCGCCAAGGCGATGCTGTCCATGGCCGCGGCGTCGTCGTCGATATCCTTGGAGATGCTGGCTCGCCGAGCTTGATCGTTCTTGAATTGCTTTTTCTTCGCCTGCGAATAGGCGAGCAAACCACCGGCCGCCAGGCCGGCGCCTCCGCCGACGGCCGCGCCGATGGCCGCGCCGCGCGCTCCTCCGGTTGCAGCCCCGATGGCGGCTCCCGCTATGGCACCAAGGACCGCTCCGGCGATCATGCCGCCGGCCACGTTCTTGACGAAGTCCTTATGCTCTTCCCTGACCTTGGCGATCGGATCATAGCAGTCCGGGTAGTAATTGACTTTGGTCGTCTGTTTGGCCATCCCCGCGCAACTGGAAACGAGCAGCGGCAGGATAAGTCCCAAAGCGAGCCAACGGACGAGTTTGGATTTGCTCACGAGAGTGCCCCCCCCTCTAGACATAAGACCTCCCTTACAATTACAAAATGGTTAAAACGTGCGACAAGCATTGTGTGTCGGCCAAATCCACTGACAACTTGAATTTTTCTATTTGTGCTTTTCCAACACATCTATTTCTTTGTATGCGGCCGTATTTCCTTGAGAGGCTGACTTTGTAAACCACATTATTGCCTCTTGAGTGTTTTTTTGAACTCCTTTCCCGTCCTTGTATAGCATAGCAATGTTATATTGTGCGTACATGTCTCCTGAATTCGCTGCTTTTAATAACCATTTTGCTCCATCTTCATAGGATCTACTCCCCAGTGACCCGTCGATATATAGAATGCCAAGATTTGATTGCGCTGCAGGAACTCCGTTTGTTGCCGCCTTTATGTACCACTCAAGTGCTTTGTTAAAATCACGCTTTTGTTCGTAAATTCTTCCGATACTAAATTGCGCTTTGCTAAGATCATTTTTTTCGGCTTTTTCAAACCAATAAAGTGCTTCATCCAGTTTATTCCTCTTTTGAAAGAAAATTCCAACTTGATACATTGCGTCCGGATCACCTTGCCCAGCCGATTTTTTGTACCATTTTTCCGCCTCAATAATATTTGGTTCCGTTCCTATTCCTTGTTCATACATTGCGGCAATATTGAATTGTGCGTCTTTTTCACCGTTTTCCGCCGCCTTCAGGAGCCAATTAAACGCTTGGTGATTGTCCCTCTGTACGTCCTTGCCTTCGTAATAACGCATGCCCAGAGTGAATTGGGCTTTGACATCGCCGGCTTGAGCATCCTTGGCCAGTTCGTTGAGGGAGGTGACCGCGCTGGTTTTGACCCCGCCGGTAGGCGCGCTTTTGGGATCCCTGCCGGCCTGGCTTGCCTGGGACTGTGCCTCCGGCTTTTTGGCATCATTGTTTTTAGCGGCAAACCACAGGCCTCCCGCTATAATAGCCGCCGCCGCTATGGCCCCCGCCACTGCGAGACCCTTTTTCCCCGATGTGACAGGAACCTCGCGCGCTTGCGGTTCTTGCGCCACGGGTGGCCGCCTCGAACCGAGCGCGGGCCCGGTCACAGCGGACTGCAACGCCTCCGGCGCGGCACCGGCAACAGGTTCGCCGCGCAAGTCGTCGCGCATAAAGTCTTTCGAACCGGGCAAAAGCGCGGCCAGGTCCCGAGCCATTTCCTCGCAGGTTTGGTAGCGTTCGGCCGGGGTCTTGGCCATGGCCTTGCCAATGACCCTGTCCAAATCGGCCGGGTGATATTCGTATGAGCCGCGAACCGAGGGAATCGTGGCCGTGGTGATGAGCCTGACCGCAGTGAGCGGATCGCTAGAGGTGATGTTGAAGGGATAGTCCCCGGTCAACATGACGTAGAACATCACGCCGACCGAATAAAGGTCCGAAGTCGCGTCGATCATTTCGCCCTTGCCGCGGACACGCTCCGGGGCCATATAAATACCGCTTCCCCAGCCGGTGGATTCCATAGTCGTGGCGCCTTCAAAAGCCTTGGACAACCCGAAATCCATGATTTTAACCGGATGGGACTCCAGGGCGCCGGACCTTAGGAGTTGATCGGTCACGACCATGATATTTTCGGGCTTTATGTCGCGGTGAATGACGCCTTTGTGGTGGGCAAATCCTAGAATCTTCAAAATCTGCAAGATGATTGGAATGGCCCTGGTATGTACCATCTTGCCTTGTTTTTTAATGTAATCGAAAAGCGAAACACCGGAAACATACTCCATCACCACGCCCAATTGGACGCCATCGGGCGTCATGTTCATAATGGTGTTGTAGACCTCGACGATACCTGACTGTTGCTGGCACAATGATGCCATGTTTACGATTTCATTGAGAAAAGCTTGGCGGGCTATGGAGTCTTCCTGGTGAGTGCCGCGCGATTGCAAGAGTTTGATCGCGACTTTTTTGCTGGAGTCATTGGCCTCATGGGCAAGGTAGACAACGCCGAAACCGCCGACGCCCAAAGTCTTCTGAATGACATAACTTTGCAGGGTATCGCCGGGATTGAGCAGGTTCATGGCCATACTATTTCTCGCATCCTTGTATTTATGAACTTTCGCCCGGGACAAAACCTGCGGCTCAAATGGGCCGGACGGGGCCGGGCAACGCCCGGAATATCGCCTACCCGTTGCGCTGCCGCAGTATTATTTTTTCGTAACAGCGTTGTTTTTATGGTCGGTTTTTTTCCCGTCTTTCAAGGTGTCAGGTTTAGCGCCCTTCGCAGGCTGGTTATCCGGTGAGCCCACTTGTCCGTTTGATGAGGAGTCATCATTCTTCGGCGCTTCCGCAGGAAGATTGTTGTTGGCTGGCTCCACGGCATTTTCCGGAGCGCCTTGCGGCGTATCGTCCCCGTTTTTCACCTCGGGCGTATCAGGTGTGAGACCTGGGTTGGGCAGTTGGGCGTTGACCGGCGGCGCACCGGCACTCGGACCGAGTTTGTTCTCGGGCCCGTCATACCGTTGCAGTGCGATCAGTCCGACAATAACGAGCAGGATCAGGCTGATCGCCACGGCCAGCATGGAGTGGCTGAAAAACCGTCGAATACCCTTCGCCTTGAAGGCGGGCGGTTGGGCCGGGTCCCAGATGGAGGGCTGCGCAAAAGGGCGTCCGTCCATGGTGACGACCTGGACGGTTACGTTGTCCTGGCCGGGCGTGTTGCGGCCGACCGCCTCCTGGACGAGCGACGCGGCGACGGTTTGTGCCGGGGCGTTGCGCAGGACCATGCCGATCTCGTTGTCGTTCAAGGTACCGTAAAGACCGTCTGAACACATGATAATCTGATCACCCAGCGTCAACGCGATCGGCTCCCGGCTGAAGTCGAAATGCCCGAAATGCCGATTGCCCAGGTAATGGATTAGTTTGTGGTGTTGGCCGTCGTACGACTTGGCCTCTTCCTGCGTGATTTTGCCTTGGTTGAGCATCGATTCGATTTGGCCGCCCACGGAATGATCTTCGTTGAGTAGGCGCACATTCGATCCCCGGCGCAAATACAAATGGCTGTCGCCGACGGAAGCGAAGAAAAGCTGGTTGCCCCGAATCACCACAGCTATAAGGGTCGTGCCCATGCCCCAAAGCGCCTGGTTCTCGACGCCGGCGTCAAGAAGCGCTTTATTGGCCAAAGGCAATAATGCTCCCAAAATTTCGGGAATGTCCGCCGTTGGCGGAGTCTCATCGGAAATCTGAAAATAGTTGTTCTTGAAGAATTCCACGGCCAGGTAACTCGCAGTTGCGCCTGCGGCCATGCCGCCCATACCGTCCGCGAGCAGGAAGATGTGCCCACGCCCCTTCATCCCGTTGGGGGGAGAATAGAAGGCATGATAATCCTCTTGGTACGGGCGGGCTCCCTGCGCCGAATTGTTGCTTATAATCATTGATTTCGGCTCCTTACCCAGTGATGGCCTCTTCGAAGCGGAATTCGATCAGGCCGGCGCGGATCAGATCCCCTTGGCGCAGACGTGTCGACTCCTGAATCTTATCTCCGTTAATAAAGGTCCCGTTGGTGGAGCGAAAATCGGTAATCGTATGTATCCCGGCGTTGAAGCTGATGTCGGCGTGACGGCGCGATAGCTTGTCGTCATTAATGTGGATCGAACACTCATCGCTACGGCCGAGCGAAGCGTGATCGGACACGGGGAAGACATCACCCAGTCGGGCCGCTGTCGTCTGGCTGGAAACGACCACCAAGCGACCAACGATGACCGTGGGCTTCTCCGCCGCGGCTTTGGAAAAGGTGATGTTGGATGACGACTGAGCGTAATTCTGGTCGTTGGTGATGTTCGCGGCCAAACCCTGGCCGGCGGCGTGGTCTTTCCAGTTGAGGGTGGAATCCAACGCGTTCGAGGAGTAGGCGTCGTCGTCGCGGGCGCGGGCTTCATCAGCAGCCAATTGGGCAGCGGCAAGACGGCGCAATTTTTTGCGACGCTGGACAACGATAAGCACGCCAAGCAGCACGCTGGCGAGACAGGTGCCGCCGGCCACCCAGGCCGGATTAGTTCGGACGAAATTCTCTGCTTTTATATACCACGTGTCAGCCGGCAAGGTTGGGACGTCCGCCGTCGGTTGCACGGATTGTAAATCGGGCATGGGTTCCTGTATCGCCGTGCCGATCAATTGGATCTGTTTGGTCGCGTACGACTCTATATTGTCGCGATTGAGCATCGCCTTCAGGACGATGTCCTTTCCAGCGACTCCCGCGGGAATACTGGAGTTTGCCAGATAGGCGCTGTTTAAGTACGCCTTGATCGTCTGCATGGTCTTGTCAAAGTCCTGGGATCGCGAGGAAGAAGTGTAGAGTCCGCCGGTCTTGATGGCCAGGCTTCTGAGCTTGGTCAAATGATCCGTTCCGCTGTGGTTGTAGCCAACCGTGAAAAATGGAATCGAAGCGTTGTTGAGTTTCAATACGTCGTCGAGACCGACACCTGAGCCTTCATCTCTCCCATCGGATATAACTATCACCCCCCGGCGGCCGGGTATCTTGCTACCTTTTTGGCGGTTGACCTCGATAGCCTTTTGGAGTCCCTCATAAAGATGCGTTCTGTTGGCCTGCGGCTTGATCGCGACCAAGGCGTTTCGAAGGGACATTTTCTCATTAGTGAAGGGCTGGACGACTTTTACCTCGTCGCCGAAGGTAATGATGGAAAAGACGTCCTGTTCGTTCATGCCGTCGATCATCTTGCCAATGGCGGCAACAAGCAGGGTGAATGGATCAGGGCCGAATTCTGGTTTCACTCCCATAGTCCTGGAGACATCGATCAGCATGGTCACGGCCATTCCTTCGCCGGTCTGGGAAAACGGCTTGAAGTCGTTGACCGGAAGGGACTGGTCATTGACACTGAGGTTCACTTCGCCGATATTGACACTTTGAATGCTCGTTCCATCGTCTTTTTCGAAAGCCAAATATACTTTCAGGTTGTTCTCGGATTGAACCGCCTGCTCAATCCGTGTAATTGCGGCCAACGAAGGAGAGGCCATGACAACGAGGATAGCGATAAGCATCAGTACACGCGCGAACATCAGTTTCCCCCCACAGTTTAACTTTGTCTGCCACCGTCAGGATAAAGGCCGGAATTCCGCAAATTAAAATCGGGATACAAATCTCGAAAATGCTGCCCGACCACCCCGTCCGGCGTGGCCCCTGAAGCGAGATTCAGTTCGACCCCGGGCTGCGGCTAGCACCGGCATTCCTTGCCTGTACGCGCTCACGCCCCCTGGACAATTCGCATGAAATGCTCATTTATTCCTGATGGATCACTCCATGGCACACGCTAAGCTCATCTCTGATGATGTGGTCATGAACACT
>Ga0302277_1001806_pt1 | contig 15568 bp, 16 predicted proteins | sample III_Bog_N3_1_FD_198759 | JGI IMG/M metagenome (GOLD analysis project Ga0302277, IMG submission 198759) | Peat permafrost microbial communities from Stordalen Mire near Abisko, Sweden - III_Bog_N3_1 | ecosystem: Environmental > Terrestrial > Soil > Wetlands > Peat | place: Sweden: Abisko... | reverse complement strand
TTCTGGTCTGCCGGATATTTCTTCAGTTCGCGGTCAATTTTTTCTTTAACTTGATCGGACAGCATTAACGATCTACCTCTCCGAAAACAATATCTTGTGTGCCAATAATGGCCACCACGTCGGCAATCATGTGGCCGCGCGCCATCTCGTCCAGCGCGGCCATGTGGGCAAAACCCGGCGCGCGTATTTTCATGCGGTAAGGCTTGTTTGCACCGTCGGAAACCAGATAGATGCCGAACTCGCCCTTGGGATGCTCGACTGCGGCATAAGCTTCGCCCGCCGGTACATGCATGCCTTCGGTGAACAATTTGAAATGGTGGATCAGCTCCTCCATGTTTTCTTTCATCGCCTCACGCTTCGGCGACACAGCCTTATGATTTTCCGCGATCACCGGGCCGGGATTCTTGCGCAGCCAATCTATGCACTGCTTGATGATGCGGTTGGACTGGCGCATCTCTTCCACGCGCACCAGATAACGGTCATAGCAATCGCCCTCTACGCCAACCGGAATGTCGAAATCCAGGCGGTCATACACCTCATATGGCTGCTTCTTGCGCAAGTCCCACACGATACCTGAACCACGCAACATCGGGCCGCTGAAACCCAGCGCCAACGCGCGTTCCGGCGACACCACGCCAATGCCGACGGTGCGCTGTTTCCAGATACGATTATCGGTCAGCAGCGTTTCATATTCATCCACATATTTCGGAAAACGGCTGACAAAGTCTGCCAAAAAGTCGAGCAGCGAACCTTGGCGGTTCTCGTTCATTTCCTTGACTCTGGCAGCATTGTGTATCTTGGAAGCCTGGTACTGCGGCATGGTATCCGGCAGGTCGCGGTACACCCCGCCTGGACGGTAATAGGCTGCATGCATGCGCGCCCCGGATACCGCTTCGTAACAGTCCATCAGATCCTCCCGCTCGCGGAAGGCATACAGAAACACGGTCATCGCGCCGATATCCAGCGCGTGTGCGCCCAGCCACAGCAGGTGGTTGAGAATGCGGGTGATCTCGTCGAACATCACGCGGATATATTGCGCGCGCAATGGCACCTCAAGCTCAAGCAATTTTTCCAGCGCCATCACATAGGCATGCTCGTTGCTCAACATGGACACATAGTCGAGGCGATCCATATAAGGCACAGATTGCAGAAAGGTTTTGTGCTCGGCCAACTTTTCGGTGGCACGGTGCAATAGGCCGATGTGCGGATCGGCACGCTCGATCACCTCACCGTCCAACTCCAGCACCAGACGCAACACGCCGTGCGCCGACGGGTGCTGGGGACCAAAGTTCATTGTGTAGTTTTTTATTTCCGCCATGCTAATTCCTGCCGTATTGTTCTTCGCGAATAATGCGCGGAGTAATTTCACGCGGCTCGACGGTCACCGGCTGGTAAATGACGCGCCGCTGATCGGGGTCATAGCGCATCTCCACTTGCCCGGACAAAGGGAAATCCTTGCGGAAAGGATTACCGACGAAACCGTAATCGGTAAGCAGACGGCGCAGATCGGGATGTCCGGTGAATAGGATGCCGTACAAATCGAACGCTTCGCGCTCATACCAGTTAGCACTGGGCCAGATATCTGTGAGGGAGTCCAGCACAGGCAATGCATCGTCCTCGGCAAACACGCGCACGCGCACGCGCACATTGTGCGTGATAGACAGCAAGTGGTATACCACGGCAAACCGCGCAGGATACAACTCTGGAGCAAACTCGGATTTGAGGTAGGCGCCGCCCTCGCAAATATCACTGCCGTAAGCGGAGTAATCCATACCGCACAAGTCGATCAATTCCTCGAAGCGAAAATCTGCATCGTCGCGCAGCCGGGTCATCACTTGCAGCAGATCGACAGCAGGTATCACCAAGGTCAGCTCATTCAGCCGGCTGGTCAGGCTCACCACCTTGTCGTCGAGCAGCCGGGTCAAATTTTCTTGTAACAGGTTCAGGTCAGCAGCCATGCTCAGCGCGCAATCGTATTGGTTCGTTTGATTTTGTTTTGCAACTGGATGATGCCGTACAGCAACGCTTCCGCAGTCGGCGGACAGCCCGGCACGTATACGTCCACCGGCACGATGCGGTCGCAGCCGCGCACCACCGAATAGGAATAATGATAATAGCCACCGCCGTTGGCGCAGGAACCCATGGAAATCACCCAGCGCGGCTCGGCCATCTGGTCGTATACCTTACGCAGCGCGGGCGCCATCTTGTTGCACAGCGTACCGGCCACGATCATCACATCCGATTGACGCGGACTGGGACGGAACACCACGCCAAAACGATCCAGATCATAACGTGCGGCTCCCGCGTGCATCATCTCCACCGCGCAACAAGCCAAGCCGAAAGTCATTGGCCACAGCGAACCGGTACGGGTGTAATTGATGATCGTGTCGAGCGTCGTAGTGACGACGCCTTTTTCCAGAATGCCTTCTATTCCCATTCCAAGGCTCCCTTCATCCACTCATAAATAAAGCCCACCACCAGGATGGCAAGGAAAATCATCATGGAGACGAAACCGAAGGTGCCGATCTCCTTGAGCACCACCGCCCAAGGAAACAGGAAAGCGATTTCCAAGTCGAACAGGATAAACAGAATGGCAACGAGATAATAGCGCACGTCAAACTTCATGCGCGCGTCTTCAAAAGCCTCGAAACCACACTCGTATGGCGAGAGTTTTGCGCTATCAGGCCGATGAGGACCAACCAGCCTCCCCAGCACCATCGGTGCCACGCCTACCCCCAGCCCCACAACAATGAACAACAGCACCGGAAAATAATTTTCCAACATCTGAGCTCCTCCCCCGTTTAGCGCCCTATCCTATAATTTAGCGCCGTATTCTTAAGTACATAGTTTTATGTACCAGGCGCGCCTAAACGAATTTCCATTTTTATTATTATTTGACCAGAGTCTGGCTTATCCAACTTCCCAGCCCCGGTTTGATATTATTTGGTGCGGATGGGGAGACTCGAACTCCCACGCCCTTGCGGGCACAAGCACCTCAAGCTTGCGTGTCTACCAATTCCACCACAACCGCAATGCTACTGCAAAATTATTTCGGAATTTCCTTCGATTTCGAATCGCCCGCATCGCCACCTGCCGGGGCAGGCGCAACCTGAACCGGCTGAACCACACTCTGCCGATCCATCACACCTTGCGGCCGCGATGGATTGGCGTACAAATAAGTCAGTGTCATGCTGGTCATAAAAAATATTGCCGCAGCGACAGCCGTACTACGACTCAAAAAATTGGCGGAACCGCTCGAACCAAACAGACTGCCCGCAGAGCCGGAGCCGAACGAGGCTCCCATGTCCGCTCCCTTGCCATGCTGCATCAGCACCAAGCCGACCAGCACTACTGCAGTTATTACATGCACAACCCACACCAAAGTTTCCACACGCTACTCCAGAATTTAATTATTGTCCGGCGTTACCAACCACCCCGGTGTTACAAATTTCCCGCCTTGCAAATAGCAAGAAACTCTTCCGCAATCAGCGACGCGCCACCAATCAGCCCACCATCGATGTCCGCCATGGCGAACAGCTCTGCCGCATTCACAGCCTTGACGCTACCGCCGTAGAGTATACACAATCCCTCGGCAATTTGCCCATCATGTCCAGCCACACGCTGACGAATAAACGCATGCACTGCCTGCGCTTGTTCCGGCGATGCAGTCTTGCCGGTACCTATCGCCCAGACCGGCTCATACGCCACCACCGCGTTACGCAAAGACTGCACGCCCAACAGCGTAATCACCGCATCAAGCTGCTCCGCCACCACCGCTTCGGTCGTGCCATTCTCGCGCTGTGCCAAAGTTTCGCCTATGCAAAGGATGGGTAACAACCCAGCCTTCTGTGTAGCGGCGAATTTTTCCGCCACCAACTGACTGCTTTCGCCATACAGGCTACGTCGTTCAGAATGTCCCACAATCACATAGTGGCAGCCGAAATCGCGCAGCATAGAAGCCGCAACTTCGCCGGTATATGCTCCCTTGTCCAATTGATGCACATCCTGCGCGCCCCATTTCACGGCAGTGCCGCGTAGAAACTGCTGCGCCTGCGCCAGATAGGGGAATGGCGCGCACACTGCACAGTCCACCCCTGGCATTTGCGCCATGCCTACCGCAACCGCATTCAGCAACAACTCGTTCTGCGCCAACGCCCCGCACATTTTCCAATTTCCGACAACCAGTTTGCGGCGCATTCAGTAGTCTCTTGAACAACGAAAGGCGGCAATCCTACCTGCGAAAACCAAAACGGTCAATCTCACTCACGGTACAAGTTCTGCCGCCCGCCACATCCTAATGCAGATGAAAAATCTGCACTGCGACAGCATGGCGGTGATCTGAAACTTGAGTAGCCAGCCATTACCAACACCTTAAATATTGGTTAATGGGGTATTGAAAATAGTCATAGCGAGATTCAATCATAATTATGAGCGGCACATTTGCCATGCCTACCAGTGTAATAATTATGTAACATAGCATAGCTATGATGCATTCCGCTGACCAACGGCGAACTCATTGCAGCGAACCTGGACATTTTTGGAGAGACCACACCACATGAATACACTAAACCCCCTCTTTTGCAGCCTTGGCCTGACCGCCTCGTTGTTGGCTGCAGGCACGGCATGCGCGACTGACCTCACCGGCGCAGGCGCGACCTTCCCTTACCCGATCTATGCCAAATGGGCCGAAGCCTACAAGGCGCAAACCGGCAACGGCCTGAACTACCAGTCCATCGGCTCCGGTGGCGGCATCAAACAAATTGAAGCCAAAACCGTAGATTTCGGCGCATCCGACATGCCCCTGAAACCCGAGGATCTGGATAAGAACGGTCTGATGCAGTTTCCGGCGGTAATGGGCGGCGATGTGCCAGTCTATAACATTAGCGGCATCAACCCGGGAGAACTCAAATTTACCGGTGAGCTGTTGGCCAACATCTATCTGGGCAAGATCACCAAGTGGAACGACCCCGCGATTGCTGCGTTGAACAAGGGTATCACGCTGCCGGATGAGGACATCACCGTAGTGCATCGCTCGGACGGTTCGGGCACCACCTTTATCTGGGTGAATTACCTGTCCAAGGTTAGCCCTGAGTGGAAGAGCAAAGTCGGTGAGGGTACATCGGTGGCTTGGCCTGCTGGCACTGGCGGCAAGGGCAATGAAGGCGTAGCTTCTTACGTGCAGCGTATCAAGGGTTCCATCGGTTACGTGGAATACGCTTACGCGAAACAGAACAAGATGTCTTATGGGCAAGTGAAAAACAAGGATGGCCAGTTCGTCAAACCCGACGAAGACTCTTTCAAGGCTGCGGCAGCAGGAGCGGAGTGGGACAAAGCCCCCGGCATGTACCTGCTCCTGACCGAACAGTCGGGTAAGGCAAGCTGGCCCATCACCGGCGCCACTTTCATCCTGATGCAAAAGGTGCAAGACAAGCCGGAAATCGGCACTGAAGTCCTGAAGTTCTTCGACTGGGCCTATAAGAATGGCGCCAAGATGGCTGTCGACCTGGACTATGTGCCGATGCCGGACAAGGTGCAAAACGAGGTGCGCGCAAACTGGAAGTCGCAACTCAAGGACGCTTCCGGCAAGGCCATCTGGAAGTAAACCCCAAAAGCAACTTTTGGAAAGTTAAGGCGCTAACATCCAGCTTTCCAAGATATAATTTGAGGGGGCGCAAGCCCCCTCATTATTTATGTGGCTTGTCCAGAACACCCTACAAGAAATAAGAAACATGCCAACATCATTGCGGGAAGAACACCACAAGCACCAGAACATGCTGGACATCCTGTTCCGCAACGTCACACGCCTGTCCGCGTTCGGCGTGCTTGCCCTGCTGCTCGGCATCATCGCATCCTTGATAATGGGCAGCCTGCCCGCCATCCATGCGTTCGGCTTCAAATTCTTCAGCAGCTCCGAATGGAACCCTGTCACCGAAGAGTTCGGCGCGCTGGTGCCCATAGTCGGTACTCTAGCCACCGCCGGTATCGCGCTGCTGATCGCTATCCCTGTCAGTTTCGGTATCGCCATTTTTCTTACCGAGCTCTCACCGCGCTGGTTGCGCCGTCCGCTCGGCATCGCGATCGAACTGCTGGCCGGCATCCCCAGCATCATTTATGGCATGTGGGGGCTGTTCGTGTTCGCACCGCTGTTTGGCGACTACGTCGAACCGTGGATTAATAAATATCTGGGGCACATGTCCATCATCGGCCCTTTCTTTTCTGGGCCGCCTATGGGCATCGGCGTCCTCACTGCCGGGATCATTCTTTCCATCATGGTGATCCCCTTCATCGCCTCTGTGATGCGCGATGTCTTCGATGTCGTTCCTACCTTGCTCAAGGAGTCCGCTTACGGTCTTGGCGCAACCACGTGGGAAGTGATGTGGGATATTGTGTTGCCCTACACCAAAATCGGCGTGGTCGGCGGCATCATGCTGGGGCTGGGGCGCGCGCTGGGCGAGACCATGGCAGTCACCTTCGTCATCGGCAACGCCCATGAACTGAGCAAATCCCTGTTGGTTCCGGGCAACAGTATTGCCTCGGCGTTGGCCAACGAATTCACCGAAGCCGTAGGTGACTTGTACACTTCGTCCCTGATCGAGCTTGGGTTGATCCTGTTCTTCATCACTTTCGTCGTGCTGTCGCTGGCGCGCCTATTGCTGTACAAGCTGGCGCAACGCGAAGGGGGTACCGCCTGATATGTTGACACTCTACGCACGCCGCCGATTGATTAACGCCATTAACCTAGGCATCTCGGGGTTGACCATGCTGTTCGGCCTATTCTGGCTGGGCTGGATTTTGCTCACCTTGCTGGAATATGGGCTGCCCGGACTCACCATGGCGGTATTCACGCAAACCACCCCGCCGCCCGGTAGCGATGGTGGCCTGATCAACGCCATCGCAGGCAGCCTGGCGATGACTCTGGTCGGCACGTTGATCGGCACCCCCATCGGCATTCTGGCCGGCACTTACCTTGCCGAATTCGGCCAGCGCGGCTGGCTGGCACCCGTCACCCGCTTCATCAACGACGTACTGCTGTCCGCGCCGTCTATCGTGATCGGCATGTTTGTCTACGCTGTATACGTCGTCAAAATCGGCCACTTCTCAGGCTGGGCTGGCGCCTTGGCCCTGTCGATTTTGGTTATCCCTGTAGTCATCCGCACCACCGAAAACATGCTGCGCCTGGTACCGAACACCCTGCGCGAAGCGGCGGCGGCACTCGGTGCGCCGCAGTGGAAAGTTATCAACTTCGTCACTCTGCGCGCGGCGCGCGCCGGTATCCTCACTGGAGTGTTGCTAGCGGTGGCACGCATCAGCGGCGAAACGGCGCCATTGCTATTCACCGCGCTGAACAACCAGTTCTGGAGCAACAACATGAACCAGCCCATGGCGAATCTGCCAGTGGTAATTTTCCAGTTCGCCATGAGCCCATATGATGATTGGCACCGCCTCGCTTGGGCCGGTGCGCTACTAATCACCTTCAGCGTACTCTCGCTCAATATCGTGGCGCGCGTGCTGTTCCGCCAACAAGCAACAACCCACTAAGGACACCGGCAGATGAATGCTGAAAAAACCACCACCCCGAAGCTGGTCGTGCGCGACCTGAATTTTTACTACGGCAAAGACCGCGCCCTCAAGGACATCAACCTCACCATCCCGGAAAAAATGGTGACCGCCTTCATCGGCCCGTCCGGCTGCGGTAAGTCCACGCTGCTGCGCACCTTCAACCGCATGTACCAGCTCTACCCCAAGCAAAGAGCCACTGGCGAAATTTTGCTGGATGGGGAAAATCTTCTGGACAAGAAGCAGGATCTCAACACCCTGCGCGCCAAGATAGGCATGGTGTTCCAGAAACCCACCCCGTTCCCGATGTCCATCTACGACAACATCGCCTTCGGCGTGAAACTCTATGACAATCTGAACAAGCACGATATGGATGATCGCGTGGAATGGGCATTGAAAAAGGCCGCGCTGTGGATGGAAGTGAAGGACAAGCTGAAACAAAGCGGCACTGGCCTGTCCGGCGGGCAGCAACAGCGTCTGTGCATCGCCCGCGCCATCGCCGTCAAGCCGCAAGTGCTCCTGCTCGATGAGCCTACTTCCGCACTGGATCCGATTTCCACCGCGCACATCGAAAAACTGATAGACGAACTGAAGGAAGAATTTACCATCGTCATCGTCACCCACAACATGCAACAAGCCGCGCGCGTCTCCGACTTCACCGCCTACATGTACCTCGGTGATCTGATCGAATTCGGCGATACCAGCACGGTGTTCACCAACCCCAAACGCAAGGAAACGGAAGACTACATTACCGGGCGATTTGGTTAATCCAAAAGAATCCATTAGGCGCGATATGACATTATTTTCCAACGCCCGTTCTCCCTGAGCCTGTCGAAGGGCTTTACTCTACAAAGCGTGTGGTTCGACAAGCTCAGGGCGAACGGCCTAATGGATTATTTGTGTTAATCGCCACTACATTAAGCGTTGCTGTCGGACGCCATGCAGTGTTGAGATTCTTAAGAAACGCAGATTAAATCACCCGTTCGCCCCATAGAGCTTTTGGTCGGGCACCCGCCTGACCTTGTCGAAGGGTAACAATGCCAATTGATCGTCTTAGACGTTTCCTTAACAAATGGAAAATTCTGCCCAAACGATAGACAATGCAGAATTAGCCTTCCACGAATAGTTAACGTGCCCAGCGATTTTCCCCAGCAAGAATCCGCCACAATCCAGCGCAAGGTCGCTATCGCCGCCTGTTTCGGCACCTTCCTGGAATGGTACGACTTTCTTACCTTCGCCTCGCTCGCCACCTATTTCAGCGTGTTGTTCTTTCCCCCGGAAAATCCGGTCGCCGCGCTGCTGGCGAGCCTGGCAACTTTCGGCGTGGGCATGCTGGTGCGCCCGCTCGGCGCGGCATTGTTCGGCTCGCTGGCCGACAAATATGGGCGCCGCCCGATTTTTATCACCACCATCGTGTTGATGGGACTATCGACGTTTGGCGTGGGCTTGCTACCGACCTATCAGCAAGTCGGTATGCTGGCACCTGCATTGCTGTTGGCCTTACGTCTGTTGCAGGGATTTTCCGTCGGCGGCGAAATCGGCGGCTCGGCGGTGTATCTCACCGAGCATGCGCCCACCAACAAGCGCGGCATTTATACCAGCGTACTACAATTAATGGGGCCACTAGGCATCCTAGTTTCCACCTTGCAGGTGCTGTTGCTGCAAGCACTACTCAATAGCGCCGACTTCAGCGCATGGGGATGGCGCGTGCCATTTTTATTTTCCGCCGTACTGTTGCTGGTCTCGCTCAAGAGCCGCTTGAATCTGCACGAATCGCCCGTGTTCCGCCACATGCGCGAAAGCAAGACATTATCCAGCGCACCGCTACGCGAATGCTTCACTGATCGCCACACGCTAGGCCGCATGGCTCTGCTGTTTTTCTGCATCTCCGCAGGCGGCTCGCTGCTGTTTTTCTCGTCGCAGGTCTATACCAACGTGTATTTGAAAAGCGTGGTCAGGCTCGACCCACAGCTTGCCGGAACGCTGGTGATGAGCAGCACCCTCCTGTTGTTCCCGTTGACCATCCTGTTCGGCTGGCTGTCCGACCGCATAGGCCGCAGGCCGGTATTGCTGGCCGGCCTGCTGCTTGGCAGCCTGGCTATCATGCCTGTATACCAAGGGCTGATGCATTACGGCAACCCGGTGCTGGAACGCTTCAACCGCGAAGTGCCGGTGGAATTGTATGGCGAGTCCTGCACCTACAGCCCGTTCACTGCCGCGCGCAACGATTGCGAACGCAATCAGGAACTGCTCGCCAAACTGGGCGTAACTTATACGCTGCATCCCGCGCAGACATCCGGCGAAACGCTGATACGCATCGGCAAGCAGGGCGGAGTCGCGGGCTTCCATGCGGTAAACCTTATTGATGCGCTGAAAACCGAAGGTTGGACGGAACATGCCGATACGCAGCAGGCCGACCGCATGATGATCTTCCTGCTACTAACCATTCTGGTCATTGCCGTCGCACTCATCACCGGCCCGCAAACCGCCACGCTGGCCGAACTGTTCCCCGCGCGCACCCGCTACACAGCGGTCGCCCTGCCCCACAACCTCAGCGCCGGATGGATAGGCGGCATGTCGCCGTTCATGATTACGTTGCTGAGCGTGAAAGCGGGCGATGCAATATCCGGCTTGTGGTATCCGGTCGGGCTGCTGGGGATAGCATTAGTCATAGGCGTGTTGTTCTTGCCGGAGACTAGGAATGTGCCGCTGGATGGGTAGATATGTAGGTTGGGTTAGCAGCTTCATCGCGTAACCCAACGAGCGCAATGTTGGGTTACGCAAAAAACGCTAACCCAACCTACTTGGCTGTATCAATGGTTTGAAGCCGGTTTATGCGACTTGAGCCAATCTTTCAACGCCTCATCAACGCGGGTTTGCCAGCCCCTGCCTGTCGCACGAAATGCCTCGACCACATCGGGAGACAGACGAATATTGATAGGAGCTTTGGTAATCTCCTTGCGTGGCCTGCCTCGTTTGAGCATGGCATCAGCAACGGCCTTGGGGAAAATTTCAGGCAACACTTCCGATGCAGGACGCGCCCTGGAAAAATCCTCTGCCGTCCATTCCGGATTCTCGTCGTCCAGCATTTCTGTAGAATTCTGCCGCTTTGCTAATTTAGCCATATCGCTTCACCTCCCGACTGTTAGCCTTTCTAAAACTGATGACATGTACAGCACCTTCGCGTGGCGTAAACACAACGGCATAAAGACGCTCCTCAATGTACCCAAAAACACGGAACCGGCGCTCACCATAATCTTTGCGCGCATCCTCAAGGATCACAGCTCGACCATTCCAGTTTCGAAACTTCATCAAACGATAACTGCCGCTCACGAAGATTGTCAGCATTTTTCTTCGGATCGAAGGTGATTTTCATAGATTATTGTATCTACAATAAATCGGTCGGTCAATTGCACATGTTTGGCAGTCAAGGGGTTGGAATATGCCGCTGGATGGGTAGCATGCCTGAGCCAATATTAAGAGACACTCATGGGTATGAATGGGGATCCACGTTGTGCTTCTCCAACATGCGCGATTACTGTTGGCCATTCACCGGAATATGAATCATGGTAAATGGTATTCCATGGTGTGGCATACTAGGCGCATCTCGCTACATTGAAGGCCAACAGTTTGTATTTGGCTGTGGAAAACATGACTCTAATTTAAAATAAAGAGCTTCTATATGGCCTCTCCAATCCAAGCTCCACAGACTGAGCCTAGATCGCTAAGTAAATACACGCCCTTCTCTAGCTTAGTGAAATCTATTCTAGCAACTGTCTTACTCATTGGAGTGCTCGCAGGCTTAACGTATTTTGCTTCAGAATCTGGCTTCTGGGGCCTACATCAGCCTGGTGATAACCTCAGTAATAGTGAGAAACAAGAAAGAGCCAATACCTTTGCAGCACTAGCAGCGTTGCCGCTGGCCCTAGTGCCCACGGCAGAAGTGCCTTCCGCCATTGAAGGCATGCATCTTTCTCCATCAGCAAAGCAGGCGTTATTGACTGACCTGGCACAACCCCCTCAATCTGCTACTGGATCGATCAATTCGCAGATCGTCTCACAAGCATCAGATGCTAGACCTAATACTGTCACTGGTGTAACTACGCAGACTAAGGCAATATACAATCCAACCGAAAATAAATTGCCATCGTCACCTCAAGGTGCACCAAGAATATACCCATGCGCCTAGCTTGGATCACATTGTGGGATACCGACGCGGAAGACGGCGATGCGGTACGTGTCGACAGTCAAGGATACTCACGGACGGTGACATTAACCAAACAGCCCGTCACATTTGCGATTCCTATCCCGGTTAGTGGCAATATTAATATCACAGGCATTCAGGATGGCGAAGGTGGTGGCATTACAGTTGGGCTGGCATCTGGAGAATCTAAAACCGTCTTTCCAATCATGAGCGTTGGTCAAGTGCTTGGACTGAGAGTCAAGGTGAATTAATGCGTTGGCTAACTTCTACCGCAACCCGACTCATGCCTATAGCGTTTATCGCGATGGCGCTGATTGCCGTAGCCCAATTCTGGATGCAGCATGGCCCGACCGGAGGGGCTATAGGAAACTTCTTACGCAGCTCCGCCATTTTCTTGCAAGCCCATGCTTGGGGCGTTCTTGGTACAGCGGGAACTTTCTGGCTCCTAACTTTCACAGGAATTTTTTATGAACGACAACGGCGCAATAACCCTGATTTACAAAAAGGAAACTTGTTAATGGATATTCTCGATCGGCTCACGAACCGTCAGGAGTTAGAGCAGAAACTTGCACAAGAACCTGATGCCATCATTATCGACTCTGAAAAGCTGGCCAGCGCACTCAAAAGCAAGGTCATTGGTCAGGATGCGGTATGCGACGATATGGCTGCACAAATACGGCGTCGTCTAGCGCTGAAACAACGCGGCAAGCCAGTCGGAGTTTTCATCTTGGCTGGGCCACCAGGAACGGGTAAAACGTATCTCGCCAAGAGTTTGGCAATCGAACTGCAACGCAAGCTTTTGCACTTCGATATGACGCAGTTTTCCAGTGGAGGACACGCGGCGACGCAATTGTTCGGAGCATCGAAAGGCTATGTAGGTTCAGATACCTACGGGAAACTCACTGCTGCACTGCGTGATACGCCTGATGCAGTGGTGCTGCTCGATGAAATCGAGAAAGCGCACCCGGATGTTCACAAGAATTTTCTTACCGCATGGAACGACGGATTTGTTACCGAAGCATCCGACGGAAAGCAGATTTCTACCACCAGCGCAATATTCATCTTGACCACGAATGCGGCAACAGCTGCCTTGCAGTCACTGAGCCAAACCTATTCAAATGAGCCAGATGAGCTTCGGCGCTCTTCGACCAATGCATTAAGGGAGGTAGGATTTGCGCCAGAGGTGCTAAATCGCATTGACCGGATATTTGTCTTCCAACCGCTTTCAGGACTAGATATCGCGCGCGTTACTGCACTTGAAATCGAGTCAATGATTAAGAGTTACGGTCTGGATGTCGTCACCGGTGGTATTGACTCTGAAGTCCTCATCGACATGATGCGTCGCCAGCAAAAGCTCGGCACAGGAGCCTCTTCACGAGACTTGGTACGTGCTGTCGAAGAATCCATCGCTGACACCTTGATCGACGCAAAGCAAAATGGCTACACCAAGGTGACACTGTTGACAGTGAACGGTAACGTTATTGCCAAGCCGGAAAAATGACTTCAGCTTTATTCAACAATAGGGCCGGGGCCTTTAAGTCACTTTGGAAACGCGCGCCTTGGTGGCGTTTATGCCTCATGTCCGCAGTGCTGCTCACGTTGATATTTTTACTCTTTCCCCCAACATGGCAATCTGAAAATCCGATCCCCAAGATGGTCGTATCTGAGCAAGCAGAATACAGAACTACACCCGAGATTCCTACCGGGGTATCTTCGATTCCACCATCTGGCGCGGCGCAAAATCAGATCGCAGCCACAGTAAAAGATTCGCATGCTGCCGCTACGTCTACCTCCAACACTACGCATCCGTTACATAATCAATCATTACCTCCAGCCAACTCCAATCAACCCAAGACTGCTGAGATAGCGCTCGCAACTCCTCATGATGCCAATACTCAGCCCGACACGTCCGGAGTAGATAGCGCCCTCATGGGGCGCACCTATAGTGGATCGGTATCGGTGATTGGCTTCAAGCTGCCACTTCCGCCGGGAAACTGGGTTGTGCTGGCGAATAGCAGCATCAATACACCGACCGCATCCGGCACAGCCTATTTTATAGGGCGAATCGAGCACAAACGCCTGGTTGGTGCCCTACGGGTGTTTGCTGCAAAGAGCAAGGATAAACCAGGAGCTGGGTTCATTGCGCTCAAAGGATGCGCGAAAGACAATCCCAATGCTCATTATATATTCATTGAATCCGTGACTCCGTTTGACCATGAAGCATGCTGGTTTATCGAACAATACTACACACCAGCACTACAGAAATGGGCTGACCGCACTACTCAGGTGAGTGGCCTAGATCGTGCCGCCGCTGGTGATATGGCGGCTAAGGGTGTTACGTATCCTCAGGATTTCGTTCTGGTTCGATTCGGTCGTGCGGAGAAATGGGGATTAGTCCAAGCAGATTATCTCTTCAGTCCGGAAAGCGAAGGTGTGTCGTCAAATGTTGCGTTGTCTTACTATGAAATGGATTGGCATCCGAAAAACATTGCCCGTTTTCCAGAAAAGCAAGCCTACGTAGCTAAGCTCAAGGAGTGGGGGACATCTTTCTGGCCAAAATTTCAGACAGCTTTTGCGGAGGGCGAATGACTGACTCACCAGACGATTGGGCACGAAATAAAACTGATGATTTACTCCGAAAATTCTTGGATGACGCGAGTAGTAACAATAACGATTCGGGACTCGACGATACTGTAATTGGGCAGCTATACAATGGAGTAATACGTGTTGATGGCTTCGAATTGGCTCTTCCACCTGGGAGCTGGGCGAAGTTAGCTAGAGCCGAAATCAACACACCGACCGCAACTGGCGTAGCCTATTTTCTAGGAAAAATTCAGCTCAAGCGCTTGGTTGGCGCTGTACGCGTGTTTGCAATGAAAAGTAAGGACAAGCTAGGGGTTGGGGTCGGATTGCTCAAAGGATGCGAGAAGGATAACCCGAATAATTTCTTCACCTATCACGAAGATTCCATCTCACTTGATAAGCAGGCTTGCTGGTTAATTCATAATTACTATACGACTCCCTGGCAACAGTGGGCAGATCAAGCTGTAAACATTTCTGATCTTGATCGTCTAGCTGCGCGCGACATGGCTAGCAAAGACATCACTTATCCGCAGGACTTTGTCGGAGTCCGATTCTCATGCGCTGAGGAATGGGGATTTCTTGAGGTGACTTACCTATTTAGCCCAGAAGCAGAGGGAGTTTCGTCCAGTACGGTACTTTCCTATCGTGAAGCAGATTGGCATCCGAAAAATATTGCTCATTTTCCCGAAAAACTCACTTACATGGCCAAACTTAAAGATTGGGGAACATCTTTCTGGCCAAAATTTCAAGCCGCTTTTGCCAAAGCAAAATAGTTTGAGAAGGTACAGGCTGTGAAACAGCTTGGCGTCTAACCAGTGTTAGCGGGTGAAGGACAGAATGAAACGAATCGCATGGATCGTGCTACTGACATCAGCGCAGTCAGATACGATATCGACAAAGGAGATATATTCCATGGTTAAAAACACCTGAATAAATGTCTTGGCTATTTATGAAGAAGCTCATTGCATTTTTTAAGGGCATTGCTGCATTGGGCTTTGTGGCAATTTGGCTTTTGTGGAACCTTTTGTGGATTCGTTTTTGGCAACTATTAAAAATAGCTCCACTTGTTTCGGGTGAAGTTGTTAACGATGGAATTTTCAAGGGGAATTTCATTGTCCTTGAAAAGGATAAGATACCCGAATCTTGGTCTCTTTCAAAGGGACAATTGGAAAAACTTTCTGCTTGGTTAAAGCTACATCAATCGGGCTGGGACATGATTTTGGC
>Ga0302277_1001803_pt1 | contig 15580 bp, 18 predicted proteins | sample III_Bog_N3_1_FD_198759 | JGI IMG/M metagenome (GOLD analysis project Ga0302277, IMG submission 198759) | Peat permafrost microbial communities from Stordalen Mire near Abisko, Sweden - III_Bog_N3_1 | ecosystem: Environmental > Terrestrial > Soil > Wetlands > Peat | place: Sweden: Abisko... | reverse complement strand
ATAATAGCACTACTCATTATCATGTTAATGTATTCGGCAAACAAGTAAAAGCCCAGCTTCATTGAAGAATATTCCTGGTGATAACCAAAATTTAATTCATTTTCAGCTTCAGCTAAATCAAACGGAGAGCGATTACATTCTGCCAAAGCACAAACAAAAAATAACAAAAATCCTAATGGCTGATAAACGACATTCCAACAACCGACTTGTTGTTGTTTTACAATTTCTCCCACTTGCAAAGTTCCTGTCATCATCAACAAAGCAATCAATGAAACGCCCATTGCCAGTTCGTAACTGATAGCCTGTGATGCTGCACGCAAAGCAGCCATTAAAGAAAATTTATTATTGCTAGCCCATCCGCCAATCATAATTCCATACACACCTAAACTCACCACACCAAATACATAAAGGATACCGATATTAATGTCTGCAATTTGCAAACTGATTTGTCTTCCACCTATCAACAAATGATCTGCCCAAGGTATAACGGCACAAGACATTAAAGATGCTGTCATTGCTAATCCGGGGCCAAGAATAAACAACCATTTATTAGCAGCAGTTGGAATGATTTCTTCTTTGGTAAACATTTTTACACCATCAGCAATAGGTTGCAATAAACCCCAGGGACCGGCACGGTTAGGACCGGGGCGGTCTTGCAACACAGCAGCCACCTTGCGTTCGGCAAACGTGGTGTATAATGCAATGCCTAATGCAGCAAAAATTACAACCGCAATAAGTACCAGCTTTTCAAGTAAAAAAATCCAATCGAATGCTAATAAGGTCATCAGTTTATTCCGTTAATTATTTTTTGAAATCAGTTGAATGAGCCGGCCCATTAATTAAACTTAATTCAATAGCAGGCTTATTCACTTCACTTATACTATGAATATCCAATAAAAGCTTAGGATCACGGCCTTCCATCACGTCATTAAATGTTTCTTTCGGCTTTGTTACACCAACGTAATGCCCCTGAGCAATAACAGAATGACGGTTTACTTTTGTAGGCCCTTCAATTACCCAGTCATTTGCATCTTTTTTCTCGAAACGACAGGTGTTGCATATCCATCCCGGCTTGCCATCGGTTGTGTCTTTTACCTCACCCCATTCATCTTTTCTTGCTGTTACTCTATACACTTCATCACCACGCATCCATAATTGTACCTGGCCTGAACAAGTAGGACAATCCCTATGAGCATCTACAGGCTTTGTAAACCACACGCGGTTTTTAAACCGGAATGTTTTATCCGTTAATGCACCAACCGGGCAAACATCAATCACGTTCCCAATAAACTCACTGTGTAAATTCTTTTCAATAAATGTCGCTATCTGTGCATGATCTCCTCTATCTAATACACCATGTTCACGGCTGCCTGTAAGCTGATCTGCAACAAACACACAACGATAACAAAGGATACAGCGTGTCATGTGTAACTGAATGTAATCGCCTAAATCATACTTATGAAATATTCTCTTTTCAAATTCATAACGAGTTCCTTCTTTACCATGCTCATAACTCAAATCCTGCAAATGACATTCTCCCGCCTGGTCGCAAATAGGACAATCCAACGGATGATTGAGCAATAAAAACTCTACAACACCAGCACGAGCATTCAAAACTTTTTCCGATGTAATGTTTTTTATTTCCATTCCATCCATCACTCCCGTTCTACACGATGCAACCAATTTAGGCATTGGGCGAGGGTCTTTCTCAGAACCTTTACTCACTTCAACCAAACATGTACGACACTTACCTCCACTACCTTTCAGCTTACTGTAATAACACATAGCAGGAGGCGCCACTTCGCCACCAATCATTCTAGCAGCTTGCAGAATGGTTGTACCCGGAGGCACTTCCACCGTAATGTTATCGACGGTTACTTTATATAATTGTTGATCCGACATAAGTCAAAATTCAAAAGTAAAAAGTCAAAAATGACTATTTAGCATTTATAATGATCGAAGCGATGATCTTTGAAATCTCATCCGCTTCTTTAATCAATTCATTAGCCTTGCTTTTAGATACCTCCATTGTATCTCTTAACAAGCACAACCAATACTTTGTTTCGTTTGCCGACTTAAGCGCAATAGCATAATAATTTTTCCAATCTTTTTTTGAACAACCTGCCTTTCCTTCTACAACATTTGCTCCTATTGAAGTTGCACTTCTTATCAGTTGATCAAATAAAGAACCATACGTTTTATCAAACTTTACATTCTGAACAAAGAATATTATTTCTTTCGAAAAGTAATAACATCTATGTCGAATGCTATATGGTTTATCCGGCTCATTAACTTCAAAAGCATCAAACCCGCTATCCATGTTTTTTAACTTTTAAATTTTTACTTTAAGAAACCACTTTCAATGCTTCTGCATAATGCGCCAAACCATAATTTCTGTTTTGTGATTCTTCAGGATTCAATACATGCCATTCAAACTCATCCCTGAAATGACGGATTGCTGCTGCCACCGGCCAAGCGGCTGCATCACCCAAAGGACAAATAGTATTTCCTTCAATCTTGCTTTGAATATCCCACAACAAATCAATATCACTCATCTTTCCTTTGCCATATTCTATGTTGTGTAATATCTTTTCCATCCATCCTGTCCCTTCACGACAAGGCGAACATTGCCCGCAACTTTCATGACGATAAAACCTTGCCAATGATAATGTATGGCGTACCACACATTGATCTTCATCCAATACAATAAATCCACCGCTACCCATCATACTACCGGTTGCAAAGCCCCCATCAGCAAGACTTTCATAGTTCATATACCTCTTCTCCCCTTTAGCTGTTTTCAATAACAGATTAGCAGGAAGAACAGGAACTGATGAACCACCCGGAATACATGCTTTTAATCTTTTACCATTTGCAATACCACCACAATATTCATCGCTATAAATAAACTCTTCAACACTAATGGTCATATCAATTTCATACACACCAGGCTTGTTAATATTTCCGCAAGCACTAATCAATTTTGTACCTGTTGATTTTCCCACACCAATCTTCGCATATTCATCCCCTCCCATATTAATAATAGGAACAACCGCTGCTAAAGTCTCTACATTGTTCACTACAGTCGGCCTATCCCACAATCCTCTCACCGCAGGAAATGGCGGTTTAATACGGGGGTTGCCACGTTTGCCTTCCAGGCTTTCAATCAATGCAGTTTCTTCACCGCAGATATAAGCACCGGCACCACGTTGCACGTAAATTTCACAATCAAAACCACTACCTAAAATATTCTTACCCAACCAACCATTGGCTTTTGCTTCATCAATAGCTTGTTCCAATATATCAACAATCCATGCGTATTCGCCACGTATATAGATATACGTTGCATTTGACCCTAAAGCATAGGATGAAACGATTAATCCTTCAATCAATAAGTGCGGGATAAATTCCATCAAATACCTGTCCTTAAATGTACCCGGTTCACTTTCGTCGGCATTACAAACCAAGTGACGAGGCACACCTTCCGGCTTTGCAATGAAACTCCATTTCATGCCCGCAGGGAAGCCTGCACCACCTCGGCCACGCAACCCGCTCTTCTTCACCTCTTCCACCACATCATTGGTGCTCATTGTTTTCAAAACCTTCTCCACACTACGATAGCCTCCATTATTACGATACGTTTCGTAATAACGGAGGCCTTCAATGTGGGCGTTTGCTAATAATAATTTTATTCCCATTCTTTATAAAGTTAAAAGGCAAAACCATCCCCTACACTTTCACAGCCTGCCTAGCATATAATATCCACTTACCTTTTACATAAATCCAAACCTGTAAGATGCCTAAATGCAATGTTCCTTCAATTCCTTTATCAATCGTTTTCGATTTAATGATCTGCCTTACAATTCCTGTATTCCCTTCAATCATTACTGTAGTGCTATCTGCTGTAAAAGTTGGATACAACATCGTGTTCGACACTGCATGATGAATCATTACTTTTTTATCTTCCAACTTACCACTCGAATGGCCATAAGTAAGTTTATCTGCTAAAAGTTCTTCCAGAGTCGCACTATCTTTATTGATAAAAGTGGCTTTGTTATAAGCATCTACTCTTGCCAATAACTGCTGTTCTTTTGTTTGTGCCGTCACACTCAATGTTAGCAGCAGCATCAGCACCATTAAAAAGTTTCGTTTCATGTTACGTTGTTGGGGTTATTATTAATTATTGATTGCTGCATTTGTCCTACACTCGTTTATTATTGCATCAACCTTTTCTTTTGTAAGGTGTTCACGATAATGTTTACCTAATTGCAGCATCGGGGCATAACCACAAGCACCTAAGCACTCTACTGTTTTTAAAGTAAACAGACCATCTGCTGTTGTTTCGCCAGGCTCAATGCCTAATTGTTCACCAATGTAAGCAATGATATCATCACTGCCGCGCAACATACAAGGACCTGTTTGACAAACCTCGAATACATATTTACCTACAGGTTGCAAATTAAACATGCTGTAAAATGTAGCCACTTCATATACTTCAATAGGCTTCAACTGCAACAAGCCTGCTACATAATCCATTGTTTCGGCACTTAACCAGCCACCAAAGGCATCTTGTGCCAAATGCAACACAGGAATCAAGGCACTTTTTTGTTTGCCTTGCGGATAGCGGGCTACTAACCTGCTAAATTCATTTATTTGTTGTTCATTGAACTGTGTCATATACCCCAACCCCTAAAGGGGAATTTATTTTTAAATACGCATTTATAATTTCTAAGCCTTACTCCCCTTAAGGGGGTAGGGGCTTTACGCATCCAATTCTCCTGCAATTAAATTCAAACTACTCATAGTAATAATTGCATCACTTAACATCCCGCCTTTCGTCAATTCTGAATATGCCTGATAGTAAATAAAACAAGGCCTACGGAAATGCAGGCGGTAAGGCGTTCTTCCTCCATCACTAACCAGATAAAAACCTAGCTCACCATTTGCCCCTTCTACAGAATGATATACTTCACCTTTAGGAATATCCGTTTCTCCCATGATGATCTTAAAGTGCCATATTAAAGCTTCCATCTTGGTATAAACATCCTCTTTCTCCGGTAAATAATATTCAGGCACATCGGCATGATACACTTCTGCATCAGTGCCTTTAAACTCCTGTACTTTTCTATATGCCTGTTGTATAATTGAAAGGCTTTGCCACATTTCTTCATCACGAACTAAAAAACGATCATAATTATCACCGGTTGTACCAACGGGAACTTTAAAATCAAAATCTTCGTAACTGCTGTAAGGCGTGTGTACACGAACATCGTAATCAACACCTGCAGCCCTTAAATTAGGACCTGTAAACCCATAATTCAAAGCCCTTTCAGCACTGATTGCACCTGTGTCTTTTGTTCGATCCATGAATATCCTATTGCGGTTAAACAGGTTTTCAAACTCTTTCAATACACTTGGATATTCTTTTAAAAACCTTTCGAGCTTCTCAAATGCCGTATTTGAGAAATTCCTTTCGAAACCACCAATACGCCCAATATTAGTAGTAAGGCGGGAACCACATACTTCTTCATATATTTCATAAATCAGTTCGCGATACTGCATTACATAGAGGAACCCGGTAAAGGCACCGGTATCAACGCCTACAATTGAATTACAAATCAAGTGATCCGAAATCCTTGCCAACTCCATTATAATTACACGTAAATAATCTACACGCTTGGGTGTTTGGATTTTTAATAATTTTTCGCAGGTAGTATGCCAGCCCATGTTATTAATGGGGCTGCTGCAATAATTTAAACGATCGGTAAGCGGTGTTATCTGATATAATGGCCGACGTTCTGCAATCTTTTCAAAAGCACGGTGAATATACCCTACCGTTTGTTCTGCCGATATAATCCGTTCGCCATCCAACTCCAGGATATTCTGAAACACGCCATGCGTTGCCGGGTGCGTTGGCCCCAAGTTCAACGTATTGGTTTGTTTCTCTATTGAGCCTTCAGGTAAGGTAATATGACCAGAAGCCCCTCCTAACCTCCCCAAAGGGGAGGCTTCCATATTTGATTGTATATTTTGTTCAACTACCATTCTAATGTTTTATTTTTTAGCCCCTCCAAAGGAGGGGTTGGGGAGGCTTCTATCCCCTTCCGAACATCTCATCATCTTTATCAATACGTGTCTGATCTTCCAATGGAAATTCTTTTCTCAAAGGGAAATAATCCATCTCTTCTACATTCATGATCCTTTTTAAATTAGGATGGCCTAAAAAGTTCACACCAAAAAAATCATAGGCTTCCCTTTCCTGCCAATTGGCAGAAGAAAATAATGCCGATGCGGTAAATACTTCTGATTTTACTGCATCGGTATATACCTTAAAACGAATACGGGTATTACTAACCAGGTTATGCAAATGATACACCACAGCTATCTCTTCGCCAATCCTTTCAGGATAATGCACTGCCGTGAGATCGGTAAGAAAGCGGAACTGTAATTCAACATCATCGTACAAAAACTGAATTACTTTCAGGTTCATTTCCTTAGGTGCCTGGAATGTGAACATACCATAAGGCTCTTCAAAGCCGGAAACCATGTTTCCGAATTTTTCTACCAGTTTTTGTTTTATTTTATCGTTCGTCAATACCATAAGTCAAAAGTCAAAAGTCAAAAAAAAGAAAGCGGATAGGGCTGTTCAAGGTTTTTAATTTTTAATTTTTAATTCATTCTATCCCATAACTATTCAATAATTCCGTGTACTGTTCGCTGTTTCTTCTTCTTAAACTTTCGTTATGTACAAGGTCTTGTATTCTTAACACACCATCAATGATTGCTTCGGGACGTGGAGGACATCCCGGCACATATACATCTACCGGAATAATCTGATCAATACCCTGCAATACACTATATGAGTCAAAAATTCCACCCGATGAAGCACAAGCTCCAACAGCTATTACCCAGCGTGGCTCGGCCATTTGTAAATATACCTGCCTTAATACGGGACCCATTTTTTTAGCAATTGTTCCCATGACCATCAATAAATCGCACTGGCGTGGAGAGAAACCAACACGCTCGCTTCCAAACCTTGCTAAATCGTAATGAGAAGCCATTGTTGCCATAAATTCAATACCACAACATGATGTTGCAAAAGGTAATGGCCAGATAGAATTTTTACGTGCCAAACCAATTACCTTATCAAAACTGGTAGCAAAGAACCCTTCGCCCATGTGGCCTTCGGGCAATTCCGCTACCATCAGGCTGTCGCCTATCTGAGCTTCTTTGGGACGTATATTAAAACGTACGGGACGCATACATGAATTTTTGATTTATCATTTCCTACCTATGATTGTATAACCATTGTGATGATGAAAATGTTGGTTAAGCTATCGAATCCTTCCTCCGAAATCAGGAATATTTACTCTTCCCACTTCAGTGCGCCTTTTTTAATGATGTATATAAAACCTGCCAAAAAGAATGCAACGAACACAACCACGGCCATAAAACCATCCCATCCCAATGACTTAAAATTTACCGCATAAGGATAGAAAAATATTACTTCCACATCGAACAATACAAATAAGATAGCTACCAGGAAGAATTTAATGACCATAGGCTGGCGGGCATCGCTATGACTTTTAAGCCCACTGGCAAATGTTTCGAGCTTTTCTTTTGTTTTGCGCCTGGGGCCAATAATTGCCGACAAACCCAACATGGTGGCTACCAAACCTGCAACGAATAGTAATTGTAAGCCTATTGGCAGATAATCTTCGGCTGAATTATTCTTTGTTGCTTCTAATAAAAACAGTGGTAATTGCATGATACTATTTCAGGATGATATTTATATGCCCGAACTATTGAAAACCATCCATATACAAAACGTATAAAAGACGGGTGAGCTAAGTTAAACAAATAAGTAACGAATTAAAATACTTGTTTATCGGTTTATACAGTAACAAAAACAGGCTTCGAAAGTTGAATGCTGCTGAAAAATATAATAATGGTTTTTGGAGGCGAGGATCCTTCCTTTTTTAGGGAAAACGGATTATAGCAGGAGGCTGTTTTGGGTAAAGACATCCTGATTCATTTGAGAAAGGCTTCATTTTTATCTTTTTTGCCTGAAGCGGGCGGGTTTTCTTTTAAAAGGCTTGTTGAGATTGACGATTATTATATAACCGATTGATAATAAGCCTTAATTACTGCCTGTGCCCGGTCAAACAATGCTCATCCTTTGCCAATCAATGCCCGTCCTCGGTCGTGCAACGTCCGTCCTTGGTCAAGAAACGTCCATGCTTTTATAAGAAACGCCTATCCTTTTGGAGGAAATTTGCTTTTTTTCGTCATTATTCCCTCATTATTGCTGTTTTATGTCTATGTTTTTAATTGGTATGTATAAAAGAGGGTGAGTATATTTGAAGGGAGGAGCAATTGCATTGAGAATAGTTGTGGTAATTGTATTTTTTAAGTTGTATTGCCACAATAAGAGAGAATGCAAGTTGCGACAATTTTTGATCTGTAAGCAAAACTCAACAACTTATGAGCAACCCAATCGAAATTAATGGAACAAAAATCATAAAATATCTTTATGAAAAGAATCCTGATCAAAAATTACAATTTAGTGGGGATGATTTTTCTGAAAATCTTCAACTCACCCCTACAGAAATAAATAATACAATTGATTATTTAGATGAAAAAGGATTAATCGAAAGGTACAATTGGTTAGGAACTAGTCCTTACAACTTTGGCGGCGTTTTTTTAAATAGCAGAGGGAATTATATATATCATGAACTCCAAAAAACAGAAGATTCTGAAAATACAAATTCCACATCAAATATAGTTTCAAATCAACCTCTTGCGGCTGGATCTCCCTATGGTTTTACAGACATTGACTGGGAATATGTACAAAATGAACTATCAAATCAAAACACATTAAAAGTGGTTTTTGGTTATCAATTTAATTCTGAACATTATGATTCAGACAAAATGAAATCAAATTTGAAATTACATTTTGAAAAGGCTATTGATGCTCATAATACAAAAAAGGAGAGTTTTAAGTTTGAATTAAATTTTAAACCTTTGGCAGCAGGGTATGGGGAACATTTATTTAATCAAATAGCAAGAGAAATAATTTCTGCAGATATTGCTGTTTTTGATACTTCTGATTTAAACCCAAATGTAATGCTTGAAATGGGAGTTGCACTAACTTGGGGAAAACGTGTTTTACCAATACGAAATCAAGATTGTCCTAAACCTCCTTCAGATATTTCGGGGCAAACGTATGCCGATTACAAGAATAGTGCAGAAACTTTTTTATCTGATAATCATGGACAGGAAATGATTTCTATGATTGAAAGAGCTTTAATGAAAAAAAACAGACAATAATTCCCTGCTTCTCTTTATGTACCATTAGAAAATATAAAGCTATTACTTCACAACACACATCTCTGAAGATGCTCTCCAACAAAGCCAATATAAAGTAAATAGTTTTGATGCTGATAAAAACACCAGGCATCGGTGCAAACTTGAAAAACATACTTTTTGTATATACCTTTGACCAAACACCTGAAATGAAAAATCTTTCTTTAAAAATGGATGACCTGGTCTTTAATGAGACGGAAAGAATTACTGCCAAAATCAGCAAAAACCGGAACCGCTATATTAATGAAGCTGTACAATTCTATAACCTTCTTCAGAAAAGAAAAATTATCTCTCACCAGTTACAAAGGGAATCCAAAGTAGTGCAGGAAGAATCCATGAAAGTGCTTGCTGAATTTGAAAAACTTCTGGATGAAGCTTAAACAATATGAAATATGGATTGCCGACCTGAACCCCAGGTTTGGTACGGAAACAGGTAAAACGAGACCTGTGGTAATTATTCAAACGGATTTACTTAATAAATTCCACCCATCAACTATTGTTTGCCCGATAACAACAAATGTGCGACCGGATACAGAGATTTTAAGGGTTCACCTAACCAAAGGAATGGCAAAATTGAAAGAGGATTGCGATATTATGATTGACCAGATACGCGCCATTGATAATAAAAGGCTATTAAAAAAGATTGGGCAACTTGATAAGGAACAGATAGAACTTATTAAAACAAATCTTTCGATTGTGCTGGATATTTAATGTTGCTTTCGTTTTAACGCTTCCTATTTAATTAGTCTTTACATCTTATTGTCATCTTTCCATAAAAATTTGCCTGTAAAAACAGGGACAACTAACTTGGCTGCCTAAAGGCAACTATCTTATTATGTCTATTGAAAAAAGTATTGCTCTCTTTAACAGGGCACAGAAAAGTATTCCGGGTGGGGTTAATTCGCCCGTTCGGGCATTTAAAAGCGTAGGGGGAACTCCTTTATTTATCACTAAAGCCCAAGGAGCCTATTTATATGATGCCGATGGCAATAAATACATTGACTATATAGCCTCGTGGGGGCCGATGATATTAGGCCACGCTGATAGATCTGTTATAAAAGCTATTCAGCATCAGGCATTGTATTCCACTTCTTACGGCGCACCGACAGAGCTGGAAATTAAAATGGCGGAACTGATAAAAAGTATGGCTAAGAATGTTGACCTGATCCGTATGGTTAGTAGCGGAACGGAAGCGTGTATGAGTGCGCTTCGTGTGGCAAGGGGCTATACAGGTAAGAATAAGTTTATCAAGTTTGAAGGTTGTTATCATGGCCATGCCGATAGTTTTTTAGTGAAAGCGGGAAGCGGGTTGGCAACATTTAATATTCAAACCGTTCCGGGCGTAACTGCCGGAGTTGCCAACGATACGCTTACCTGTGCTTATAATGACCTTGAAGGCGTAAAGCAATTGGTTGCCGGTCATAAAAACGAAATAGCAGCGATTATTACGGAACCCGTAGTGGGCAATATGGGTTGTGTGTTGCCTAACCCCGGTTTTCTTGAAGGATTGAGAAAAATATGTGATGAGGAAAACATGCTGCTAATCTTTGATGAGGTAATGACGGGCTTCAGGCTGGCAAAAGGCGGCGCACAGGAAAAACTGGGCATTGATGCGGATTTGGTAACCTACGGGAAAGTAATTGGCGGCGGGATGCCGGTGGGTGCCTTCGGTGGTAAGAAACACATTATGGAAGCGGTTGCTCCATTGGGCAATGTTTACCAGGCAGGAACGTTAAGCGGTAACCCTATTGCTATGATTGCAGGGTTTACCACCTTATCCATCATTAATGAGCAGCCTGTTATTAAAGAATTAGATGAAAAGGCCACTTATTTAAAAGAAGGATTGAATAGAGCATTAGCTATATCGGGCATACCTTATACTATTAACCATTATGGCTCGATGATGAGTATCTTTTTTACCGACAGGCCTGTTACTGATTTTGCAAGTGCTGCGACAACCGATAGTGAATTATTTAAAAAATACTTTCATGCCATGCTGCAACGCGGCGTGTATTTGCCACCATCGGCATTTGAAAGCTGGTTTTTGAATAATGCTTTAACCAAAGAAGATTTGGACTATACTATTCAGGCAACAGAAGAGAGCCTGAAAGAAATTAAAGGATAGTCTTTTAACCCATATGAAGATTAAATATTTTCAAATAGTATTAATGGTGTTTCTGACTTTAAATAGTCATGCACAAAATTTCATTCATAATAATGATTTAACGGGAGAATGGTTTGTCTCGAATGAGGATAGTTCTTTTTTTAAAGCCGATACTTTGACTTTTATTAAAAGAACAAATAAAGCAAAAAATTATGTTGGAAAAGAGAAAAATAGACCATTCATCGAACCAAATTATTTTCCCCAATATGTAAATATAAAATTTCAAGCTAATCACGAAATTCGACTTTGGGAGTCTTTCGATTATGGATATATGAATGCAGGTTGGGTTTTTCTATATAGCACATGGCGACTAAAAAAGGATACGATAATTTTAATGTCAGATACATTTAAATGGAAGTTTAAATTTATAGCCATCTCACAAATACAATTCAAGCATCTTATAAGCAACTATCCTAAAGACGAATACGAAACTTTGACAACACCAACAATAAAACTCGTAAGAATAAAATAAAGTTGACGCTCTTACAAAACTTCATCAATGCTTTGTATCACTATTTCAGCAATCTTTTTTATTTCATCATCCGTTGTAATAAGCGGTGGTGCAATACGCATACAATTGGGAGCGAACAAGAACCAATCTGTTATCAATCCTTTTTCAATACATTTTTGAATGATGGCAAGATTGGTTTCAAAACTATCCAACTCAATAGCCATCCATATACCGGCAGTACGTATATCTTTTATTCGGGGATGACGGATAATGTTGCGTAAAAGTTGTTCTTTGCTTTTCACCTGCTCTATATACTTTCCTTCTAACAATACTTCCAATGCAGCTTTACCGGCAGCACAGGAAACAGGATGGCCGCCAAAAGTGGTAATATGCCCTAATACAGGATCGTGTGTTAAGGTATCCATCAATTCATTACGAGCAATAAATGCACCTAATGGCATTCCGCCACCCAATGCTTTTGCAAGCAGCAATATATCCGGCACAACGTTAAACTGTTCAAAAGCCCATAAAGAACCTGTGCGCCCAAAACCTGCCTGTATTTCGTCCAATATCATTAATACACCCTGTTCATCACACTTTTTACGGATGCGCTGTATCCATTCTTTAGCAGGCTGAATAACGCCTGCTTCGGCCTGTACGGTTTCTAATATGATGCAGGCTGTTTTATTATCAATAGCATCAATGGCTTCCTCACTTCCATAATTGAAATGATATACATCGGGCAATAAAGGGCGAAAGGCATTTCTAAAATATTCATCTCCCATTACACTTAATGCCCCCTGTGTACTACCATGATAGGCCTTATTAAAAGCAATGATTTTTGTTCTGCCTGTTGCACGTTTTGCCAGCTTCATAGCACCTTCTACGGCTTCTGCACCACTATTGGTAAAGTAAACCGTATTTAATGTTGCAGGAAGATGATCGGTAAGCAATTGGGCATAAGCTACCTGCGGTTGTTCAATAAACTCGCCATATACAATCAGGTGCATATATCCGGCAGCCTGCTGTTGAACGGCTTCAATTACCTTAGGATGGCTATGGCCGATATTAGCCACACTAAATCCGGAAATGCCATCTATATACTCTTTCCCGTCAATCCCATATAGATAAACTCCTTGCGCTTTTACCATTTCAAGCGCAATGGGTGATGGCGATGTTTGTGCAATATGACGAAAAAAAAGTTTTCTATTATCCATGAGGATGAATTGATCAATGAATTTTTGCGAAGGTCGCTTTTTAATAGGTTTAGAAACACGATAAAATGTACTTTTGGGCAGATCATCTAAATCATTTGTATGGCACTCATATTACCTGTACTGGATAAACACCCTCATTTTGGCGATAAATGCTTTATTGCTCCAAATGCCACGGTCGTTGGCGATGTTACCATGGGCGAAGAATGCAGCGTATGGTTCAATACCGTAATTCGCGGCGATGTGAATTATATTAAAATGGGCAACAAAGTAAATGTGCAGGATGGTGCGGTTATTCATTGCACTTATGAGAAAAACCCGACAGTAATAGGCAATAATGTTTCTATAGGCCACAATGCTTTGGTTCACGGATGTGTAATACACGATAATGTGTTGATTGGAATGGGTGCAATTGTAATGGACAGGTGCGAAGTACACAGCAATTCCATTGTTGCAGCCGGAGCCGTTTTAACAGAAGGCATGGTTATAGAAGCAGGAAGCATTTATGCCGGGGTACCTGCTAAAAAAGTAAAAGATATTTCGGAGGAATTGATTCATTGCGAAATTAACCGCATTGCCAATAACTATGTAAAATATGCTTCGTGGTTTGAAGACAATAACGAAATCCTTTACAGATAAAAACAGAATGATGAAAAGATGTTTGATTGTATGTGTTAGTATTGCTTTTATAGCATTGTCTTGTTCACCTAAATATGGTTGTCCAACTAATGGGAAAAATGTAGGTGCAGAAAAATTATTGTCTGGTTATGATCGCAGATATCCAAATGGGAAGCCTCCCCAATAAATGATATAATACATCAACCCCATGTTTTCTCTTCAAGGCTTTCCATGATGGCAAGGTAGCTGATGTATCGTTGTTCTGAAATAATACCTGTATTTACTGCATTTTTAATAGCACAACCAGGTTCATTATAATGCATACAATTATTAAAACGGCAATCTTGTAATAAGGTTTTCATTTCCGGGAAATAGCCGCTAAGTTCCTGTTTTGTAATATGTGCCAAGCCTAATTCTCTTATGCCCGGTGTGTCAATAATACTGCCACCAAAAGGCAAATCGAACATTTCGGAAAAGGTGGTGGTATGTAATCCTTTTCCACTCCAATCACTTACTTCCTGTGTTTTTAATTCCAGTTCGGGGAACACCAAATTAATGAATGTAGATTTTCCTACACCGCTATGCCCGCTTAATAAAGTGGTTTTATCTTTCAATAAAGCTTTTATCTCATCCACACCATCACCATTCTTAATACTTGCTAAAACAATCCTGTAGCCGATAGATTCATATACTTTCTTCAGCTCATTGAATTTTTCTGTTTCCTTCTTTTTATAAATATCCGCTTTATTGAAAACAATAATTGCAGGTACATGATACATTTCGCTTGCAACAAGAAAACGATCAATGAAGCCATGCGATGTTTTGGGGTCTTTTAATGTAGCAAACAACAAACTCTGATCAAGATTAGAAGCAACAATATGATGCTGGTTCTTATTATGCGGTGATACTCTTGCTATGTAATTTTTTCGCTGATGAATAGTGGTAATGGTAACCGTATTTTCCTTTTCATTTTCTAATTCCAATTCTACTTCATCACCAACCGCAATAGGATTGGTACTGGTAATACCATCAATTTTAAGCACTCCTTTTATGCGTGCATTATATGCTTTACCCGATACATCTTTTACGATGTACCAGCTTCCGGTTGATTTATAAACGAGTGCCTTCATGTATAAACGAAGATAAGACGATTGAAAAAACTGAAAGTATTATGACAGGAATACAGTAAAAACTAACGAACATCGCACTAATGATGTATTGCACCTATCACGAATTATTGCTGAAATGAATGTATCTATCGATTTGTTGAATAAATACAATGTACCCGTTCCACGATATACGAGTTACCCAACCGTTCCCGTATGGAAAGAGCAGATTGATATAGCTCAATGGCAACAATCTTTTCGTCAGCAATTTGATCTATTAAATCATCAACAGGGAATCAGTTTATACCTTCATCTCCCTTTCTGCGAATCGCTGTGTACTTATTGCGGTTGTAATAAAAAAATAACTACCAGTCATAGTGTTGAAGAAGAATACATGCAATGCCTTATTAAAGAATGGCAATTATATGTAGGATTGATGAGTGAAAAACCGGTGATACGTGAATTGCATTTGGGCGGTGGTACACCTACTTTCTTTTCGCCCGATAATCTAAAAAGGTTATTGAATGCTATTCTGAAAGATGCCATCATTCATCCGCAACATGAATTTGGTTTTGAAGGCCATCCTAACAATACTACCAAAGAACACCTGGAAGTATTGTACGAAATGGGATTTAAAAGAGTTAGTTACGGTGTACAGGAT
>Ga0302277_1001801_pt1 | contig 15584 bp, 9 predicted proteins | sample III_Bog_N3_1_FD_198759 | JGI IMG/M metagenome (GOLD analysis project Ga0302277, IMG submission 198759) | Peat permafrost microbial communities from Stordalen Mire near Abisko, Sweden - III_Bog_N3_1 | ecosystem: Environmental > Terrestrial > Soil > Wetlands > Peat | place: Sweden: Abisko... | reverse complement strand
TTGCGCGCGCAACTGTTTGACAGTCAGGCCGACGGCGGCGGCATCCATTGATTCGCGCTTGCTGGGGCGACCCGTCTGGCAAGTCTTTTTACAGCTTTTGCGAATTGGTTTAACGGATTGATTGGCCTGGCTTACACCGTTTGTGATGTAGTCAATCAGATCAGCCGTGTGACAAATTAACCGCCCACCCTGCTGACGAACGCGCACCGGAAATTGCCCACGGCTGCGGGCAACATAGCAGGCAGCTGGTGTGTAGTTAACGATTTCCCCACACTGAACAAAGTCGAGTTGGATGGGGTGTTGCTTGATAATGTTGTTGATGACCAGGTTTATGCCGGTCGATGGTGCTGCTGGTGAAAGGTGTGAAAGTGAAGCGGGCGTGGCGGCCGAATTGGAATTTTGCATGAAAGACCTCGGTTTTTTTCCGTGGCGCTGACTCGCAAAAAGAAAAAGGCAAGTCAACACCACGAACATCGTGATGCGCTTGCCATTGCGCGGGGTAGCTCAAACATGGTGTGCTGGATGACTCCCCGATCCCCCTCGGTTCACTAAGGAGCCGACTCTTCTTCGGCTGCATCCAGGTAGTGTTTTTTGCTCTAAATCGTAGCTTCGGTGTTTATGTTACCAATTATTTCGTGCGTGTCAAGCTGTTGTAATACTGTTGCACGAGTATATAAGTTCAGCCTGAATTCTTACTGCATGAGTTGCTTGTTATTGTAAGGTTCTGAAAGAGTTTGTTGGTTGAGGCGAGAATATCAAGGCAATGGGATAGGTTTGACGCACTCTTGACGCACTGAGTTCCAGATATTGGGGTAATTTTAGGTAATTATGTGTAATACGTAGTAAAGAAAAAACCCACTAATCTTTTGAATTAGTGGGTTTTTGTTGGTGCCGCTTATCGGATTCGAACTGATGACCTACCGCTTACAAGGCGGTTGCTCTACCAACTGAGCTAAAGCGGCGTAAACATTAACGCGGTATTAGGACTTGGGAACCGTCAAACCACACAATATCGTATGGTGGACGTGCCAGATTTGACTTGGCAACCACAGGATTAAATCCACATTCGGGGGATAAATCACGTTTCTACAAACGCATTGTACCTTAAGCATTCAATCAATTCAAACCATAGCCTTTCATCAGATTCTCAGGATTTACGGAATGAGCTCAATGCCTGTTGGCCTAGCATTTTAATCAACATTTTCTGGGAAAGTGGCCGATGGTAGAGATACCCCTGCATTATTGTGCAGCCAGCACGTGCGAGGTATCGTGCCTGAACTTCTGTCTCAACACCTTCAGCAACCACATTAAGACCCAATCCCTTGGCGATCGAAATGATGGCCAGGATGATTGGTGAATGGGTATCGTCAAAATGAATTTCTTTTATGAATGATTGATCGATCTTGACCGTATGAATCGAAAACCGCTGTAAATAGGACAGCGAAGAATAACCAGTGCCAAAGTCATCAATAGCAACGCTTACACCGGTCTGACTCAGCATATTCAATTGTTCAATCGCGTGTTCCGGATTGCGTATGCAAATATTTTCGGTAACTTCAACTTCAATTTGCCGAGGAGAAATATCATAACGCTTCAATGCATTCTTCAGTTTCTCGGAAAAGTTGCCACGTTCGAGGCATTGCGGAGAAAGATTCAGCGAAAGTTTTAGTGTATCCGCGCCAGCCGCATTCCACTCGATCAGATCGCTGCATATGGCCTCAAGCATCCAGTCGCTAATGGGCACGATAAGGCCATTTTCTTCTGCATAAGGCAGAAACTCACCCGGAGTCAGAAACCCACGTTGCGGATGATTCCAGCGCATCAGCGCCTCTGCGCCCACAACACGCCCGGTAGAGACATCCACCTGCGGCTGGTAGTACATTTCAAGTTCGCAACGTTCCAGCGCCTTGTGCAGATCTTGTTCGAGTGCAAGCTTTTGATGTGAAGCGTCAACCATTGAGCAATCATAGAAAGCGTGCCCATTTTTCCCCTGCGCTTTGACGTGATACATGGCAAGGTCTGCATGCCGGACCAATTCATCGATGGATGAGCCATTATCCGGGTACAGGGCGATACCGATGCTTGCAGAGATTCGCGCCTCATTGCTGTTGAAGAGGAACGGTTGCTGCAAAGATTTAAGAAATTTTTCTGCGATTTCCCCTGCATCCTGACTGTCGCGCAAGTCCGGCATAAATAATATGAACTCATCGCCCCCCATGCGAGCTAACGTATCTCCCCGGCGCAAACACTCTTTCAATCGAACAGCAACCTGCTGCAAGAGTTGATCTCCTGTAACATGGCCCATCGTGTCGTTGACCAGCTTGAAACGATCAAGATCAATAAACATGACCGCGAGTTTGGTTTCATTGCGCTGAGCCTGAATGATCGACAAACCCAATCGATCCTTGAATAGCGCCCTGTTCGGCAGGTCGGTCAATACGTCGTGATAGGCTTGGTAAGCAATCAACTCCTCAGCGCGTTTGCGCTCCGTGATATCCCGTGCCACACCATAGGTTCCAAAAAACTCACTGCTGCTTTCTTTCCCGTTCGGTGAATACATTCCCATTGAGTTGAACGAAATGGTCAGAAGGGAGTTTTCAAACGTACGGTTTTCATAATGCCCCTTGTGGCACTTGAGTCTAAGCTCGACATTGTTTGATGCTCGCTCACCGACTCTTCGTTCGTTGAAAACGTAGCGGGCCAGTTCAATGTCATCGTCATGAACCAGTACAGAATAGTGTTTTCCGATTAGCTCTTCACGCGTGAAACCGAGCAACTGCTGTACCCGGTCGTTCACAAAGGTAAATAAACCATCGTCATTCAGTGTATAGATGATGTCGGGGGAGTGATCAACGAGATAACGATAAGTTCTTTCCGAGTTTTCAAGTTGCCAGGTGACGCGACGATTATCTGCTTCCAGAGCGCGTTGCTTCAAAGCGTTGTCAACTGTCTTGAGGAGCTCTTCTCGTGCATAGGGTTTGCGCAAATAGTCGAATGCGCCGCGTTTCAATGCGCCGATAGCAGAGTCAATATCGTTGTTGCCACTAACCACGATTACATCCGTACCCGGGTTGTTGGCGTTAATGAAACCCATAACTTCATGACCGCTCATATCGGGAAGCATCATATCGAGGATGACCAGATCAAACTCGCCTTTGCTCAGGTGGTCGAGCGCTTCACGACCACTGGCAGCCGTAGTCAGCTGATAATCGCGCGTATTGAGAAGTTCGCGCAGACTGTCCAGTATCCTCGGTTCATCGTCAACAATAAGGACTCGAGGTCGAGCTTTGATTCCGAGCTGCGCGGCTGCACCCAACACTCCTGCGGTGAAATCCATAAATGCAAACTTCTGGCTTGTAATAGCGTTCATCTTTGATTCATACCGTGTTCGCGACTCGTATCGACTTGCTGCTGGTGCGTCCGGCAGCATCAGGGACAGGGAGGAGAATTTCGAATGTCGTTCCCGATTCCCCGCTACGGCAGCTAATCAATCCATTGATTTTTTTGACCAGGCTTTGGACAATACTCAAACCCAGCCCGCGATTTGTGCCACTCTTACTGCTATGCACTGGTGAGAAAAGGTTAGCCAACACATCGGCCGGAATGCCTTCCCCAGTATCACTGATACACAACTCAAGATAGGTTCGCCCTTGTCGTATCGTGCGTCCATTATTCCTGACCTCAACTTTACCTCCCCGAGGCAACGCTTCCACGGCGTTCTTGATCAAGTTCAGGAGTATCTGTTTAAGCGGGTCAGCCGGGCCGAGCATTTCGGTTGGGTGGCCAGTTGTTTTGACAACAATACTCACTGAGGCAGGCAAATAGCGGCTAATGGAAAAAAGCCGCACCACATCATTCAGGACACCATTAATTTCAGTGGTTTCTTCTCGAAGTGTGGGCTGCCGTTCTGCAAGCCCGCCAACAATTCGACCAACACGATCAATTTCTTCATTGAGAATCGACAACTCCTCAATGACCGGCTCATGTTTAGACACCTTGTCATCAAGTACACTCAGATAATTTTTTATGATGGCCAGTGGGTTATTTACTTCATGTACCACCCGGCGCGACTCTGCCTTATGCTCTTCTTTAATGCTGGCAATGTGTTTTTCTATTTCATCGCGAGCTGCAGCAGATGACTCCAGTGATGTGGCAGCTTGTGTCGCAAATGACTGCAGGAATCGCTCACAGCCCCATAGTTCCTCTGCTTGCAAAGCAGAAAGGCCCCCTACCAGAACTCCCAAACAGGACTGTCCGACAATCATGGGTAAATAAATCAGGTATTCCGTACCCATGGCTCGAAGTAACTGCTCCTCAACGAGGCCAAGCAAGCTATCGTCGCGTCCGACAAAGGTTACTTGTCGCTTCAATATTGACTCGGCAATCATACCCCCGCTTGCCAACGGAATCGAAAACTCGGTTAGCCGCTGTTGAAACTGCCCGATGGGAACACCAACCAAAATTTGGGTTTTGGCATTTTGCATAAAGACAATCACATCTTCAAGGCTGAATAAAATGCGCGCCGTTCGAGTGATGGATTCGAGCAATTCCTTGCCGCTGCGTATGCGCGAAAAAGACTGGCCAGCTGCCGACACCAGAGCTACGTTGCGAACTTCCTCAGCCAGCCTTTCTTCGGCTCCATCCTTAATGGGTTCCAACGGCTCGTATTCAGCGGAAGGCGGTTCTTGGTCGGTGCCGGTTAGATCAATACCAAAATAAGCAGCTGCGGTTTTGGTTTGGGTGGCTACTCCAGCCAGAATGGCTTTCATATCCGCATCGTTGACGCCACACAAAGCCCCCGCCCCTTCCAGCGCCGGACTATCGCTTTTATAGCAACTGAACAGATGTGCGAGGCAAACCAGGCGAATCAATGGATGCACGGATTTCAATCGGCCAAGCGGTTCATGGTGGTAACGCACGCTGTCGGCCACAAATGAATCCAGGTTCCATCGTTCGATGAGCCATGCCCCTGCTTCAGCATGTGTAATTCCCATCGAATTTTTCTCTATGGCGCATAGATGCTCGTCATCCCTTGCCATGAAATTCGATGAGTACTCACGGGGGGCCGCACTTAGCAGTGCCAGTCGCCCCACATCATGGAGCAAGCCGGCAAGATAGGCCTCTTCGCTATGCGGATAAGACATTTTTTTCGCCAACTCACGTGCAATCACCGCAGTCTTCAGGGAACGCACCCAGAAGCCATGCAGATCGATGCCGTGCGTTCGCGGAAAATTGCTAAAAGATTGATATACCGATTCGGTGATCACCAGCGTCTTGATCATTTCAATACCAAGCGTATTGAGTGCCTGCATCAGACCCAGTTTGCGATTGCCATGGTTGTAAGCAGCGCCATTGGCGATGCTCAGGATTTTAGCGGTCATACCAACGTCATGGGCAATCAGCTTCGCCAACTCCCCCATACCTGCTTCATCTCTTTGGCAGAGATCAATCAATTTTAAAAGTATCTGCGGCATCGCCGGTAGCCGAGCCACCAATAAACGATTGCGAATAGATTGATTAGATTTCTGCATATTTGCGGGGAACCGCCACTTAAAAATTATAAGCTCAAAAATTTCCTGTAGCTTAGGCGCCCTAAGCGCTCATTGACACCGTATGAGCGCACTATGATTTGCAATCTGCCCAAGCAAAAATCACCATTCTAACAACATCGCCACCTTGAGGTTTTCAGAAATGTAGCAAAACCAAGTAAAAAGTCAACGATTATTAGATATTTCCCCATTAATTTTAATCAGTTAAGACTATAAATTAATCTAGTTCCTTAGCGGCTCAACTGCGCCCCAGAATACTTAGTTTATTTAATTCAGTTGGTTACGAATTTTGGTTATGGGAATTTTCATTTCCACATTTTCAACTAATTGATTGCCTCGGTCGCATGAAATTCTTCATGGGATGCACAGCAGTTGCCCTCTTCGATCTTTTTCTGGCATAATCCAACTCGTTGTGGAAGGAAAACACAGGGGGCACAACGTCCCTGAGAATGCTCTGTTTTTTTGTACTACACGCCACTTTAACCAATATATTATTTATTGCCTCTTGCGGTATGGTTCTCTTGTCCCTATCCACACCGCCAGATCAAGGCGAACGCAAGTTCGCCTTTTTTCATAATTATATTTCCGTATTTTTTTATCATAACCTTCATTGTTAAAATTCCATCGGGTAGCTTGCCATGTTTGATTTTGTGCATGAAAATAAAAAGTGGGTGCAAATTGTATTGGCACTGATCATTCTGCCATTTGCATTTTGGGGGATAGACTCATATCGCAAATCGGGCGGTGGCGAAGCACTGGCTACGGTGAATGGCGAAAAAATATACCAGCAGGAATTCGATAACGCCTTGCGTCAGCAGCAGAGCCGGATGCGCGAAATGATGGGGGACAAATTTGATCCCGCGATATTCGACAAACCCGAAGTCAAGCACTCAATTCTGGAAAATCTGGCCAGTCAACGTTTGCTGACTTTACAGGCGCGCGCTGCCGGATTAACGGTAAGCGACGAACAACTGGCGCAGGTCATCGCCAGTATCGAGGCGTTTCAGAAGGACGGGAAATTCGACAAGCAACTCTACGAATCAGTGCTCCGCAGCCAGAATATGACGCCGTTGATATTCGAAGCGCGTGTGCAACAGGAGCTGGGCGTGCGCCAGTTGACCGATGCCTATACCAATAACGGTTATGCTTCGACCAACGTTGCGGATAACCTGATTCACCTCAACGAACAACAACGCGTGGTCAGCATGTCGCAGATCATTCCTGACTCATTTCTCAAGCAAATAAACGTTGACGATGCTACGGTCAAAGCCTATTACGAAAAAAATGCAACGGAATTCAAGACGCCGGAACAGGCCCGTGTGGAGTATGTTGTGCTCTCCGCCGAAGCATTATTACCGCAAGTGACAGTGGATGATGCCGAGATCAAGAAATATTATGAAGAGCATCAGCCGGAATTTGGCACGCAGGAACAGCGCCAGGCAGCGCATATCTTGATCACGGTGACAGCTCAGGCGCCCGATGCGGACAAGCAGGCAGCCAAGGCCAAGGCCGAAAAGATACTGCAGCAAGTCAAGCAGTCGCCGGGCAAATTCGCTGAACTGGCCAAGCAGTATTCACAAGATCCCGGTTCTGTGGCAAAAGGCGGCGACCTCGGTGAGTTTGGTCGCGGCATGATGGTCAAACCGTTTGATGACGCTGTATTCCAACTCAAGCCTGGAGAAATTAGCGGTCTGGTGCAATCTGATTTCGGTTTTCACATCATCAAGCTAATAGCTATCAAGCCCGCGAAAATTCAGGCACTGAATGAAGTGAAGGACCTTATCGCGCAGAAATTGAAAATGCAAAAGGCGGGCGATAAGTTCGCCGAACTGGCTGAAAAATTCAATAACGTGGTGTATGAACAGAGCGACACCCTCAAGCCTGCGGCAGAACTGGTGAAAGCACCCGTACAACAAAGTGCGTGGCTAAATAAGGCTCAGGCCGGAACACCACCTTGGACGGACAAGGCCCTGCAGGCTGTGTTTTCCAAGGAGGTGTTGCAGGAAAAGCGCAACAGTACCGCCGTAGAAATTGCACCGAACACATTGCTAGCCGTACGCCTGTTGGAATACAAGCCCGCCAGCACGCGCCCCTTGGCTGAAGTAAGCGATGCAATCCGCCAAAAGTTGCTGCATCAGCAGGCGCTGGAACTGGCTTTCAAGCAGGGCAAGGCTACTCTGGAACAGTTGAAACGTGGTGAAAAGCCAAATCTGGTATGGAAAACCGGACAAGCAATGACGCGTGCGCAACTTTCCGGCCAGGGGGGTGACTTGGTGCACCAAGTATTCCAGGCAGATGCGGCTAAACTGCCAGCTTATGTCGGTGTGGAAAATCCCCAAGGCGGTTACCTTCTCGTTAGGGTGGATGCGGTCAAGGATGTTGCCGCATTGGACGAAGCCAAGCGTGCGCGCTATGTAAATGAAATACGCAAACTTACCGGCGACGAATTGCTCCAAGCGTATGTGGCTGATGCCAAGAGCCACGCCAACATCAGCATAAAAGCATTTGAAACGGATGAAAAGAAATAATCGGATTTGAAATAACAATGAAAACGCCACCCCCATCAAGGTGGCGTTTTCATTGGCTAGCGCTGTGTGATAGCTGTTAAACTCGACTATCAGATGGACATCACACAATACCCGTAGGTAATGCTTTTTTGAAATGAGCGTTTTTGCAAACCCCCATTCGCAAAGCAGTGCATAAGTTCAAATCAGGTGAAACTTAGGGTAAGCTAGGCGGGAATCTTTATATATTTTTCAGGAAAATACCTATGTCATCACCTATCGACGAACATTCCCGAGTATATATTCATAACTTGTTGACCAAGATGAGTAATGCTGGCGGATCCGATTTGTTCATAGCCCATGATTTTCCGCCCAGCATGAAGGTTAACGGCGAAATGCAGCCTTTGTCCGATAATAAGCTCACCCGAGAGACTACTCGCAAGCTGGCCCATGCCATCATGAATGAAACCCAGCGCGAAGAATTTGCCAAAGAGATGGAATGCAACTTCGCGGTATCCATTCCCAACGGTTCACGTTTTCGTGTGAATGTATTTATGCAGCAGCAACATGTAGGCATGGTCATACGTGCTATTCCCGGAGAGTTCCCAAGTTTCGAAAAACTTGGACTGCCGGAAAGCATCAAGCGAACGGTTATGAACAAGCGTGGACTGGTGTTGGTCGTTGGTGGTACGGGCTCCGGAAAATCAACTACGCTGGCTGCCATGATCCATCACCGCAACCTCACCTCCAAGGGTCATATCATCACTATTGAAGATCCTGTGGAATATGTGCATCACTCCAAACTCTCACTGGTCACCCACCGTGAAGTGGGTGTGGATACACGCAGCTGGCATAACGCGCTAAAGAACACACTACGCCAGTCGCCCGACGTAATTCTGATCGGTGAGATACGCGATACCGAGACCATGGAGCTCGCTATCGCTTTCGCCGAAACCGGTCACCTGTGCCTGGCTACATTACATGCCAACAATGCTGTCCAGACAATGGATCGCATCATCAACTTTTTTCCTGAAGAGCGACGCAATCAACTACTGATGGATCTCTCTGTAAATTTACGCTCGATTATTTCCCAACGCCTGGTACGCACGATAGATGGCAAGGGGCGCAAGGCTGCCGTTGAAATACTGTTAAACACGCCGACAATTTCCGAACGGATTTTCAAAGGCGAGTTTCAAGAAATCAAAGGGCTGATGGAGCAATCCAAGGAACTTGGTATGCTAACATTTGATGCAGCGCTGCTTGATCTATATGACGACGGACATATTTCCTACGAGGACGCCTTACGCAATGCTGATTCAGCCAATGAATTGCGTCTGAACATCAAATTAAAGAGCAAACGTGGCGAGCCTGCATCCGCTTCTACCATGACGTTCTCACTTGACCACACCCCAACTCCCAAGGACGCCGCAGCCGTCAGAACGCAGTAACTGGAGCAACAGAAAGTGGACACAAAGTAGTTTGTAAAAGCACAGTTTGCTACCTAATGTCGGCACCTTTTCGAAGGTGCCGATTGTATTTTCAGGACTGCGCTGTCGATTACCAAGCGCCTATTGGTACTTGCGAAACTGACCGACGACGATACCGAAAATTTCCAGATCGCCTTGGGGACGGATGATGGGATAAGCAGGGTTGGCGGGGATCAGCACGAATATCCCCTTTTCCTTGCCGAGAGTCTTGAGCGTGAATTCGTCGTCCACGATGGCAATGACCATATCGCCCACGTTCGCGTGGCCGCGCTTTTCCACCACCACCGTATCGCCCGGCATGATGCCCGCATCAATCATTGAGTCACCTTTTACCGTCACCAGCACTGTGCTGGATGGATGGCTGACCAAATACTCGTCGATGGTGAGTGTATCGTAGCGCGAGTCTCCCGCCGGGCTGGGAGCCCCGGCACGCACACTGTCAAAAATGGGGCGCTCAAAAAACCGTTTGCCGGGTTTAAGGCGCTTTTCCGGCGTGGACTCCAAAAATCCCAGCAGCTTGAGTCTGGCTATCAGCGCCGCCACCGGCGACTTGGACTTGAACCCCAACAGCATCATGATGGTGGAATACGGCGGTAATACGCTGTGGTCAGCGTAATAGTCCTGAAGCTTTGCGAGATAGCTGGCATCGTTTTCCATAAGTGCGTACGATATGGAACGAACGTTCTTTTGTCAATATGCATCAATACAAAGTTCTGACCATTGAGTGGAAAGCTTGATCACAGTATAGTTCTGCAATTATCGAAAGGATGGGCATGGCACTGGAAACGCGAGAACACAAGCTGACGCTGCCTGAGGTACTCAGCACGCTGGTGGACGATGGGCTGGTGGGGCAGGCTGATGCCGATGCACTGCTTGCGGAGCGTCGACTCAACCGTAACGATGCTCACCATCCGCTCCATCCGCTGATGTCTGTCGCCAACCAGAACTGGAAATCGCTGTTGCCTCCGCACAAGCCGCTACATCTTGAAGCGCTGACGGAATGGCTGGCAGGCCATGCCGGGTTGGAATATTTTCACATTGACCCGCTTAAAATAGACTTCTCTGCTGTCACCGATATCATGTCCAACGACTATGCCACGCGCTTCGGCATCCTGCCCGTGCAAGTCACTCCACGCGAGGTGGTGATCGCTACCGCCGAACCTTTTCTACGTAGTTGGGAGGAAGTGCTCAAGCAGATCCTGCGCAAGGACATCCGCCGCGTTGTTGCCACACCGGAAGACATCAGTCGCTATCTGGTCGAGTTCTACAACCTGGCGCGTTCGGTCAAAACAGCGTCGCAAAAGAACCGCCCGGGCGCGTCCGGGCTAGCCTCGTTCGAGCAACTGGTGGATATGGGCAAGAGCAACCGCCAGTTCGACGCCAACGACCAGCACATCGTGCATATCGTGGACTGGCTGTGGCAGTATGCTTTCGAGCAGCGCGCCTCGGACATTCACATCGAACCACGGCGCGATATGGGAATTGTGCGTTTCCGCATCGATGGCGTGCTGCATCAGGTATACCAGATTCCGATGTCGGTAATGACCGCCATGACCAGCCGGATTAAGATTCTTGGCCGCATGGATGTGGTCGAAAAACGCCGTCCGCAGGATGGCCGCATCAAGACGCGCACCGCCGAGGGACAGGAGGTAGAGCTGCGCCTGTCCACTCTGCCAACGGCCTTTGGCGAAAAGCTGGTCATGCGAATTTTCGACCCTGAGGTACTGGTGCGCGATTTCTCCGAGCTCGGCTTTTCCAGCGAAGACCGCATGCGCTGGGAACAGATGACCAAACAGCCGAATGGCATCATCCTCGTTACCGGCCCGACCGGCTCGGGCAAAACCACCACGCTATATTCCACGCTAAAACATCTGGCGACGCCGGAGGTCAATGTATGCACTATCGAAGACCCGATAGAAATGGTGGAGCCAGCATTCAACCAGATGCAGGTACAACACGGCATCGACCTTGAATTCGTGGACGGACTACGTGCGCTGATGCGGCAAGACCCGGACATCATCATGGTAGGTGAAATCCGCGACCTGGAAACCGCCAACATGGCGATTCAGGCATCGCTAACCGGCCATCTTGTGCTGTCCACACTGCATACCAACGATGCGCCGTCGGCCATCACCCGCCTGCTCGATCTCGGCGTGGCGCCTTACATGATCAACGCCACGGTGCTGGGCGTGATGGGTCAACGGCTGGTGCGCACGCTGTGTCCGCATTGCAAGGAAGCACAACCGCTACGGGCGGACGAAAGCGAGCTGTGGGATAACCTCGTATCACCATGGAAAGCCAGTCGACCAAACCAGTTACAACACCAGATGGGCTGCTTGGAGTGCCGTATGACAGGTTACTCGGGGCGCATCGGGATTTATGAAATCCTGATGATGTCGCCAGAATTGCGCAAGCTCATCACCCCGACTGCCGATGTCGCCCGTATCCGTGAAGTGGCGTGCAGCGAAGGCATGAAGCCGTTGCGCATTTCCGGGGCGGCGAAGGTGGCTGCGGGAGTAACAACGCTGGATGAAGTAATCAAAGTGGCACCGCCGGCAAGCCAGCCCTAATCAATCGAGTCCTACTTGAGTTGTCTTGGGGGATATTGAGAAACGATTTTAAGCTCCATCCGCAGAATTTTAAGCTGCCCTAAAATTAAAACCAAACTGGCAGAACTGCCAGATTAATGAGCCCTTGATAATTCAGTTAATCGCTTGACAGTGTCACCTTGAATAGTCAGCATGCCCCTACATGAATAAGTTTATATATCACGTTATGTGCCTCTGTGCCACGGACAAAGAATGCTGATATGCTAGTTTCCGCCGAAAAAGAAATACAGCAAGTTCAAATGAAAAGACCCCATGTCGTGATACTTGGCGCGGGCGCCAGTTTTGCGGCATTTCCAAATGGCGACAAAAGCGGAAAAAAACTTCCGCTGATGAATAACTTCATTGATATCCTTGGAGTTGAAAGTCTGATCAAAAAAACAGGATTAGTTTTTAAGTCAAATAATTTCGAAGATATATATTCAGCAATTCACGAAAACCCTAAGCTCTCAGAAATCCGGGCTGAGCTAGAGGAAATCGTATATGGATATTTTTCTTCCATGTCACTCCCCGATGAGCCAACCCTTTACGATCACTTGGTTTTATCTCTGCGCTACAAAGATACTATCGCGTCATTCAATTGGGACCCTTTTTTAGCCCAAGCCATAGAGAGAAACATGGGGCGCTTCAGGCCACCAATGTCCCTATATCTTCATGGCAATGTAAAGATGGGCGCTTGTAGCAGCAATCACATTGGCATCAACGGCACTCATTGCAGGCAATGTGGAAATAAAATTAAACCCTCTCACCTACTATATCCTGTAGGCGAAAAAAATTATCACAACGATAAGTTTATCGCTGAGCAATGGCGCATGATTGCTACAGAATTAAAAAAAGCATTTATGGTAACCATATTTGGTTATGGCGCCCCTACCTCAGATGCGAGCGCAATTAATTTATTTAAAACTGCATGGGGAAGTGTTGATGAACGCAACATGGAAGAGTTTGAAATAATTGATATAAGAAATGAGGATGATATTAGGGAAACATGGTCTCCTTTTATTCACTCGCACCACTATAGCGTGGAGAAAAACTTCTATGACTCGTGGATCGCAAATCACCCAAGGAGGACTGGCGAGGCATATTTAAATCAGTTTTTAGAGGTCAAATTTATTGAAAATAATCCCCCCCCGATGAACGCAAGCTTCCAAGAGCTATGGGACTGGTACGACGTTTTACGTGGGCATGAGTAAGCGGCACAAATTCCTTCCAGCGGACTGCCTGACAGCAGCCGCTGAATTCAAACGTTAGGCCAGACAAAACCGTTAAGCACCACCTCTTACCTTAATGTAGCCCTTGATTTATACTATACCCATGCCTATTCCGACCGCTACCGCCGAATATATGAATCTGTCCGTCTCCGAGCGCATCCAGCTCGTCGAGGACATATGGGATAGTATTGCTGCGGAGGCACCCAATGCCGTTGAGTTGTCACAAGCCCAAAAGACTGAGTTGCATCGTCGCGTTGCAGCACATCGTGCCGACCCTTCCACAGCGATTCCGTGGGAACAGGTTCGCACCAAATTATTTCCGAGTAAACCCTGATGTTGGTCGTGCTCCGTCCAGAAGCAGAACAAGAGCTTCTGGAGGCGCAGGCTTGGTACGAATCAAAAGCACTTGGGCTTGGCTTTGAATTCGCTCGTGCCGCTGACGCGGCAGTTGCGTCTGCACTTCGCAATCCTTTTGGGCATTTACGCATCGAAGAAGATTTCCGTCGAGTGCTATTCCGTAAATTTCCTTACACGCTTATTTATCTGCCAAGTCCAGATGAGTTGCTGGTGGTTTCATTCTTTCATCAGCATCGTGAACCGGGTGTTTGGCTGGATCGGTTTGATGATTAATAGGCATGGCATCATGTCTTGCTATCTCATATCCAGCCTAACCCTGAATTCGAGCAGGAAAGGCCAGTTGTAGGGTGGATAAGCATAGCGAACGGTAACTGTTTTGACGAAACGATCTACTCCGTTAGACTTTCCCGCGCACACCCTTTAGACTTGCGCACTTTTTTACCGGCTTTCATCATGTCCGCTGACATCGAACAAACATCGAACGAACCCACTGCCGTGCCGCGCGAGCTGATAGCGCGCGAAGTCGCGCGCCGCCGCACCTTCGGCATCATCTCTCACCCGGATGCGGGCAAGACCACGCTCACCGAGAAACTGCTGCTGTTCTCAGGTGCAATTCAGTTGGCAGGAACGGTGAAGGGACGCAAGAGCGGCCGCCATGCCACGTCCGATTTTCTTGAGATTGAAAAACAGCGCGGCATTTCGGTGGCCAGCTCGGTGATGCAGTTCGAGTATCGCGACCACGTGGTGAATCTGCTCGATACGCCCGGTCACCAGGATTTTTCCGAGGATACTTACCGCGTGCTTACCGCCGTGGATTCCGCTCTAATGGTGATCGACGCGGCCAAGGGGGTGGAAGCGCAGACTATCAAACTGCTCAACGTGTGCCGCATGCGCAACACGCCCATCATTACCTTCATGAACAAGATGGATCGCGAGGTGCGCGACTCGTTGGATTTGCTGGACGAAGTCGAGTCGGTGCTCAACATCCAGTGTGCACCGGTAACCTGGCCTATCGGCATGGGCAAAACTTTTCGCGGCGTGTACCACTTGTTGCGCGACGAGATCATGTTATTTGCAGCGGGCGAAGAGCGCGACACTCAGGAGTTCGAGATCATCAAAGACATCAACAATCCGCGTCTGGCCGAGATGTTCCCGCTGGAGATCGAACAACTGAAGATGGAAGTCGAGCTAGTGAAGGGCGCATCACATCCCTTCGATCTGCAACGCTTCCTCGATGGCAAGCAGACGCCGGTGTTCTTCGGTTCCGCCATCAACAATTTCGGCGTGCGTGAAATTCTCAACGCGCTGCTGGATTGGGCACCCGCGCCGATTCAGCGCGATGCCACGGTGCGCACCGTGCAGCCTGCCGAGCAGGCCTTTTCCGGCTTCGTGTTCAAGATACAGGCCAACATGGACGCCAACCACCGCGACCGCATCGCCTTTCTGCGCGTGTGTTCCGGCCATTTCGAGCGCGGCATGAAGATCAAGCATCTGCGCATCAACCGCGAGATTCGCGTGTCCAACGTAGTGACCTTCATGGCCTCCAGCCGCGAGCAGGTGGAAGAGGCTTACGCGGGAGATATCATCGGCCTGCCCAACCACGGCAATATGCAGATCGGCGACAGCTTCTCCGAAGGCGAGCTATTGCAGTTCACCGGGATTCCCTATTTTGCGCCGGACTTTTTCCGCTCGGTGCGCATCCGCAACCCGATCAAGGTCAAGCAGTTGCACAAGGGTTTGCAGCAACTCGGCGAAGAAGGCGCGGTGCAGGTGTTCAAGCCGGTCAACGGCGGCGATTTAATTCTGGGTGCGGTCGGCGTGTTGCAGTTCGACGTGGTCGCCAGCCGTCTGCAAGGCGAATACGGCGTGA
>Ga0302277_1001795_pt1 | contig 15605 bp, 15 predicted proteins | sample III_Bog_N3_1_FD_198759 | JGI IMG/M metagenome (GOLD analysis project Ga0302277, IMG submission 198759) | Peat permafrost microbial communities from Stordalen Mire near Abisko, Sweden - III_Bog_N3_1 | ecosystem: Environmental > Terrestrial > Soil > Wetlands > Peat | place: Sweden: Abisko... | reverse complement strand
GTGGTTGATGGCCGCACTAACACCCTATTTGTGAAAGATACTTCGACGAATCTGGAGCAAGTACGCCAGATGATCAAGCAGATCGACATACCAGTGCGCCAAGTAATGATCGAAGCACGATTTGTTAATGCGGAAGACAAGTTTAGCCAAAGCTTGGGGGGAAAACTTAGTGTTCCAAGCTACCCAACCGCCGGATCAGCTGGAGCTACTCAGGCTACAATCGGGGGTACTAGTCTCAACCTGCTTCCAACATCCAGTTTGAGTGCACCTTTTTCCGGCACCGCATATGGGGGGGCGGTACTCCAATTATTTAATGCGTCGGCCACAAAAGTCCTGCAATTGGAAATTGACGCAGCAGAAGATGACGGGACATCCAAAAATATAGCTAGTCCTCGTGTGGTGACGGCCGACTCAACAGAAGCTACCATCTCCACGGGTGTAAATATACCTTATACGACAGTGACCGTAGCGGGGGCGACTCCGACAACAACATTTGAACAGGCAAACCTGAGCCTTAAAGTGACACCGCAGATAACTCCGGATGATCACGTCAACATGAAGGTAGATATAAGTAATGATACGCAAGGCACGATGACAAATGCGGGGCCCATCATAGACACTAACAAAATCACCACCCAAGCATTGGTCGAAAATGGTGGTACCGTGGTTATTGGTGGAGTCTATACTTTGGATACTACCGATACCACTTCTAAGGTTCCTGGGTTGGGCGATATACCCGTCCTTGGTTGGCTCTTTAAAAGCAACAACAAAACTCTAGATAAAAAGGAACTGTTAATTTTCATTACTCCGAAAATTCTGAAAGACACTTTGAACCTGCAATAAGCGGCGGGTATGGAAAACATAAAGCCCGGTATACGCCGGGCTTTTGTTTTGCTGAAAACAGCAGAGCGGTTTTTAGCTACAATTCAACCATGCAGATTAAAGCCAAAATACAGTCCAAGCGCCCATCCGGAAATATTTTCCTCGTTGGGATGATGGGGGCAGGAAAAACGACGATCGGTAAATTGCTCGCCCAAAATTTGCGCAAGAATTTTGTCGACAGCGACGAAGAGATTCAACAGCGCACTGGTGTGACTATTCCGCATATTTTTGATATAGAAGGCGAGATTGGTTTTCGTCAGCGCGAAACCAGTGCAATTCAGGATTTGGTAAAGCGCGACAACTTGGTTTTGGCGACAGGTGGCGGGGCGGTGTTAAGTGAGCAAAGCCGCGAAGCGTTGTGCGGCAATGGCATCGTAGTCTATTTAAAAAGCACGGTGCATGATCTCTGGCTACGCACCCGCCATGATCGCACTCGCCCCTTGTTGCAGACCGCCGATCCGCGCGCTAAGCTAAAAGAGTTATATGAGTTACGCGACCCACTGTACACGCAAACGGCCGATTTGGTGATGCCGACCGGCAAACAAAGCGTGCATAGCCTGGTGGCGCAGTTGCAGCATGAATTGAGTCTATACACAGAAATTAAACACAGCGCTTGATACTATTAAAACCATGCAAACACTAACCGTCGGGCTGGCAGAGCGCAGCTATTCCATTCATATCGGCTGCGATCTGCGCTTCAATGGAGACTTGTTAATGCCGCACTTGCCCCATAAGCGGGCGGTGGTGGTGACCAACACCACAGTGGCTCCGCTGTATCTGGAACCACTGCGCGCGATGCTGGCAACTTATGGCGTGGAGACCATCCCCATCATCCTGCCGGATGGCGAAGAATACAAAAATGCAGAAACGCTGGGGCTGATTTACGATGCACTGTTGACCCATCGTTGCGAACGCAACACGCCGCTAATCGCCTTGGGCGGTGGCGTTATCGGCGACATGACCGGCTATGCCGCCGCGACCTATCTACGCGGCGTGCCCTTCATCCAGATACCCACCACGCTGCTGGCACAGGTAGATTCCTCAGTCGGGGGCAAGACCGGCATCAATCATCCGCTGGGCAAGAACATGATAGGCGCGTTTTACCAACCGCAAGTGGTGCTAGCCGATATTGCCACGCTGAATACGCTACCTGATCAAGAGTTACGTGCAGGTATCGCGGAAGTCATCAAATACGGCCTGATCCGTGACTTGCCTTTTTTCGAATGGATGGAACAGAACATGGAAAAGCTGCTGGCGCGTGATGCCGAAGCGATGCAATACGCCATCACACGCAGTTGCCAGAACAAGGCCGAAGTGGTGGGTGCGGATGAGCGCGAGAGCGGTGAACGTGCTCTGCTCAATCTTGGCCACACTTTCGGTCACGCCATCGAAACTGGCATGGGATATGGAGCGTGGTTGCACGGCGAAGGTGTGGCGGCGGGAACCATTATGGCTGCCGACTTATCACGCCGCTTGGGTTGGATAAACGAACAAGATGTGGCTCGCACCCGGCGACTGTTCGAGCGTGCTCAGTTGCCGGTAGTCGCCCCTGCGCTGGGTACGGACAAATATTTGCAACTGATGGGGCTGGACAAGAAAGTCATGGGTGGCAAGATGCGCTTCGTGCTGCTCAAAGCCATCGGCCATGCCGTGGTAAGCGGCGATGTGCCGGAGGAGCTATTGCGGCAAACTTTGGAAACCTGTGTACCCTTCGACAAAGCTGATGGAACTACTAGCCATTCGACTAAGCCCGCAAGCGGGCAAGTCGCTGGTTATCAGGACAGGCATGACTGAACTTGCACCTTACGCGGTCAGTGAGCACAACACACGCGGCAGAAATGTGCGTGAGGAAACTCCATTCGGACGCAGCGAATTCCAGCGCGACCGCGATCGGATTATCCACTCCACCGCATTTCGTCGCCTCGAATACAAGACGCAGGTATTCGTTAATCATGAAGGCGACCTGTTCCGCACGCGGTTGACCCACAGCATTGAAGTGGCGCAAATCGCCCGTTCTATTGCGCGGCATCTGAAACTCAATGAAGATCTGGTGGAGGCGGTGTCGCTGGCGCACGATCTCGGCCATACGCCCTTCGGCCATGCCGGACAGGATGCGCTCAATGCTTGCATGAAAGAGCATGGCGGTTTCGAACACAACCTGCAATCACTGCGCGTGGTAGATGTGCTGGAAGAGCGGTATGCCGCCTTCGATGGTTTGAATCTGTGCTTTGAAACGCGAGAGGGTATCCTCAAACATTGTGCGCCCGAGAGTGCCGCCAAGCTGGGTGCTGTGGGCGAACGTTTTCTCAAACAACAACGCCCCTCGCTGGAAGCGCAGATCGCCAATCTCGCCGATGAGATCGCCTACAACAATCACGATGTGGATGACGGCCTGCGTTCCGGCTTAATTACGCTGGAGCAGTTGGCCTCGGTGAATTTGTTCGCCGGGCATCTCGACACCGTGCGCAAGGCTTATCCCGGCATTGCCGAGCGTCGCCTGATACACGAAACGATAAGGCACATGATTAACACCTTGGTGACCGACCTCATCCGCGAGACCGAAAAAAATATCCGCACCCACGCCGTGCGCGATATTGCCGATGTGCGCAATGCGCCTCCTATTGCGGCGTTCAGTGCTGAAATACATGGGCAGAATCGCGAGTTAAAAGCCTTTCTGCGCACACACCTTTATCGCCATTACCACGTCATGCGCATGAGCGCCAAGGCGCGTCGCATCATCAGCGACCTGTTCCGGGCATTCACGGAAGATAATCGTTTGCTGCCGCCGCAGTTTCAGCGTCAGGCAGAGATGGATTGCGCCCGCGCTGTGTCCGATTACATCGCCGGCATGACGGACCGTTATGCCATCCGCGAACACCGCCGTATTTTCGCGGTAGAGGAAATTTAATCCCAGGTGTTTCGTAACAGGATTTTTTGGTAGGATGGATATTACTGCGCTCAACTCGCCACAGTCGTTACAAAAACCGGAGCAAAGGCAACAACAACGCTCCCAATGTAGCCCACAAGGAAATGGTAATCAGCATTAACCACTGGTTTCTTTGCTGTTGTTGCACCACCAATTCACGCAATACATTTTCGATCTGTGCAGCGGGATTTTCGCTCAAACGTTGATGTAACAAGCGCGGTATTTGCGGCAACAGAGTGGCGTAGTGCGGGGCTTCGGCCTTGAGTGCTTTCAGGAAGCCGCGCCAGCCGATCTGTTCGCTCATCCAGCGTTCCAGCCACGGTTTGGCGGTCTTCCACAGATCCAGTTCGGGATCAAGTTGCAGCCCCAAGCCTTCTACATTGAGCAGCGTCTTTTGCAGCAATACCAGTTGCGGCTGCACCTGGATGCCGAAGCGGCGCGAGGTTTGGAACAGGCGCAACAACACGCGACCGAACGACACTTCGCGCAGCGGTTTGTCGAATATCGGCTCGCACACCGAACGGATAGCGGATTCCAGTTCATCCACACGGGTTTCCTTGGGCGCCCAGCCGGATTCGATATGTACTTCCGCCACGCGCTTATAGTCGCGCTGGAAGAATGCGATGAAGTTTTGTGCGAGGTAATGTTTATCGGTATCGGTGAGCGTGCCCATGATGCCGAAATCCAGCGCGATGTAGCGGCCATCTGCTGCAACCTGCACATTGCCGGGATGCATGTCGGCGTGAAAAAAGCCGTCGCGGAATACTTGCATGTAAAAAATCTCCACGCCATTCGCGGCAAGCTTGGGGATGTCTATGCCCGCCGCGCGCAGCGCATCCACTTGGCTAATGGGGATGCCGTTCATGCGCTCCATCACCATCACTTCGCTGGTGCACCAATCCCAGTAAACTTCAGGCACCGTGAGCAGGTTTGAATTGGCGAAATTGCGCTTCAACTGACTGGCGCAGGAGGCCTCGCGCATCAGGTCAAGTTCGTCGCGCAAATATTTTTCAAATTCAGCCACGACCAATTTTGGCTTAAGTCGCTTGCCATCTTCCCACCAGCGTTCCATCAATCCGGCACAAATGTCGAGTAATGCGACATCATGCGCGATGATGTACTCAATACCGGGACGCAGAATTTTTACGGCGGCTTCGCGCCCGTCCGGCAGTACGGCGAAATGCACCTGCGCCACTGAGGCACTGGCAATGGGCGTCTCGTCGAAACTGCGGAATACCTCTCCGAGTTTCTTTTTGTAAGTAAGCTCCAGCAACGCCACGGCCTGCGCAGAAGGAAACGGCGGCACCTGATCCTGTAGTTTTGCAAGTTCGTCGGCAATGTCGGCAGGTATCAGGTCGCGCCGAGTGGAAAGCATTTGACCAAACTTGACGAAGATCGGCCCCAAGTTCTCCAGCGCAAGACGCAAACGCTCCGCGCGCGGTGCGGAAGTGTTGCGGAAAAATAGAAGGAGGTTGAGCGGTGCGAGCAGCCAGCGCGTGCTCTTGTGCGCGAGAAGGAATTCGTCCAGCCCGAAGCGCAGCACCACAAAAATGATTTTCAGCAAACGCAACAGACGCATCTCACTTCACTTTCGATAATTGCTGGATGCGTTGCTCCAACTGCGCTACATCATCGTGCAGCCCATTCACTTCCTGCGCGAAGGCCGCGAGCTGCTGCGGCTTGGCCAACAGGGGGCGTTCCTCCGTCCAGTATTCCGCCAGAGCCTGCGACAAATTGAGCGCGGTATCGCGCACCTGTTGTTGCTTGGCTTGGACGAATTGCACGAAGCGTTCGGCAGCGATGTCGCCAGTGATGCGGCTCAAATCTTCCGCCACATCCCAACGCAGGTTGCGAGCGAGAAAAAATATTTCGGTGAGCAGCATGGCATCGCCGGAGCTTTCGATTTGCTTGAAGGCGGCTTCATCATGCAGCACCAGGCGTGGCGGCAGCGAAGGTAGAATAGTGCAACTTGCATCCGCGCTGACATCGGTTGCCGCTTCGCGCAGCATGCCATCGTCCTGAATGAGGCAGGCAAAAGAAAACGGCGCAATGTTGAAGCGGATCGTCTTGCCACTGAAACGAGCCAGTCGCTGCAACGCCCATCCGCTCTGGGTGAGCAGGTGGTTGAGAGTCGCAACGGTGAGCTGGGCGAACACGATGAACTAGTGCACGGTGGTTTGCTGGATTCCCGCAAGCAGCCACACCGACTGGTCGTCACGCAGATTTTTCTGTACATGCCAGATTTCATCCACGTTTTCCGGTGCGCCAGTGTTTTCGCTCAACTGGCCGGTGAAGCGCACGCTGGCGATCGCCATGTCGCCTTCATTCGCTACTTGCAACAATGCGCCGTTAATCGCGAGCACATCGGTCTTTTGCGGCGTATTATCGCGTTCCTGCAACTGCATCGAGATTTCCCCGAACATTTCCGGTGTGGTGTATTCGCGGATGTCGTTCAAATCCTTGCGGTCATTCGCAGCTTGCAAGCGAATGAACGAAATCTTCGCGCTACGCAGAAAGCTATCCACCGGAAAATCTGCCGGGATATTGCCCGCTGGTACCGCAGATGGAGAGGCGTCATACACTGGTTGCTGCACTGGATTTGGGTTGCCATATGGCGCACTCGCACCGGAATATTGCATCGGTTGTGGTCGTTTATTGCGGAACATGGAAATCAGAAACATTACTACTGCGGCTGCGACCAACGCCATCAAAATACCGCCCATCCCTCCACTCAAACCACCACCAGCGAACAGTGCGCCCAAGCCCGCACCGATTGCCAAACCGGCCAAGGGGCCAAGCCATCTGTTGCCAGCGGGGGCGGGTGCAGCGACTGGCGCAGGGGCTGCGACTGGAGTCGGTGTGGCAGACGGAGTCGGAGTTATCGTGCGTTGTTTGCCGATACTACTGCCGCCACCAAGACGTTTGGCTTCCGCCGTCGCGGCGAACAAACTCAGGCAGGTCAAAGCAATCGTCAACAACATCAAAAATCGTTTCATGTATTCCTCAATAGCTGGGTAAAACAGAGCGGGCGCAGTATAACACTGGCAACTGTATTTCGCGGGAGCGCAGCGTCAGGCAGCGATAATCGGCAATAGTTTATTATTTCATTTTGGAAGGCAAGCGTATGATCTCTCCGCCCACCATGAATGTGCCTCTGCCTTGATGATGAATCGTCTGCGGATGTTTGTGTTTAGGGTCGACCCACGCTTTGACTACCTCCAGAATGAACAGATTGTATTTGGCGATCATCTTGCCATCGACCACCTTGCATTCCAGATTGGCATAGCATTCATCGATGAGCGGAGCCTTGACGCACGAAGCGGTCACCGGCGTGAGGCCAAACTTTTTGAACTTGTCCACCTTCTGGCCGGAGCAGTTCCCGCAACCCACCACCTGTTTTGCCAACTCCACTGTGGGGATGTTGATTACGCATTCCTTTGTGGCTTTCAGGATGTCGAACGAGTAATTGCGGTTACTGATTACGCAGCCCACCAGCGGCGGCTCAAATTCGAGCATGGTGTGCCACGACATGGTCATGATATTGGCGCGGCCTTTGCTGGCCGTCGTGACTAGCACCACAGGTCCCGGCTCAAGCAGGCCATAAACTTTGGACATGGGAAAAGCTTTTTTCGCCATTTTTACCCCCTTAACTACTGTCGATGCAACAGTATCTGCTTCTTTTTGGGATTGTCAAAACGGCGCTTCGCTTACCAGCGTCAGCAGCTCACCGCTGAGCGGATGGGCAAAACTAAGCATACTGGCATGCAGCAACAAGCGCTTTGCCGCACTGCCGCCATACAACGCATCACCAAGGATAGAATGCCCGATGGACGCCATATGTACCCGCAACTGGTGAGTGCGTCCGGTCACCGGTTCCAACACAACGCGACTGGTATGCGCATCCACATCGTGCGCTATCAGGCAATAGCGCGTAAGTGAAGGCTTACCCAGCACAGCATCGATCTTGCGTAGCGGACGATTCGGCCAATCGGCAACGATAGGCAAGCTCACCTCTCCAATCGGCGGCTCCACTTTGCCTGCCACCACGGCCACATAGCGCTTCTCCACTTCGCGTTCGCGGAACATCTGCGAAAGGCGGCTCTGCATTTCTGCTCCGCGCGCAAATACCATCAGGCCGGAAGTTGCCATGTCCAGGCGGTGTACAACCAATGCATCGGGAAATTCTTTCTGGATACGCGCGGAAAGACAATCTTGCTTGTCCGCCCCGCGCCCCGGTACCGCCAGCAGCCCGGCGGGTTTGTTCACCACCAACAACGAGTCGTCAAAGTAGATAAATTCCAAATCGGAGATAGGCAAGAGCAGATCAGGCCTTTTTCACAAACTCGGATTTCAGCTGCATCGCACCGATGCCGTCGATCTTGCAATCAATGTCATGGTCGCCCTCGACCAGGCGGATGCTCTTTACCTTAGTGCCCACTTTTACTATCGAAGACGAACCTTTGACCTTCAAATCCTTGATCACCGTCACCGAGTCGCCGTCGGCAAGCACATTCCCGACAGCATCGCGCACGACACGCTGCCGCTCTGCGCTCTCGACGGGCGCATCCTTGGGCCACTCATGCGCGCACTCGGGGCAGACATACATGCTTCCGTCTTCGTAGGTAAATTCCGAACTGCATTTCGGACATTTGGGTAAACCGTTCATGGTGTCTCCGGTGATTGAATAATATTTGAACGTTGCATGTGCGTGAAAATGAAAATTAGATTCGGAAGATAACGCCTACCGAGTTTTACGCGAGTTTTGTCGATCAAAGCGAAAGTATTTTGCTTTGATCGAAATGGGAGCCAATGCTAATTCATTACGAAGGTCAATACGCAATTCTTCAAGGACATCGTTAATGCCAAGATGGTTACCGCTACTAGCCATGTTAGATAATGCGGTATGAAGCAATTCAACTTGTTTGGGTGAACCCAAGAGTTGAATGTCTGAAACAGCCTCCTCAAATTGAAGATAGAATTCTTCAGAGTTTGATCGATTCGCAGCGTTTGACAAAGTCCTATAGGCCTTTAATAAGTACTCAATCTTAAGATTATTTCGCCTATTTTCCTGATCTCTGATCGATGTAAGCCAATGGACAATATACCATCCGCCTAAGCCGATAATGATTGCCAATAAAAGTTTGGCTAGCTCAGTGTCCATATTTTTCGCTCAAAGGATGCTCTGTCGTCGCCAGTATATCGTGTAGTTTACTCTTTGCGGACTGCTACTCGTTCCCCGTTCGTCCTGAGCTGGTCGAAGGATGTACGAGCGCGCCATCCATGTCGGAACCCTTTGCCACAGCCGCGATATTTCTGCCCAATCCGCTCTGGTGTTCGCCGATGCGCTTTTCGAGGTCGTCGGTATGCCCGGTGTAATAGGAGTTATCGGCACAACGCAGGATGTAAATCCAGAAGCTCATGGTTTTATGCTTCGTTGTTTCTCGCCCTTCGACAAGCTCAGGGCGAACGGTTTAGGTGGGTTGCGGTGTTTACAAAAACCGCGCCACCATTCCTTTTGCCAGCTCGCCCTGCAACGGTATCTGCACGTGATGGCCGCTGCCGGGCGCTACGGTGATGGCTGCACCTTCTGCGTTGTGCATCTCGGTCAATTCGACGATGTGATTGCCGGAGGGATGGATAATTTCGAGTTTGTCGCCGACCTGGAATTTATTCTTTACGTCGATCTGAGCCATGCCGTTGGCACAGCTTACGATATCGCCAACGTATTGCTGGCGAAAGCTTTCGGAGTGGCCGCGCATGTAATTTTGTTGTTCGTGGGTATGGTGGCGCTCGTAGAAGCCGTCGGTATAGCCACGACTCGCCAGCGCGTCGAGTGCGCCTAATAAATTCAAGTTGAACGGACGCCCTGCAACGGCATCGTCGATGGCTTGTCGATACACTTGTGCGGTGCGCGCCACGTAGTAAATGGATTTGGTGCGGCCTTCAACTTTCAGCGAATCTATGCCGATCTTTGCCAGTCGTTCAACATGCTCTACCGCGCGCAGGTCTTTGGAGTTCATGATGTAGGTGCCGTGTTCATCTTCCAGCACCGGCATCAGTTCGCCGGGATGATCCTTGCGCGAAATGACATACACATTGTCCGCCAGCGGGTGGCGCGGCTGGCTGCCGCAATCGGACAGCGCGCTTTTACTTAATGCTTTATCAAAATCGAAATCGATTTTTTGAATATCGCCGGTGCCGTCTTCTTCAGCGCTGTCCACTTTGTAATCCCAGCGGCAGGAGTTGGTACAGGTGCCCTGATTGGCATCGCGGTGATTGAAGTAGCCGGAGAGCAGGCAGCGACCGGAATAGGCGATGCACAACGCGCCGTGGACGAACACTTCCAGTTCCATGTCTGGACATTCCTGGCGGATTTCTTCGATCTCGTCCAGCGACAGTTCGCGCGACAAAATCACGCGCGACAGGCCCAGCGATTTCCAGAATTTTACTGCCGCATAGTTGACCGTGTTGGCTTGCACCGACAAATGGATTTCCACTTCCGGCCAGCGTTCGCGCACCATGGCGATCAGGCCGGGATCGGCCATAATCAGGGCGTCCGGTTTCATGGCGATAAGCGGTTCCATATCCGCCATGTAGGTTTTTACCTTGGCATTGTGCGGCATCAGGTTGCTGGCGATGAACAATTTCTTGCCGAGCGCGTGCGCTTCCTGAATGCCGATTTGCAACTCTTCCAGCTGGAATTCGTTGTTGCGCGCGCGCAGGGAGTAGCGCGGCTGTCCGGCATACACTGCGTCCGCACCAAAGGCGTAGGCGGTGCGCATTTTTTCTAATGTACCTGCAGGCAGTAGTAACTCTGGTGTGCGCATCATATCCCCAATCTTTTAAATATTTCCTGCGATGGCCCGGCTTGGTTCAGCGTGTAGAAGTGCAGACCCGGCGCGCCGCCAGCCAGTAATTTCTCGCACAGTTGCGTGACGGCATCGAGGCCGAAGCTTTGTACGGAGGCGCTGTCGTCACCATAGCTTTCCAGCGTTTTGCGCATCCAGCGCGGGATTTCCGCACCGCAGGAATCGGAGAAGCGCGCCAGTTGCGAGAACTTCACGATGGGCATAATGCCCGGCACGATGGGGGCGGTGACGCCCATCTTGCGGCACTCCTCAACAAAGCGGAAATAGGCATCGGCATTGTAAAAGTATTGCGTAATGGCGGAATTCGCCCCGGCCATGACTTTGCGCTTGAAGTTGGCGATATCTTCGCGCGGCGATCTGGCCTGCGGGTGAAACTCGGGATAGGCCGCCACCTCAATGTGGAAGTGTTCACCGGTCTGTGCGCGAATGAACGACACTAGCTCGTTGGCATACTGGAACTCGCCGATGCTGCCCATGCCGGAAGGCAGGTCACCGCGCAACGCCACGATACGCTTGATGCCCATATCCCTGTAGGCGAATAACATGGAGCGGATATTTTCACGCGTAGAACCGACGCATGAAAGGTGCGGTGCGGCGTTATGGCCTTCGGCATGGATTTGCCGTATGGTTTCCAGCGTGCGGTCTTGCGTGGAACCTCCCGCGCCGAAGGTGACAGAGAAGAATTCCGGTTTGAGCAGCGCCAGTTGTTTGCGCGTGGCGGTGAGTTTTTCCGCGCCTTCCGGTGTTTGCGGCGGAAAAAATTCGAAACTGAATAATTTAGCGTTTGTCATGATCTATGGTTATTGGTCCATCCTGCGGAGGCTGCTGGTTTACCCCATTTTTCGGGATCAGCAACGACAGCACATAGGAAATAATACTGTATAGCAAGGCGCCCATCATGCCCACCCAGAAACCGCTCACATGGAAGCCGCGCAACACCGAACCAGCGAGCCAGAACAGCAGGCCGTTGATGACGAGGATGAACAACCCCAGCGACAGCACGGTGACCGGCAAGGTGAGCAGGATCAGCAAGGGTCGAATCAGGGTGTTGATAAGGCCGAGCACCAGCGCGGCTATCAGCGCGGAACCGAACCCGTCTACGCTTACGCCCGGTAGCAGGTAAGCCACTGCCAGCAGCGCCAGCGCATTGCAGCACCAGATCAGGATGAGTCGCATGATGTTGCCCTTTAAATTAACACCTACTAGAACGCTCCATCTATATGATTACAATTAACCGTTCGGCCTGAGCTTGTCGAAGGCTAGTAGTGGCAAAGTGGCAGCGGTTCGACAAGTTCACCGCGAACGGTAACGGTTTAAACGGAGCGGTCTATTAGTAGCGGTAGTGATCCGACTTGTATGGCCCTTGCTTCGGTACGTTGATGTAAGCGGCTTGCTGGTCGGTCAATTCGGATAGTTGCGCGTTCAGCGTCTTCAGTTGCAGGCGCGCCACTTTTTCGTCGAGGTGCTTGGGCAGAGTATAAACGCCCACCGGATACTTGCCGGAACCCTTCACTGATTCCGTCCACAGCTCGATCTGCGCGATGGTCTGGTTGGCGAAGGACGACGACATCACGTAGGACGGATGGCCGGTACCGCAACCCAGATTTACCAGACGCCCTTTGGCCAGCAGGATGATGCGCTTGCCATCCGGGAATATCACATGGTCAACCTGCGGCTTGATTTCTTCCCACTGGTATTTTTCCAGCGAGGCAACGTCGATCTCGTTGTCGAAATGGCCGATGTTGCACACGATGGCCTGGTTCTTCATCTTTGCCATGTGGTCATGGGTGATAACGTGGAAATTGCCGGTGGTAGTAACGAAGATGTCGGCCTTGTCGGCGGCGTATTCCATCGTCACCACGCGGTAGCCTTCCATCGCGGCTTGCAGCGCGCAGATCGGGTCGATTTCAGTGACCCACACTTGTGCGGACAGCGCACGCATGGCTTGTGCCGAGCCCTTGCCCACGTCGCCGTAACCGCAAATCAACGCGACTTTACCCGCTATCATCACGTCGGTGGCGCGCTTGATGCCGTCCACCAGAGATTCGCGGCAGCCGTACAGGTTGTCGAACTTGGACTTTGTCACCGAGTCATTTACGTTGATACCGGGGAATTTCAACTCGCCGCGAGCATGCATCTGGTACAAACGGTGCACGCCGGTGGTGGTTTCTTCGGTTACGCCTTTGATTGCGGCGAGACGCTTGGAATACCAGGTTTTATCGACAGCCAGCTTTGCTTTGATCGAGGCGAACAGGCAGGTTTCTTCTTCGGAAGTCGGCTTGCTGATCAGCGCAGCATCGCTTTCGGCACGTGCACCCAGATGCAGCAGCAGCGTGGCGTCACCGCCGTCATCCAGAATCATGTTGGAATAACCACCGTCGGCCCATTCAAAGATACGGTGGGTGTAATCCCAGTATTCAACCAGCGTTTCGCCTTTGACCGCGAATACGGGCGTACCACCTGCGGCGATGGCGGCGGCGGCGTGATCCTGTGTAGAGAAGATATTGCACGAAGCCCAGCGCACCTCTGCACCGAGAGCCTTCAGCGTCTCTATCAATACGGCAGTCTGGATGGTCATGTGCAGCGAACCGGTGATGCGCGCGTTTTTCAGCGGTTGAGTCTTGGCGAATTCTTCACGGATGGCCATCAGTCCAGGCATCTCGGTCTCGGCAATGGCAATTTCCTTGCGCCCCCACGAGGCCAAGTTGATGTCGGCGATTTTGAAATCGGTGCTTCCTTTTGCAATAGCGTTCATGTTTCCTCCATTCATGGTTAGTGAATAGGCGCCGTTGCAACGATTGCACCACTCTGCCGAGCCTGGCCGGTGAAACCGGTCGCAGCGCCCCTCGGGAGGTGGATAGTGCTTAAATTACAAGCCAGCGTCTGCGCGCAATGCAGTCGCCTTGTCCGTCGCCTCCCAAGTGAACTCAGGCTCCTCGCGACCAAAGTGTCCGTAGGACGCGGTCTTCTGGTAGATCGGGCGCAGCAGGTCGAGCATTTGCACGATGCCCTTGGGACGCAGGTCGAAATGTTTCTTCACCAGCTCTGCGATTTTTTCATCGGATACTTTGCCTGTGCCATAAGTGGTGACCATCACGCTGGTGGGGTGGGCAACACCAATTGCATAGGATATCTGGATCAGACATTTGTCGGCCAGTCCGGCGGCGACGATATTCTTCGCCACATAGCGTCCGGCATAAGCCGCAGAACGGTCAACTTTAGAGGGATCTTTGCCGGAGAATGCGCCGCCGCCGTGCGGTGCTGCACCGCCGTAAGTGTCCACGATGATCTTGCGCCCGGTCAGGCCGCAATCGCCTTGCGGGCCGCCGACGACAAAACGCCCGGTGGGGTTGACCAGATACTTGATCTCGCCCTTGATGAGTTCCTTGGGTAGCACCGGCTTGATGATTTCTTCAATTGCGGCTTCGCGAATTTGGGCCAGTGTCATTTCCGGGGCGTGCTGAGTGGACAGCACCACGGTGTCAATGGAGTGCGGCTTGCCATCAACATACTTGATAGTAACTTGCGATTTTGCATCCGGGCGCAGCCAAGGGAGGCGACCATCGTGGCGCAACTGCGATTGGCGCTCGACAATACGGTGCGCCAGATAGATCGGCAGCGGCATCAGCGTATCGGTTTCGCTGCAAGCGTAACCAAACATCAGACCCTGGTCGCCCGCGCCTTGATCCATCTGGTCGTCATAGGCTTTGTTCACACCTTGGGCGATGTCCGGACTTTGCTTGTCATAGGCGACCAGCACTGCGCAGCCCTTGTAATCTATGCCGTATTCGGTGTTATCGTAGCCGATGCGCTTGATAGTATCGCGCGCTATCTGGATGTAATCCACATTGGCTGCAGTAGTGATTTCGCCGGCCAAAACGACCAGTCCCGTGTTGCACAGCGTTTCAGCGGCGATGCGCGAATGCTTGTCCTGCGCTAGAATGGCGTCAACGATGGCATCGGAAATTTGATCCGCGACCTTGTCTGGATGCCCTTCGGATACGGACTCGGACGTAAACAGAAACTCGCTCATGGCACTCCACAATTCTTTAGGTTAATTGGCAGGGCGCGCATTATAACAAAAACCCGGTTTTTCTACGCATGAGTTCTTCCCTGATTGTCTGGTTATTCAATTTGGCAGCGCGCTTACCATTAAGCGCGCTGCATCGCTTCGGCTGCGTAGCAGGCTGGGCAACATATCTGTTGTCCGGAACATACGCTGCGCGCTTGCGCGAAAATATTGGCTACGGATTGGAGGGGCTTCCCCCCGCAGAGTTCCGCAAGGTATTAAACGCCAGTATCGTGGAGACCGGCAGGAGTTTGGCCGAGATGCCTTGGGTGTGGTGCAGGCCACTGGCGGAGGTGACAGGCAGCGTGCGTGCGTGCTACGGTTGGGAGCATGTCGAGGCCGCGAGATCGAAAGGGCAAGGGATAATTTTTTTGACGCCGCATCTGGGGTGCTTTGAAGTGTCCGCCCTGTACGCGGCGGAGCGCATGCCAATTACCGTATTGTATCGTCCGCCCAAGCTGGCCTGGCTGGAAGAGGTGATGCGCGAGGGGCGTGAGCGCGCCCAACTGCGCCTTGCGCGTACCGATGTGGGGGGGGTGCGTTTGTTATACAAGGCGCTCAAGCGTGGCGAAGCCATCGGCTTGTTGCCAGATCAGGTGCCGGGCAAAGGTGAGGGCGAGTGGGCGAATTTTTTCGGCCATCCTGCCTACACCATGACGTTGGTCGGGCGGATGGTTGAGTCCAGCGGAGCGGTGATGCTGATGGCTTATGCCGAACGACTACCCGATGGTGCGGGCTATATTATTCGCATTACTCCGCTGGAGTTCTTGCCTGGCTTGTCCGCCACAGAACAGATGAATAAGGCACTGGAAACTGTGGTGCGTGCATGCCCCGCGCAATATCTGTGGAGCTATAACCG
>Ga0302277_1001793_pt1 | contig 15614 bp, 12 predicted proteins | sample III_Bog_N3_1_FD_198759 | JGI IMG/M metagenome (GOLD analysis project Ga0302277, IMG submission 198759) | Peat permafrost microbial communities from Stordalen Mire near Abisko, Sweden - III_Bog_N3_1 | ecosystem: Environmental > Terrestrial > Soil > Wetlands > Peat | place: Sweden: Abisko... | reverse complement strand
CCAGTTGGCTGTAATTGCGCGTCTCGCCGCGCGGAATCCGCCGCAGCGCCTGCCACACCTTCAACTGAAACGCCGTCCCGCGCAGATCCACCTGCGGCGCGGCCAACTTTTCAGTCGGGTTCGTAGCGACACCAACCACGCGCAGCGCCGCTTCCACCATCGTCGCGAGCGACGGATCGCGCTTCAGCGTTGCGGCATGAAACTCCTCGCGCAAGCTGGCCTCAGCCTCATCCTTTGTCCCCGCAAGCGACAGCCAGCAAAGCCCGCGCTGGGTCGCGCCCACAATCACCCATCCAAAAGGTGAACGTGCGGAGCACCAGCCGATCTGCTCGCCGCAACCGCCCTTGGCAAAGCGCGCGGGCGTCATGCCCAGTTGCGCGCCGTCATAGCCACGGCTCGACGAACCAAATCCGGCGTTGTAGATGGCGTTGGTCACAGTCTCTCCTTGCTTGAGCGCCGCGCGTAGCGAACCAGCGCGCAGTGCCCGCTGATATTGCAGCGGGCTTACGCCGAGCGCCTGCTTGAAGAGCCTCTGTACGGTAAAGGGGCTCAGCTTCACCAGCCGTCCCAACTCGGCCAGCGGGATGGAACGGTCATGATTGGCTTCGATGTGCCTGCGTATCTTATCGAGATCGGGTTTGCTGCTCATGAAAACCATGGTCGCCGATCCGTGGGCTTGCACGCTACCCGATTCTTGCGCATGATTCAGATTTTTCGGGCAATCGTTGGTTCATTAACAAAAGCTCCGTGCCCCATCCTTTCCGTTTTTTTCTGCGGAAAGGGTGGGAAACCACGAACGCAATGATCACTTGTCTACTGTTTCGCGCGTTCCTTCAGCGCCGCCTCGGCCCGCAGCAAATCGGCCTCGGTGTCCACGCCGATGGTGTCTGCCGGAGCCTCGGCCACGTAGAGAGCAATCCCGTTTTCCAGCAACCGCAACTGCTCCAGCCGCTCGGCCAGCTCCAGCGGCGTGGGCGGCAGCGCCGCAAAACGCTCCAGAGCGGCCTTGCGATAGGCATAAATCCCCAGGTGCTTGCGATAGCCGCTGAATCCCGCACCGTCTCGGTCGAACGGTATCGTTGCCCGCGAAAAGTAGAGCGCGCGTCCATCCAGAGCCGTGACCACCTTGACGGCGTTGGGGTCGTCAATCTCTTCCGGCGGGCAACGAACAGCCAGTGTTGCCACTTCGACTTCCGGCCGGTCAAAGAGCGCCAGCATCGGCGGAAAAAACTCCGCCGTCAGTGTCGGCTCATCGCCCTGGATGTTCACATAAATTTCGGCGTCGATCTGACGGGCCACTTCCCTCACCCGATCCGACCCGCTGGGACAATCCGCCGAGGTCATCGCCACGGGAATCCCGCGCTCGCGGCAAACAGCGGCCACTTCCTCGGAATCGGTCGCCACAATCACAGGGTCCATCAGCCCGCTGGCCGTGGCCGCGCGCCAAACCCACTCGACCATGGGCCGGCCGGCGATCATGCGCAGCACCTTGCGGCTAAGCCGCGTGGAGCTGAGCCGGGCCGGAATCACCCCTGCAATGCGGAAGCTGCTCATGCAGCCGAGTTTACACGAGCGGGGCAGCGGAGTTCATCCCTGGCTTCTGCCTTGCAGATCATTACAACCGGCTGTGTAACACTAGGGTTGACCTTCAATCCAGCCGCCCGTATCATCGAGAGAGGGATTAGCGCGCGGATTCTGTATTCGCCCACTCCCCGGCAGGGTCTCCTCGGCCCGCGCCTGGTTTACCTCTTCCGGCGGGGTAGCTCAGATGGTTAGAGCGACGGATTCATAACCCGTAGGTCGGCAGTTCGATCCTGCCTCCCGCCACCAGACTACTTCATTAGAATCAATAACTTAGAGAAAAGCGGTAAATCACCTCAAAAACGCTCACCCGTGATCTACCCGTGATTGCTATTGCACGACTTCCGCAGACGGCTTCGTTGGCGGCGCAAAAAACGCCGTCAGCATTTCTCCCTGCTTATCGTTCGCTCTGCTGGTAACCTTTTGCTCCGCCCTAGTGGTCTACTTTTACTCCGCCCTTGACAAAGAATGGCAAAACCTTACTATCAACTGAGCGCGAAAGTGTTGCTATCGTTGTTCAGAATTCCCTGATAACAAGGAAAAACACAGGGTAAATCACTCATTCGCCCCGAGAATCTAGCTGGTAGATTCCTCTATATTTCTTAATCTAGTCGCGCACGCAGAGCCCAGATGTTCAGAAGCGACTTATTGCCTGGTGTAAATCTGGAATGGGGCCCAGAAAAATGGTTTGTTAAATCTACTCTGTGAATGCAATAAGTTGAGTTTTGCGTTGCGCAACGCGACCGCCGGAGCCTGGCCGTCTTCCAGGCCCTGATAAAGAGTGTCCATCAGGCGCGGCGTCGAATCGTCACTAACCTCCCAGAGTGCGCCGATGACGTTGTGCGCGCCGGCGCGAAGAAATGCCCAGGAGAGGCCCACCAATCCTTCTCCCGCGTAGGAGCGCGTGCCGCTGCCGTAACAGGCCGAGATGGTCACCAGCCGGGCATCGATGGGATGCTGCATGATGTCGCGCGCGTAAAGCTTGAAGGAAGCCTCGCCGGCATTGCTGCCTGAGAACGTGGAACCAGAAAGTATGATGGCCGAATCCAAGGGGTCCGTGCTGCTGGCAACCGCATGAGAGACAAAATGAATGTAGGCATACTGCGCCGGATTGCCGGTCAAATAGGCTGCGGGAGTGGCTTGTTCTCCAGCGAAGACCGTCGCACGATGTGAGGCAAAGTGCCGTTCAATGCGGGTCATCTCCGCGCCAAAAAATGGCAGGCTGGGATACTCCTGGCTGGGCGAGACAGGGTTGCCCAGCAGGAGCAGCTTTCGACTGATTCCGCGTGCAGGCTTGGAAGCGGCCAGCAGATCCAACGACGGAGCCGAGAGCAGGGTTGCGTCTTCAATCCAGTAATGCAAGTTTGGAGCGGGGTCAATGCCGTGCTCAGCCTGCCATCGGCCAAAATCATGACCGTGGCGTTGGGCCGGAGGAGTTTTGCGGCGGGAGCGACCAGGATTTGATAAAGCGCTTGTCCGTCCTCATTGCCGGCTTGCAGCGGATCCTCCATGCCGAGCAGAGCCTGGCGGTAGCGCTTGATATGAGCAACAATCTCAATCTGCGGGGGCAGTTTAATCAGCGTAATTTTGGCCGGTGTGATGACCCACAGGTACGACTGCTCGCCTCCCAGCCAGTAGAAGAGCAGCGTTGCGCCGGATTGCCGCGCGATCTGGCGGGGGTTGATGGCTGAGGGATGGAAAGATGTTCTGCTCATGGCCATGCCCAGGCCCTGGGCCAGCGTCCGGGCGCGGCTCTGGCTGGCCACGGCCAGGGCTTCCTCACTTCTGCCTTCTTTCACCAGCAAGTGGATGTAGTCGTCGTAGATGCCGGTAGCGTTGGCGGCGAAGGGGAGTCGCGAGTTATCGTGCTTGAGCTGCGCCCGCGCCGACTCAAAGGCGGTCAACGTCGTCTTGTAGGTCCGCTTCGCTTCCCGTATGTTGCCCTGGCGCTCGAATAACTTTGCCAGCTCGTCCCCGGCGCTGATCCGCCTCGTGGTGGGACTTGCGGAGTTGTTTTGTACCTCGCGAAAGAGCGTCTCCGCCTGCCAGTCCTCGTGCCGCGCGGCGGCCAACATTCCCCGCGTCACCATCACATTCGTTCTCAGCAGATTGCTGCCCGCGCTCTCCAGGGGAGTTACCTGATCGAGCCAAACGCTGGCCTCGCCCAGCTTTCCGGTCTCCACCGAAACCTGGGCCAGGTCTTCCAGCGTATTCACAATTTCTTCCTTGCTGTCGATCTGCCTTGCCAGGTCGAGCGCCTGTCGATAGGTCTGTGCGGCACGGGTCCAATCGCCTTGATCGTGATAGACAGCCCCGGCATTATTGATCCATTTGAGTTCGCCGGCGGGATTTCCGAGCCTTGCGGCGCTCTTTTCCGCTTCCAGAAACAGCTCCAGCGCCCTTTCGTCATCTCCTAACTGGTAATAAGTCCATCCGAGATTGCCTACGATCAGTTGCATCCAGTAGTCCGAGCCCAACGCCACGGCCTCCTGGTGAGCAGGAATCAGCCAATCCAGAGCATCGTCAAAGCGGCCGAACTGCATTTCGGCGAATCCCAGATTGTTGAGCGCGCTGACCTCGGCCCATCGGTCCTGATGGGCGCGAGCAAAGAGGAGACTCTCATAAAAATACTGCCGCGCCAGGGCGAGTTGGCCCTGCCTGCCAGCGAGGATGCCGCGCGACCGGAGTAAATTACCGCAGGATGCATAGTCAGCGCTCTTACAAAGTTCTTCGGCCTGGGCGAGTCTTTGATTGGCAGCGGACAACAGTTGCTGGCGGCTCAGAGCCTCTGCCTCGATTGCCAGCTTGCGAACGGTTACTTCCGGAGGGTTGGAATCGGAGCGGTAGCCGGCGAGAAGGCGCAGGGCGTCGTTATACAACCCGCGCCGCACCATTGTTTCCGCCTGGAGCAATAGAAATTTTGTCGCAAAATTGGGCTTAGAAACCTGAAATTGCCAGGTTCCCAGTTCGGCTTCCTGCTGACTTTTTACCAGGTCACCCCGCTGAAAGATCAGCACGGCATGGTCATACGCAGCCTGGGCGCTGCCGGGACGCGTATCTTGCAGAGGGATCAGCAGAAACAGTAAAAGAATCCCAGCGTAAGGGAGGAACAGGGGCGGAAAGCTGCGCCGTGCGCTGCCAAACCATTCCCCGATGCCCGCTAGTCCCGAAGTCGTTTCCGGGGTCCAGCGGGCAATCAAAGAAATCGTTGGCTCTACTATCCGGTGTCCCCGTTGGATGAGCCACCACCGACCGGCACGCTCCCAGAAGTGGCACAGCCAAGTTGAAGATCGATCATCGTCAAGGTGAAGGTGGTCTTGCGGGGGACTTTGGTCTTCTCGTGCGGGTTCTCGTGTTTCACGGTCAGCTTGGCCAGGGTGATGGTCCCAAAGCCGGGAACCCCGATGATGTGCCCACAGCTTTTCCCAGGGTAGCGGCCAGACGCCTGGTTGACCAGCGAACATTCGACCGCCTCCGATTTGCCAAGAATGGGAGATAGTCGATTGTACCGTTCCACGAGCTCCGCGGGAAGGTCCTTGTTTGAGCCGATACGGTCATACTGGCGGGAGACTCGGCTGATAAAGCCCGCATCCTGGGTGTAGGGCGCGTCATCGGCCGGCTTGGGGCCAAAGAACTCGGGATCGATCTCCATCTCGACCGGGTGGCCGGCGATGCGGAGATTCTCAAAGCGGGTGCCGAGAAAGGAGATCGACGGCACGTAGCCGACGAGGGGATGCTCGGTGATGGTCTGGCCCACGACGCGGTCGGCCGTCAGCACCTCCATTACGTTGAGCCCTTCCACCACCGTGGTGGTCAGGGTGTGCCAGCCCCCGCCCGGCTTGAGGCTGTGAATGCCCGCAACATGGGAGTAGGCGGAGCGGAAGGAAATGATTGATTCAATCCGGAAACCATCCGAGCGCTGGTTGGAGTAGCCACCCTTCTCCGCGAGTTTCGAGTGGGTCTGGGGTTCGATTTTTTGCGAGACCGGAAGGTCCAGTTGGCCCGAAAGGACCGTTGCTTCCGCGTCGTACCGGTGCGTTCTTTCGTTCACTTCGGACATGGCGCTTATACCTTTCCAATTTAGGTTAGGGGCAGGATTTTTTGGCGTCCCGGGAGACGCGTCAATCGGTTAAATGAAGATCAAAGGCGTACCGATCAATCACGGTGCGTTCACCATGAGTCCCGGCACCGGAGACCACCAGGGAATAAGCGCCGCTTTGCAGCATTGCGCCCGGAATCACCAGGGAAAGCCGCTGACCGTCGCTTTGGCTCTCGTTGGGGGCGGGCACCACACCGGTCCAGGCTAATTTTCCCTGGGGGTCATAGAGGTCGAAGCTGTACGAGGCGTAGGCGTCCAGGCTGGGTTGCGCGGGAAGATCGACCGGGAGCGCAACTCCGTGCCTGCGATCAGCGGTGATCGACCTGTTCGCGCCGCCCCGCGTGGCCCCGTGCAATGGAACCCAGGGAAGAAGGCGCGGCTGGCCGGCTGCCGCCCGCAATCCGGGATAGATGACCAGGTTCTGGTAACCAAGCACCAGCAGCAAAGTGGCGAAGGCGGGAACGGCAAAGGCCGGCTGAATCCAGCTGAGCCACAACGCCCTCTGAGCTTCTGGCTTGCGGGAACGGGATGAGGCCGGGACCGGCAAAGCGCTGGTCAGCATGGGCAACTGGGCTTTGGCTGCCTCCACGAATGCGGCTCCGGCGCGAAGATCAAGGGCGCACTCGGGGCAATCGAAGAGGTGCTCCTCGAAGGCCTCACGCGTCTCGGGCTTAAGTTCATCCAGAAGATAACGCTCAGCCATCATCTGTTGTATAGCTTCGCTATGATCCATCTTCTCAATCCCCAATGCGGTCCGACAAATAATAGTGGCCGTGGCCGGAAAATCGTTTCAAATCTCACAGGCATTTGCGCCCAGGGACATCTGATTGCCAATGCGCTTGACATATTCGGTCTTGAATTCCTGCTTGGCGCGATGCAGCATCACCCGCAGATAGTCGCGGTCCACGCCATATTCCCGGCAAACATCGTCGCGGTCACGTTCGTCAATAAAGACTGCCTGCAGCAGCGAGCGATCGCGCAGGTCCAGTTCGAGCAGAATCTCGCGAACTTTGTCCTTGATTTGCGCGGCAGTTGCCATCTCAAGGGCATCCGCACCCTTTGCGGCCAGTTCTGGCCGCCCTTCCATATTCAGCGACTCGCTGCGGCCGGCGGAGCGGTAATATTCAAAAAGCACATTGTTGCATACCATATTCACGAAGGCGCCGAGACGCTCCGGCTGGCGCAAGCCGCCGTCCCTGCGCAAAACCGACAAGACGCGCGCAAAAGTCTCCTGGCGAACATCTTCAATGGCTTGTGCGGATTGTAGCCGGGTGCGTAGCTTGAGATGGAGCAATTCTGTGAAGTAGCCGACGAAGTGTTCCTGTATCTGCTGGTCACCAGCACAGAGACTTTCCACATATCCGGCATGGAATGAATAAAATTGCAACGCAGACTCCGCCCAGGTGAGTGGCCAAAGTATAGCATTGCGGAGGTTGCCGGCGCATGTTACTTATGAGTTCTGGCAGAGAGCCGAACCGGACGCCCGACGCGGCAGCCAGGCATTTCCGCGTCCTTTTCAGAGCAATAGCAACCACAACAGCAAAATCAGTGACAAATACAACCACGGCGATTTCAAGGAAATATCTAACTTAGACTCTTTTCCTGCCAAAGCATGAGGCTTACCAGATTTCGATAATTCACCTGGATACAATAACCACGGAACTGCCTGTTCCAGATTGCGCTTCCTGCCTGGACTCTCATAGTTCGCCTGTGGTTGCCTCTGCATCGACCTCACACTCCACCAAAGACTTTATCTGGCTGCAGACGGAGCCCGCTCCGAAAAGAGCGGGCCCCATCTGCCTCTGGGGGAAGCCTCTCGATCCCGCTAGCTCTTCGCTCGCAGGTAAGAACCAGCCGGCACGTCCTTTGAGCTGGATAGTGCGTAGCTGCTTACGTTGATGCCCGGAGGAATCAGGATTAAGCCATCAAGGATGTTTCCCCAGACCACAGGAGCACAAGGATCGGCGGTGGAAGGCGGAGTATTCCACGAAAGCACCGCCCGCACCTTCACCGTTCTTGCGCCTTTGCTGCCGGGTTTTGTATGCGCTGGAACACGCACCGGCAGAAAGACCTTGTACTCCAAACCTGCTGCTGAAAGGCTGCTGAAGTCGTGCACCGCCATTGAGGTTGTTCCCTCATACTGAAACCCCGAACCCCAGTCAACCCAGAATGCGACAAACTCTCTGCTGCCCGCCGTCGAAGGCCCTCCCGCGTAACCACTGCGCTGCTTCATCGTGAGCACGCCGGTCAACTGGCTCGTATTCGCGTCCAGCCCGATGCTGTTCAACTGTTCGTATTCGGTGTTTCCGTTCGTGTGCAGCCACGCCTCAACCACTTCCGATAGATTGATTACCGAGATACCGACAGGCCATTTCGCAGGGTCCAGAGCAATCGCCGGCGAGTTCACGGCCGTGCTCAGCAAACTGGCTAGATAGCGATGCGCAGGAACGGATGTGCCGGCGTACAGTTGATGCAGCTCAACTGCACTCAGCAACTTCGGCCTGGACGCAAGAATCGTCTGCGCTGGATAAATTGTCTGCGCTGGATAAATCTTGTGCGCCGGATGAGTCGAATGCACGAGATGAATCGTCTGCTTGATCTTATCGATGAACTTAAATTTGGCTTTTGCCGAAAGGATGGCAGGCGGAATGCGACCCGGAATGTCATTCTCCATCTCGTGTGTATCGTCAAATTCCGGAGCCCACCCCTGAGAATTCTGCTCACGGCAGAAATCCTTCTTCGACACGAGATGCGGTCTTGTCGCAGGAATGTACGAAACCGCGCTCTTATCGTTGGGGAAAGCCATCAATCTGCCTCAAAAACCTGATTGCGGCTTGCGCACCATCCGAGCGCAGCCACGAGTTCATCCAGCATGGCCAACTCTAGTTCCCTATGGATTACGCCGCAGAATACCGGCGCTCTGAGTTGCCGCATAGCCAATAGTGCATGCTCCCTTGCTATCGTTTCAGCGTATTGTGGAAAATTTCATATTACTTGTCGAAGTGAGGAAATGGGATGGCAGTAGACCCGTGACTCGCCAATGCGCACAGTGTGCTCGGCCTGTCGCAGCTGAAGATGGCTGAGAAATTGGGCGTCAATTCGCCACGTCGCTGGACTGGGTATCCGGGCAGTATGAACCTGCCGGGAAGCCTTCGAACATGATCGTAGGCGTTCTTCAGGTTCGGTAACGGTGGTGATCGGACGTGCCCCACCCTTTCCGAGCGAGCAGCCCAATTAGGGTAATAATGCCTTTAGTGAATTCAACCGTAGATAGGACGGATCACTCCCGGAAAACGCCGCAGTGTTCATCAATGGAATTCTGATTGCAATGATCGGGAGTTTAGACCATGTTTTGCCAGAGGACTATGCCATAACCCACACGTTCTTTCACTGAGTCTGAGCTGTCGAGCCAGAATGGGTGAAAATGGGCATGATTATGGGTTGACGAATTGGGCGTAATTGGGTGTATTCTTGGGTGTCATGATTAATATAGCCACGATTCAGATCTCGCCGGAAATCCTTCGCCTCATCGCGGAACTCGATGAATTCAAAGGTGCATGGCGGGCATTGGGAACTTTGGCGCCTGAACGTCTCTCCGCCCTGCGACGAGTTGCCACCATTGAAAGTATCGGATCCTCTACACGGATTGAAGGCAGCAAACTCACCGACCGTGAGGTTGAACAGTTGCTGTCCAACCTTGAAATCAAGTCCTTCGCTACAAGAGATGCGCAGGAAGTGGCCAGCTATGCAGCAACCATGGAGCAGATCTTTCAGTCATGGCAAGAGATCGCTCTAACTGAAAACCACGTCAAGCAACTGCATCGGGACCTGCTTCGATACAGCGAAAAAGATGCACATCACCGTGGTTTATACAAAACCCAGCCCAACAGCGTGGCAGCCTTTGATGAGGATGGCAAGCAAGTCGGAATCGTGTTTGAGACGGCTACGCCATTCGATACACCGTACCTGATGACTGAAGCTGTCGACTGGGCAAGAGAAAGTATAGAAGCCAGACAGCTGCATCCCTTGTTGATAACGGCTATCTTCATCGTTGTATTCCTGGAGATTCACCCCTTCCAGGACGGCAACGGCCGACTGAGTCGAATTCTGACAACGCTGCTGCTGCTGCGCGCAGGATATGCATACGTGCCCTACAGTTCACTGGAAAGCGTGATTGAACAAAACAAGGAAGGCTACTACCTTGCCTTGAGGCAGACACAAGGAACCATAAGAACCGCTGCGCCTAACTGGCAACCCTGGGTGTTGTTCTTTCTCCGCGCGCTTCAGCAGCAGATGAAACGTTTGGCCAGAAAAGTCGAGAGGGAGAAAATCGTTCTGTCAGCCATGCCGGAGCTTTCCGTGCAAATCGTCGAATATGCACGCGAACACGGCCGAGTCACCATCGGCGACATGGCCACGCTAACCGGCACGAGTAGGAACACTCTGAAGGCGCACTTCCGGCAACTGTTGGGGAAGGGGCACCTCGTCATGCATGGCCGCGGTCGCGGTGCATGGTATGCACTGCCATAGGAAGTCGACTGGCTTGTGCTGTCTCATAACCCACACCTTTTGAAACAGCCGGATCGGGAAGATCCGGCCATGTGTTTCGTTGGGTTTAGAAAGGTCGTATTCGGAGCCCATTTGTCCCAGGGCGATAGGGGCTTGTTCAGGCTGCCAGCGCTGAATCCGGCGCCGATCTGCCGCAGTCCGTCAGAGGCTCGTTGCTGTTGCAGATCGCTCGTAACTTAAGCAGCGAACCAGCAGCCAACGGCTATATCTCCTCCAGCACCGCGCAGAGGTATTGCCAGAAGGGCTCAACCGACGATATTTGCACGCGCTCGTTTGGGCTGTGCGGGTTTTCTATCTGAGGGCCGAAGCTTACCATCTGCATGCCGGGATATTTCTCGCCGATCACGCCGCACTCCAGGCCGGCGTGCATGATCACCAGCTTCGCGGGTTCGCCGTAAAGCTTCTTGTTCAATTCCTGAAGCTTGCGCACAATCTCGCTTTTGGGTTCGGGCTTCCATCCCGGATAGCTGCCGGAGTGCTCGGCCTCGAAGCCGGCGAGCCGGCACGAGGTGGCCACCAGGCTCGCCGCCATCTGCTTGCTGCTCTCAATGGCACTGCGCTGGCTGGTGACGATCTCGACCAGATCGTCGCTCAGGGTGAGTGTAGCCAAGTTGGTGGAGTTCTGCACCAGCCCTGGGACATCGGGACTCATGGCGAGCACCCCGTGATGCAGGCTGGCGAGCAGGCCCGCCACGCGGCGGGCATCGCGCTCGGCCATTACCTTCGATGGCAATTCGGCCTTCTCCACGGTGATGGTGAGCTCGGGGTCGAAGGCGCCCAGGTCGAGTTGCTGCTCGTTTTGGCAGCGCGAGACCACCTGCAGCAACTGGCTTTTGCGATCTTGGTCGAGCGCGATGACCGCGAACGCCTCACGCGGGATGGCGTTCTGCGCGCTGCCACCCTTCAGATCGGCCAGTTCGGCAGGCAACTCGTTGATCACTGCCTGCAGGGTGGCGCCAAGAATGCGAATGGCGTTGCCGCGGCCGAGGTGGATGTCCACGCCGGAGTGGCCGCCCCGCAGGCCGCCGACCTTGATACGCCACGCCGCCGTGGCCACTGGCGCCTGCATGGAGACGCGGCAACGTGCCTTGGTCACTATGCCGCCGGCGCAGCCGATACACAGCGTACCTTTTTCCTCGCCGTCGAGGTTGAGAAAGTATTTCGACTTGAGTACGCCGCCGGGGAACTCGGAGGCGCCGGTCAGGCCGGTTTCTTCGTCAATGGTGAAGGCGAACTCAAGCGGGCCGTGCTTGATGGCAGTGCTCTCCATCACGGCCAAGGCGGCGGCGACGCCGACGCCGTTGTCCGAGCCAAGCGTGGTGCCGTCGGCCTTCAGCCAGTCGCCGTCGCGCACGATGCGGATGCCGTCGGTATCGAAATTGAAGGGCGTGCTCTCGTTCTTCTCGCAAACCATGTCGAGGTGGCCCTGTAACAGCGCGGGTATAGCGGATTCGCGCCCGGGGCGGGCGGGCTTGCTCACCACCACGTTGCCAATTGCATCTTGGGCGGCTTCAAGGCCGAGACGAGCGGCCTCGTCGAGTACGTACTGACGAATGGCGGCCTCCTTGGTCGAGGCGCGGGGGGTCGCAGCGATGATGTCAAAATGCTTCCAAATGGACTTCGGTTCCAAACCTTGCAAGGCATGTTGCATGAGGGGCTCCAGAGAGATAGGATCGCAACCGATATGTTACAGCAGAAAGGCAGTTGGTGGCTGGCCCTGTCAATCCGTGGCGGAGGCGAAGTTATCCTGCGTTTCGAGCGAGGGAAACTGCGAACGCACGCACACCACATCCAGCATTTCGTCCAGATCCAAGCCCACTATGCTCATGGCCAATGCCTCTTCGAACCGGTACACGGCACAGTGTACATCGCGGCCATTCCGGTAGCTCGTTTTGAAATCAGGCCAACAAGTTGGAGGGATTGAACCCTTTAGGGTGTCGCCGCATCCTTATCGCTGTTCAGCGTGTGACTGATGTGATTTGGATACTCTTTGTGTACGCAGCTTAGAGCAAGACTGGCAAACCGCTGAGCGGCTTGGGTGTCGAACTGACCTGTGCCTTAGGCGGCAGAACCCGCGGCGAAAAGGGCGATGACAGCGCAGACGATTATTTTCATTGACTCCACTTTAGCTGAACGCCGGGAATGGCGCGAGTTGGAACGAAGCATATCCTTTCAAATCTGACCGCAGCAAGATTCGAAGGCCATCACATCGTCCAACTGCCGCCGGTTCGATCCCGGCCCGCGCCTCCAATTCTTCCCAGATAATTTTGACCGACAGAGCCCAATTCGCTCCAGAGCATTTATGCGTCATTATGGATAGGGATTTCAGGCGATATATGCGTAATTATGCGTAAATTGCTGGTGAGATATGCGTATATATGGTTAGTGGGCAGGGGTTAGGGAACAGGGACTAGGGACTAGAATATGTTCCACGTGGAACATATTCATTCTGTTGAGTTTAGTTGTGATATTACCATTTAATTAACAGCAAGGTTTTGAAAATAAATCAGTAGACAGTGAACAGTGGTCAGAGTCCAGGCACCTGCAGTGCGGCAGGGCGCACGAGCGCATGGAGTTGAGCTTGCATATCGGAAAGATTGTCCTGAAGGTGGCCTGAACGGCAAAGCCTCCAACCTGCCGCGTGCTTCGGTCGACAGGTCCATCGACATGGCCTCGCTTGCCGACGTGCACTAAGACTTCAGGCTACCGATCGCCATTCATTTCGTAAGTTATTTGTTTTCAAATAAATACGGTAGGCAACGGACGCCAATTTCTCGTTTGTGAATCTGCTTTCGAGACTCCGTGACCGCTGTCACGGTCCCCCAAACCTCCCCGCCTTACACTCGGTATATGGATATCGATATGAATTTACCGATTTCGTTGCCAGTTACTCGGCCGGAAGCGCGGTCGATTCCACAACCGAGCCTGAGGCGCCTGCCCCAGTACCACCATTACCTGAAGGATCTTGAGGCTAAAGGGATCAGCCGGATTTCTTGCAGCGTGATCGGGCGTGACCTGGGCTGCATCCCTGTGCAAGTCCGCAAGGACCTGCAATACACGGGAATCATCGGCAAGCCGAAGACTGGCTACTCGGTCTGCGAACTCATCCAGGCCATTGAAACATTTCTCGGCTGGAACAACGTCAACGAGGCGTTTCTTGTGGGTGTGGGGAACCTGGGCACAGCGCTGCTCGGCCACGAACGGTTCTCGAAGTTTGGCCTGCAGATAGTGGCTGCCTTTGACACAGACCCGGCCAAGATTGGCCAATGGGTCCAAGAGAAGTTGGTATTGTCTCTGGACAAACTTGCCGACCTGGCCCAGCGGATGAGCATCCATTTGGGAATCATTACAACTCCCGCGGAAGGCGCGCAGGCAGTGGCGGACGAAATGGTGAAAGGGGGCATCCAGGCCATCTGGAACTTTGCTCCCGTGAAGCTTAAGGTTCCCGAGCACATCATCGTGCATAACGAAGATCTTTACAATTCGCTGGCTTCGCTTTCCTGGAAGCTGGCAAGACGATTCCGCGTGCCAATTCAAGAGAGGGAGACTGTTTAGATGGCATCGATGCCAATTGCCGTTGATCGCATAGAGAATCTCGAAAGAGATAAATTCGAGGAGGTGTGCCAGATACTCAATCGTCACGCACGCCGACCGTCAAGATTGATTCCGATCCTGCAGGCGATTCAACACGAATACCAATATTTGCCGGAAGAGGTTCTGACCTATGTGGCGACCTCGCTGAATATTCCGCCGGCGCGCGTTTTTGGCGTGGCCACGTTCTACGCGCACTTTGCGCTGGAGGCGAAGGGCAAGCACGTCATCCGCATCTGCGACGGAACAGCGTGCCACGTCAAGCAATCCCTTCCGGTGTTGAATGCGCTGCGCGAGAAACTGGGCACGACCGAAAAGAACATGACCACGGCCGACATGATGTTCACCGTGGAGACAGTTGCCTGCCTGGGTGCTTGCGGATTGGCTCCGGTGGTGGTCATCGATGAGCAAGTGTACGGACAGATAACTCCGACGCGTGCCGTGGCTCTGGTGGATGAGATCAAGGCTATAGAGGCGTCGAGTGGCGCCGCGCCCGCAGCTGATGCTGAGCAGCCCTCAGCCGAGGAGTGCCATGAGTAACGCGGAAGCTCTCCACGGAGTTGAGGGAAACGGGAACGGAATCTCCACGCTGGCGCAAGTGCGGCGCGTGATTATCTGTGCTGGAACCGGATGCATGGCCAATGGCGCCATGAAGGTCTTCGAGCAGTTCAAGAGGCAGATGGCCGGCGCCGGCCTGCGCGTGATTCTCGAACTCAGACCCGAAGCCGCCAGCGATGAGGTACGGCTGTCTAAAAGCGGATGCCAGGGTTTCTGCCAGATGGGGCCGCTGGTTTCCGTGGTTCCGGACGGGATTCTCTATACCAAAGTTCGCGTCGAAGACGTTGCCGAGATTGTGCAGCAGACTTTAGTTGGCGGCGAGGTTGTGGAGCGTCTTCTTTATAAAGATCCCGCGACACGCAAGAGCTGCCGAGGGCTTGAAGACAATCCTTTCTACGCGCTCCAGGATCGCCTGGTGCTGCGCGAGTGCGGCTTCCTTGATCCCGAAGATATTCACGAATACATTCTGCACGGCGGCTATCGCGCGGCAAATAAAGCCTTCGTCGAGATGTCTCCCGAAGAGATTTGTAAGACCGTGCTTGACTCAGGCTTGCGCGGCCGCGGCGGCGGCGGTTTTCCAACAGGACGGAAGTGGGAAGCGGCGAGGATTCAGAATTCTCCCAAGAAGTACATCATCTGCAACGGCGACGAGGGCGACCCCGGCGCGTTCATGAACCGCTCCGTAATGGAGGGCAACCCCCACAGCGTCCTTGAAGGGATGATGATCGCGGCTCGGGCGATCGGCTCCAACGAAATGCTGGTCTATGTTCGCGCCGAATATCCGCTGGCAGTCGAGCGTATGCGCGGCGCCGTGGCAGCGGCGGAGCGCGAAGGCATCCTGGGAAAGAACGTCTTCGGAACCGGCCTGTCCATGAAGTGTGAAGTGATGGAAGGCGCAGGCGCATTCGTCTGCGGCGAAGAGACGGCCATGATTGCGTCCATCGAAGGCCAGCGCGGCATGCCCAGGCCCAAGCCGCCCTTCCCCGCTCAAAGCGGTCTGTGGGGCAAGCCGACGATCATCAACAACGTCGAGACGCTGGCGCATGTTTCCCGCATTCTCAACGAAGGCCCCGAGGCCTTCCGCAGAATCGGCACCAAAGACTCGCCGGGCACCAAGACCTTCGCTCTCACCGGCCACGTCTCGAACACCGGCCTGGTGGAAGTTCCGTTCGGAACCCCGCTGCGCGAGATCGTCTACAACATCGGCGGCGGCGTT
>Ga0302277_1001790_pt1 | contig 15628 bp, 9 predicted proteins | sample III_Bog_N3_1_FD_198759 | JGI IMG/M metagenome (GOLD analysis project Ga0302277, IMG submission 198759) | Peat permafrost microbial communities from Stordalen Mire near Abisko, Sweden - III_Bog_N3_1 | ecosystem: Environmental > Terrestrial > Soil > Wetlands > Peat | place: Sweden: Abisko... | reverse complement strand
CACCCTGTATTACCGCGATGGCAGTTCCGACAAGGTCTATCAATGCGCCATTGAACCGGCCGGTGAACGCTTCGTCGTGAACTTCGCCTATGGCCGCCGGGGCTCCACCCTGAACACCGGTACCAAGACCAATGTGCCCGTCGATTATGACAACGCTCGTCGCATCTTCGCCAAGCTGGTGAAGGAAAAGCAGGCCAAGGGCTACACCCCCGGCACCGACGGTACACCCTATCAGACGCCGGACGCTGCGGAACGGTTTACCGGCATCCTGCCCCAATTGCTCAACGCCATTGATGAGCAGGAGGTAAACCGGCTCTTGAACGAACCGACGGTGGTCATGCAGCCTAAGTTCAATGGCCGGCGGCTGCTCATTCGCAAACACGGTGAGACCATCCAGGGCATCAACAAGAAGGGTCTGCTCACCGGCCTGCCGGCGACGGTGGTCCAAGATGTCCGCCAGTTACCCGGGGACTTCATCCTCGATGGTGAATGTGTCGGCGATGTGTATCACGCGTTTGACCTCCTGGCGATCGACCATGAGGATCTGCGGCCACAGGCCTATCGCCAGCGGTTGACCGCCCTGATGAACCTGCTGGCCAGTTCCCAGCATCGGTACGTCAGATACACGCTCACGGCGTTCACGGCCAAAGACAAGGTCCGGCTGCATGCGGAGCTCTGGACGGGCAAGCAGGAGGGTGTCGTGTTCAAGCGATTGGCTGCGCCCTATACCCCGGGTCGGCCAAATACCGGCGGGCCGCAATTAAAGCACAAGTTCTACGCCACGCTGTCATGCGTGGTGGCTAGGATCAACCCGCAGCGGAGCGTGGAAGTCCGGCTGCTGGGCGAGGACGGCTGGATGCCGTGTGGCAATGTCACCATCCCGGCCAACCACAAGATCCCAGAGGTGTGCCAGGTTATTGAGGCTCGGTATTTATATGCCCACCGCGAGAGCAATGCGCTGTATCAGCCGGTGTATCTGGGGCCTCGTCACGACGTGGACACCTCGGAATGCCTGCTCACCCAGCTCAAATACAAACCCGAGGACGAATCCTGATTGTCTCCCATGGGAGACAGCCGCCAGCCATGCTAGGTGTGGCTGGCGGCTCCCAATAACCATCAACCCAAGGCTGTCATGCAATTCAACCATCGGGCGACCGGCTTGGGCGTCCTCGCCCTGGTCGCTTTGGTCGCCCTCTACTACATCTGGCCGTATCTGGTCGGATTTCTAGCCATCGTGGGCGCCGTCCAGATCTACCACGTCTGGCGCAAACATTATGGCCGTTAACCCACAACCCCAATACACTGAAAGGACATCAACATGGGTCTCACCATCCATTATAAACTGAAAACCAAAAGCACGGACGCTGCAGCCAGGAAACTGCTCGAAGCCCTGCACCAGAAAGCTCACGATCTGCCCTTCAAGGAAGTCGGCGAACTCGTGGATTTGGCCGGGGACGAATGTGACTACGATAAACGCGGCAAGGAGGATCCATTGCGCTGGCTGCTGATTCAGGCCCAGGGCTCAGTCACCCTTGGTCATCTGCCGGGCGAATCGGAATACAGCTCGCGCCGGGTCTCCCCGACCCGGATGATCGCGTTCATCGCCTGGCCGGGCGAGGGCTGCGAGGAATCCAACTTCGGCCTTTGTCAGTATCCCGCCCACATCTTCGATCCCCGACATGGGAAGTTGAAAACCAGGTTGACCGGCTGGTCGTGGCGGTCGTTTGTGAAAACCCAGTACGCCAGCGATCCGCAATGCGGCGGGGTGCCGAACTTCCTGCGCTGCCATCTCAGCGTCATTGCCCTGCTCGACAAGGCAAGAGAGCTCGGTGGCCTCGATTCGGTGAGCGATGAAGGCGGCTTCTGGGAACAGCGGAATGTCGAGGCGCTCGTCAAGGAGATCGGTTCCTGGAACGAGATGATCGCGGCGTTTGGCGGGAAGCTCAAGGATCTGCTCGGTGACGGCGTGAAAATGCCCATCGCTGATTACCCAGACTTCGAGCGGCTCGAACAGGCCGGCCAGCAACAACTGCCGCCGGGCATCGAACAACTCGCCCATCTCATCAAACAGGTCAGCACCAAAAGCTGACCGTCAACCACCGCATCTACTCCCGGCATTCGTGCCGGGGGTGGATGGCGGGAGCGAACGAGAACCCGATCAGGGATCGGCTTCTTTTTACCTGTCAGCCACCCGCGAACACCGGCTGAAAATTCGCCTCGGTCAGGATGCGCGCCACCTCCTCCCGCTTGTCTCCCTGAATCTCAATCTGGCCGCCCTTCACCGTTCCGCCGGTGCCGCAGGCGCGCTGCATCGCCTTGGCCAGTTGCTCCTTTTCCGGCAGACCGATGCCCACGAAGTTTTTCACCACCGTCACCGTCTTGCCGCCACGCCCGGCTTTCACCCGGAGGATGTCCACCCGACCGCGATGCTTTCGCGCCGGTTTGGCCGGCATGGTGATGACCGTTGGCAAAGTGTCGGGTGCCGGTGGCAGACCGTCGGTGGACAATGAAGCAAATGGATTGTGGCTTAAACTCTTTCCACCGTCGGTGGCGATGCGTTTAGTCATGATGGTCAAATAGGTAGTGCTGTTGGTTCACCGCCAACAAACCCGGGCGAAATCGACAAATCCACGCTGGGCTTCGGTGTGGACCATTTTGACGCGAACATGGTCGCCCACGTTCTCGAACAAATCATCAAGCAACTCTGTCTGGGAACGGAAGATTGCCCAAATCGAGAATGGACCGAAATTGATCCAATTGAATTGGGATCGTATTTTATCATCGCTACTGTTGGTGCTCAGAGCGTTACGCCGGGATTCTTTTCGTAGGCGGAACCCATGCGGCAGAGTTCATCCAGCGTTTCGGCAAACAAATCGAATAATTGTTTTAGCCGGTCCACGTCCTTGATGACCCCGGTCACCTGAAAATATAGTTCATCCACATCCGGCGGGAAGTTTTGGCCGCCCCAGAACCGGTTGTCATCATCCTTCACACAAAAATGGATGTCCGGCTGGGCGCTGATGAGTTCGCGAAGTTTGGCATCGGCAAAAAGTCGGCGCAGCTTGGCCTCGTCATTGCCCTTGATGACGAAATCCGCGTCGAACTGCGGGTCACCAATGTCCACATCCTGCATCCCGAGCCATTTGCCGATGTCGCTGAAGAGGCCGTGCCGGTAGATGGTGAACTGGAAGCCGTCAGGGTTCACATACGGTGCCCGCATCCGGGTGTAGGTGATGGAGGATTTGCCGGTGGAGACGGTATAGGTATCGAGCGTGACAATCCACTGGCCATGAGCAGCGTCCACCTTGCTGCTGCCGCTCCAAAAACCACCCTCAGTCAAATTGCCGCCAACCGCGGCGGCCACCTGCTGCCAGATTTCATCGCGGCTGGGTCCAAACAGATCGCGTAAAAAGCTCATAAACTTAAGAGCGAATTTAGCGACTGTGCCTGATGGTCGTCCATGATAATTGGCTGGAAAAATTGGAATCAGACCGCTGGCGCCGCCCGCGTGGGGGCGGGTGAACGCCCGACATCTGCTCCCGGCATTCGTGCTTGGAGTGGATGGCGGGACGAACGAGAAGCCGGCCGTGGGTCGGCTTCTTTTATGTATCAGTTGCCAGCGCCATTGAACGGCTGGAGCAACTTGGAATTGTGAAGCGACCGGGTGATGCTAAACGTGACCGAATTTAATGTACGAATGCGCTATTGGATATTCTTGAAAAACAGGTAATAATAAAATTTTCCGAAGGGCCATGAACTATTGTGAGAGTGAGGTGTTTATCCGGTGGCGCACGGCAAAGTGATGCTCGCAAAATGACGCTTAAATTGAAATAATGGCGAAAATGCCAGGGCCAATTCAAAAACCAATTATTCCATGGAAACGGTTTTGGTGTCGCTTTGGTGATGCAATCCACATTGGCGACGAACATCAGGGACAGGGGTTTCTAACCGACCCTGACCGTGATTTCACACGATTCTACAATCCTCATCTCTTTACATTTGAAGATTTGGTGCGTGAAAAATGCCTTATTCTATGCGGCGATCCCGGAACAGGCAAAAGCACCGCACTTCTGCAAGCAATGCCGTTTTTGGAAAATGCTCTTGGCAGAGATGCCAAACTCATTTGGTTGGAATTTCGGGATGTGCCGAACGAATCCGTTTTTGCACGGCGAACATTTGAGTCGGATTCTTGGAAACAATGGAAAAATTCCTCCGGCAAACTTGCGTTGGTTGTGGACGGTGTTGATGAGGGGTTGGTTAAAATCCCCGGCTTTGTCAGCTATCTGGCCGGCGAGTTACGCAATGCACCAATTGACCGTCTTCAAATCGTCCTCGTTTGCCGTTCCGCCGAGTGGCCAGTCAGTGAAGGCCAACAACTGATTGGCCTGTGGGGCGTCATAGAAAAGCCATCTATTTTCGAGTTGTGTCCGCTTCGCCAATGCGATGCGATGCAGGCCGCAGAGACATTGGGAATAGATGCGTTTGCATTCAATCAGGCAGTTTATCAACAAAAAATCATCGGTCTGGCAGCATTGCCAACGACGTTGTTTTTCCTGCTTGCTGAATTCCGTGACAACGGCCTTTTCACCGGAACGCATCGGGAACTTTACGAACGGGGATGTCAGCGGCTTGCGCGGGAAAACGATCCGCACCGCATTGAAGCGTTGCGAGCACTCCGAAGAACTACCCGTGTTTCGACGCCAGAGGAAATTTACGAAGCCGCGTCCCGTCTCGCTGCCCTGTTTCTTTTGTGCGGAAAGTCAGCCATTCACATCGGACCGGTGGCTGATGCGAAGGCAGAAAGTGACCTGCATTTGAGTGAAGCCGCTGACAGCATCGGCATTGGCGACGGCTCGCTGACTGAAGACGTGCTTTACGACGCAATCGCCAGCGGGCTATTTACATCTCGCGGACCAAACAAACTTGGTTTTGCACATCAGACATTTGCCGAGTGCCTGGCCGCACGATTCATATCTCGCCTGCCCTTGATTCAAATCCGAAAACTTTTGTGCGCGCGGGACGCGGGCGATGAACACGTCATTCCACAATTGGCCGAGACCGCTGCCTGGGTCGCCGGCATGAGAGAGGACTTTTTTGATTACCTATGCCGAATTGAACCAGAGGCGTTGCTGCGAAGTGACATTTCAAAAGTTCAAAGCCATCGAAAAAAAGACCTCATTTCTGCCATCCTGGAAAAAGCCAAACGTGCGGATTTGTTCGATGAACGCAATTTGAGCCGGTTTTACAGTAGTTTGAAACACCCGGAGCTGGCATACCAACTTCGGAGTTATCTGACGGACAAGACGCTTAACGTCGTGGTGCGAAGAATTGCCTTCAGCATCGCTGGCGAATGCAAGGTCGCCGAGCTATGCGATGACTTGTTGCGCATGGTTCAAGACGCAACTGAAACCCAGCACTTTCGCGATCAAGCGGCACAGACATTGGAACACTTGATTCCGACCGGCCGACTTGCCGATTTAATTCCTCTGGCAACCGGACAAATCAAACCCGACCCGGATGACACCATACGCGGAAGCGCCATCCGGCGACTCATCCCGGAAGTTTGGTCGGTTTCACAAGCCGCGCCATATCTCCATGCACCGCGCAATGATCATTTTTTTGGCACATATCATTTTCTGCTCAAATACCACCTGCCTCGTCATCTCAAAGTTGAGGATGTGATCCCGGTGCTGGAGCAACTCGTCGCCAAAACCCATTGCTTTGACACAGTCAATGCCTTTGAAGAATTGGCTGAAGCAGCTTTTGTAAATGCGCTCCAGAATCTTTCAAAGCCGGACATTCGCCAACTGGCAGTTAAAGTTTGGATGACAAAGGCAAAAGCATTTCAGCCATTGCCGCGCGGAAAAGATTCGCCCGTCGTAAAACTTTTTGAAGGGCGTGAGGATTTACGTCGCGAATTCATTGCGGCAATCATCAACGATGCCTATGTCGCCGCTAATGATCTGGCGCATCTTCGCGGAGAGGTCTCTTTGATTTTACAAGGCGACCTTGAATGGGCCTTGAACCAAATCTCACAGTCATCGGTCGAACGCCGACCGGCATGGGCGTTTGTGATAAGTTTTTTAAGTCATCCAGAGTCGGCTTGCAAATGCTGGGATTTGCTTTTGCAGCGCATCAGTGAAGTCCCAGAACTGGCGAGCCGATTCTCCTGGCTGCGGGTCTGGAATTTGGACGAACCAGACACCCGGAAGGCAAAAGCAGTTTGCCTAAAACAAAAACGATGGGAAAAACGGCTTAAAAAGCGAGAACCCGCGCCAGACATCGAGGCGTGGCTCAAACTAGATTTTGCGGATCTCGCCGCCGGGAAAACCTTCCGCTGGATTGAGCTTTGCGATCACCTCTCGGTCAAAAGGGATCAACCATACATTACTCATCCGTTGGATCATGATTTGACTGAATATCCCGGTTGGGAATGTGCTGATGAAGCCCGGCGAAACATAATCCGCATTGCCGCTAGAAATTTTCTCTTAAATCAAAGTGATGGTTATGCGGAGATTGGCGCTCGCACCAATTTTTCCGACCCTGGATACATCGCGGTTTGGCTGCTTCGCGATGAAATTCGCAACGATGAGACGTTGCGGACTATCGTTGCGGAGAAATGGATTGATGCGCTGATTGGGCAATTTAACGGCGGAAGTGAACATTACCAAGAAACGGCTGCACTAGCGTATGAATTGAACCCAGATGCAACACTGCGCGGATTCACCCGGGAGTTGAAAGAAGATGACAAACAACACGGACAAATTCTTGCCCTATACGGGTTTCGTAAATGCTGGGACAATCGTTTCACTGCGGCTGTGTTGGATCTAGTTCGCAATGGCGAACTCAAAACCGGCAGCATCGAATCCATTTTTCATTTCGTCGCACCAATCGCACCCGTCGAAGCCGCCGCTTGTGCCCAACTCTTTCTCGACTCTGATTCACTCGCAAATTCTGCAAATGAAGAACGAACCGTAGCTATTTTGGCTGCGTGCATTGGCGGAATGCCAGCAGCGGCATGGGATTTTGCCTGGCCGATTATTGAGGCCAACCCGACTCTCGCAGAGAAAGTTTTGATGCGGGTTGGTAACAGGGTGGATTACGACCGAAATAAATTTCTACCGTTGTTAACCGAAAAGCAACTGGCTGACCTTTATCTTAAAGTGCATGGGTTTTTCCCTCCTGAAACCGACCCTGATTTTTCTCGCGGTGGATTTGTCACACCCCGTCAAAGTGTGGTGCATTTTCGTGGAGACACCATCGTGGCGCTTGAAGCGCGTGGAACAGAGGCGGCGTGCCAAGAACTTTTGCAACTCGCTAATGCTTTACCACTAGAAAGCTTGTGGTTGCGCTGGCGATATTACAGCGCCCGGACGAGCAAGCGACGCAGGTTGTGGACGCCGCCCACGCCTCAAACCGTCCTTGTCCTGGCCGCACATGGTGAAGCACGCCTCGTCAGCGATGCAAATGATCTCATGGAAGTTGTCTTGGAATCGCTTGGCCGACTCCAAGTTCAACTCACGCAAAGCACACTACCCCGAAGTGAAGAATTGTGGAATTGGGACGGAGCGGATACGCGACGGCGTAATTTTCGCCACCGCGACGAGGCATTTTTATCAAACTACATTGCTCGCTGGTTGCGTGACGACTTGGACCACCGCGGAATAGTAATTGGCCGCGAAGTGCAACCGCGTCTGGGACAACGTACCGACATACACGTTACGGCCATGCCGCGCAGAGACGCATCTTCATCTTTACAAAATGTAACGGTGGTTATCGAAGTCAAAGGCTGTTGGAATGTCGAAGTCCGCACCGCGGTAGATGGTCAATTGGTAGGCGATTATCTACGCCTCAATGGTCTGACGCATGGAATCTACCTTGTCGGGTGGTTTGTGTGCGACAAATGGGACAACTCCCAAAACAAACTGGCCAGCCAGACTTTTGCCGATGCGCAAAAGGAAGTCGTTCAGCTCGCTGCAGCATATGATGGTAAAGCCAATCCAGAACGTGTCGTCGCAGTTGTGCTGGACTGCCGTTATCCTGATTCGACAACACCTTAACCTTTCGGCTCTGGTTCGGATGTGAAGACAGCGGTTGTAGCCTCAAATAACAAATGTCTGGCGGCGGCAGCGGTTCCGCGTCGAGATCCATGTCGATGTCTTTTTGCTCGCTCGCTCAACACCTCCTTGACCTTCGTCGTCGACACGGTTAAAACCGGCGACATGGGACTGGACGCCGTCGAAATCGTAATGTCCGTTGAAGATGCTTTTGACATCCACATTGAAGATGCCGAGGCGGCAAATCTCATCACGCCTCGACTATTGATTGATTGCGTTCAGGGCAAAGTCGCGGGTGCCACTTTCAACGCCTGCCTTACGCAGCGTGCATTCAACCTCCTACGGAAATCCCTTTTGCGGCACGGCGAATGGAAACGACGGGATATTGCCCCGGCCGCTTCTCTGCCAAACTTGATGCCAAAACAACAGCGGCGCGCACTGCTGGAGCAAATCACGATGGAATTGGGCATCAAGAAACCGCCGGGACTCGTCAGGCCGGGCTGGCTGGAAATAGGAATGGTTGTGATATCGCTGATGTTGGGAAGTTTGGTCGGCCTTCCAATGGTTGTCAGGTTTGGCAGTCTTGGCATCTGGATTTTTATTGGTGTTGCCATATTGACCGCTGGGATTTGCAACCGATTGACCAAACCACTCCGCACTGAATTTCCAAAGGAACTTAAAACCATCGGCGGCCTGGCGCGTTGGGTGATGACCCATAAATCCGATCTTGCCGACGCCAAGCCAACCGGTTGGACCCGCGAACAGATTGCCGCCCGCGTGCGCGAGATCATCGTGGAACAACTCGGGGTGAAACCCGATTTCAGTGAAGATGCCAATTTCGTCAAAGACCTCGGCTTGAATTAGCTGATCTCTGCGTCTTTGTGTCTTTGTGGCAAAAAATCTGCCAAGACCGCCGCGACGTCCGGGAGGCAGGCGAGCACCCGGATTATCTCGGCTCGACATCACTCCAAACCGACCAGAACGGCAACCAGATTCAGCATTTCGAATATTCAGCTTTTGGCCAGACACGCTATACCCAAAGCACAAACGTGTTTAAGGTCTCGCGCCTCTACAGGGAGGTAAAATTGGACAAGTGAACACGACACTAATCCCTCATAAAATCGGGGTCACCTTCTTGGTGGTGGCGTGGGCGAGCCGGCACGCCTGTTTTCCCCTTGCTTTGGGGCTGCGACCGTAGAAGCATTTCTTCCATGAACCTGACATTCACTTTTCAACCAGCGCGTCACCTTGCGTTTTTTCTGGCCGGATTGATCTTCTGCCTGCTTTCACCACAGACGCGGGCGGATTTGCCGGCCAATCCGGAAAAAGAATACCAACCAGCGAAGGGCGAATTTGACGCCTTGGGCAAAGCGGTTGAAGCACTGTTGAAATCCCGTGATACGGCTGGTTTTTCAACCAATCTGTCGGTATCGGCGGAAGACTGGCAATCAATCATCACCACCAATCTGACCGGTGAGGAATTAAACCGATTAAAAAGTTACGCCGGGGGCGCGAGTTACAATGTGCAGCGGTTGCAGGCTGACGCCAAAACCATCTTAAGCCGGGCGGATTCGCTTCACCTGGATTTTTCCAATGATGATCTGCATTGTCAAATCGTGACGCCACAACATGTCGGGAAAATCTATCTATTCAACCGGCCGCCAGGCGGATTGACTCTGCCGTACCTTGAGAAACTGGATCTCCTCGTAATTCGCAGTGCCGAACCCAATCAATCCGCCAGCAATGGTTTTAAGCTGACTCTGCGCGGGGTGGAAAAATACCCAGCTGGCTGGCGAATCAATGGGGGCAGAAGCGGCATTCTATGGACCGGCTTTCCAACCAACGTGGTGGACGCCAAAACCCTGCGCGAACTGGCATTGGCTGAAAAGATCGCTTCGTTCAAAAGCATCACCAGCGAGGATGATCCGTCGCTATTGAAATTCGGCGAGTCGCTGGTTCGTTTTGTACGTGAACGCGACACGGCCATTTATCAGAAGGAATTGCTCCTGAACAGCGACACGATATGGGCCATCTTTGAAAAGAGCGGTCGAAAAGGTCCCACACGGCAGGAGATGGATGAGGAGGTTGGCAAACAGGTTCAGGAACAAGTTGCCGTTGCGGATAAAATGCTCAAGCAGATGGATGCAGCGGGCATCGACCTGAAATCGGCCGACATCCAGATCAAGGAGGCCAGCATGGAACATTGTCAGAACGAAGGCGGTTCCGGATCACTGGACCAATTGATTGGCTCCCAATTCAAACTCAAGCTCGCGGTAAAAACCGATGAAAAAGCTAAAAATGGGACTTCCCTGACTGGCGACTACATTCTGGCCGTGAAAGAAATCATGAAGATTGGCGATGTCTGGAAAGTGGAGCAGGATGTTCAGTGGGAAAAACTGCCTGCCGGAGTGGTTGACGCCCAGACGGCAGCGAACATTGAATTTGAAAATTATGTGGCTAAATATAGGGCGCTTCCGGGGGGGACGATGGCGCCAGAAATTGAATTCACCACGCTGGTCGGCGAAAAGAAAATGAGCCTCTCCATGCTTCGAGGCAAAGTCGTCGTGCTGGATTTCTGGGCCACTTGGTGCGGACCATGCCAGCAGCCGATGGCGGATTTGCAAAAGATTCGGAACGGTCATCCTGACTGGCAGGACAAGGTGGCGATTGTTCCGGTGAGCATTGACGATACCCTCGACCTCGTCCGCAAGCATGTGGACCAGCGTGGCTGGACCAACACCTTCAATGCGTGGGCCGGGGACGGCGGTTGGCATTCCGCGCCCGCCAAGGCATTCCGCGTGACGGCCGTGCCTACGAGCTACGTCATTGACCAGCAGGGCAAAATTATTTGGGCCGGGTATCCGGAAGCTGAAACCATTTCAGCCATGATTGATCGCCTAATTAAAAAATAAGCCAGGTTCCAGCCCTGTTGAGAAAACTCGCGCTACGTGGCTTCTCGGCCCGTGCAGCTCGCACTGGCCATCTGTCAGGCCCGCCGCGACGACCGAGGGGGCGAGCATCCCCGCGAGCCATTTCCAAACAAAAAAGAGTCTGGCCAAACCACTAGCCAGACGCTTAAACCCAATCGATCACAGTATGATAACCCAACGCAATATCAAACGGCGCCGCTGCCGTTCTGTTCGAAATTCAATTTAAAAGCAAAACTCCGGGTCCCGCGGTGGTGATTTCCGCCGCCGTGGCGGCTTAAGCCGTTCCGCCGCAGCCTTCCACTTCGCAATCAACTCCTGGGTGTTCATCCACCGTCGGCGCATTAACATCAACTCGCCCATCAACCCCCGACTCACCTGATCCGCCATCACCGCGTGGTCGGTGCGTCCGGAAAAATTCCACGCCGGTTCGCGCCGCTTGGACGTCAATTGCCGTTTGATCTCACGAAGCGAGCTTTTCAGCTGCGCCGTGATGCGTTGCAGCAGCGAGGCGCTGGTGTGTGCCGTCGTGCCGCTCTCGCCGATCTCGCAGAGCGTCAGGATGACCTCCAGTTGCTCGGCATCGCCCGCCTCGTAAGCCGCTTGTGCCTGATGCCACCATTCCGTCTTTTGCGCCGTCATTTCCCGTTGGCTGTCGGGATGCAATCGCCGAACCACTGCGCGATACAGTTCCTTGAGCCGTTTGGACGCGGGGGCCGGCACCACCGGGTCAGTATGAAGTCCCGACTGGGATTCACCGTTGCCACCTGGACCCACGCCCGGCCCGAATCGGTCGTGGAGTGCATCAAAAAACTCTTTCATCGGGTCCTCCTCGTCGTCCAGATTTCCCCAGTGCGGCCCCGACCCCAATGGATTCTGCTTCTCGGCCTGTTCGCCGTGCGGGGGCGGTGGTTCAGGACTATCCCGCAGTTCCATCACCCGCTTATAGGCGCGGGCGTAGGAGCCACCGCAAAACATCACCTCGTTCTGCACCATGAAAACGATGGCCTCATCCGCCGCCATCTTCAGATTGAGTTCCCGGAGTTCCGTGAGCAACGCCCCGAAGTGACTGTTCAACCAGCGCGTGAACTCCGGCAGATCCGTCTGGTGAAATTGCTCGAGCACACGGCGCGAATTGGCCAGATCGCGCAATGCCTTCTCGTAGTCTTTCTTGATCTTTTTCCGGATGGCAGAGCCATCCACCCGCACGATCGCGCGGCAACGGTTGGCCGCAGGGGCTTTGGAAATGGGGTGGCTAATGGTCGGTTGTCTGGGCGCGCTGCGTGACATCGTTCGACGGTTAGCTTATCACTTTACAAAGACCACTTTCCAGCGAGGATTCCAAAGTAATCAACATCGCAACGAAAGCGTAAAAACTTCAACGGTTCTTGTGGGCGAGCGGTGCCATTCAGGGTTTTGAAAACGACACGATGTAGCTGTTGCCCAGCGTGTCGTCGTACGCCATGAAGATTTCCGACACGTTGGTCCAGTTCACCGTGGAAGTCAGCGTGTGGTTCAGGGCGCCGCCGGTGAGCTGGGGTGAATTGTAGATGCGCCCGCCCACCACGCCTTCCACCTGCACCTGAATATCGGTGATGAAAGCCGGCGTGCCGCTGATGGTTGAGCCGGTGGCGGCGTTTTGGTAGACCCAGCTGACGCTCTGCAACACGCCATTGTTGACGGTCGTGGTCGGCACCGGCACCACGAGGTCGGTGCCGGTCTGTGGATTCGGCGCGGTAAAGTTAATGTTGGTGCCTTTGTAATTCACCATCCACGCGCCGCCGGGCGGCGAAGCCGGACTGCTGACGAACGGCGACTGATACAACTGGCCGGCGATACTCGAATTATTCGGGTCGGCTGGCGTGTTGCTCAGACCCGACCCGCCCGGTCCCGTGAAAAAGACATTTGTGGCCGCCGGCAGGTTGTTGTCATTGTTCACTTCCAGATTCGCGCTATAACTGTTTAACGGCACGGGAAAGCTGACCACTGGTGTGGTCCCACTGCCAAAGCCGCCAGCATTTGCGTACAAATGAAAATTGAAGTTGAAGGTCGCCCCAATCAAGTTCCCGATGGCAATGCGATAAAATAGTTGCGGCGAATAGGTCACGCCCCGATGGTCGGTGACCGTCAGGAGATTGGTGCCGGTGCTACTGACCGAGCCGGCCGGCGTCCAGGTGGTCAGATTGGACGAAGTCTCAACCGTGTAGGTCTGGCCGGGAACCACCGAAAGCGTCAGTTGTATCTTGCCGCCGACGAGTGCCGGTGGCGTGAACGAAGGGCGTTGTTGGCTGTTGGGCAGAAACATTCCATAAATCTGTCCGCCCGTAGGTCCAGTCACGTTTCCGCTGCCGTCCGTGCTGAACGTGCCGAACGTGGGCGTCAGGACCATGCGCTTGCCATCATACAGGACACAATTGATGGGGAGCAGCGGCGGGTTGGTGCCTTGTGCGGGAAAGGGCGTGAAGATGGCGCCTTGTTGGTTGCCGTTGCGATCCACCCAGGCGCCATGGATGGTGTTGTCGTTGTTTGTGGTCATGGTGTCGTAGCCCCAGAGCAACAAATAATTATTTCCGTCAAAAGCCATTCCTGGCAGCGCTGCCAGTTCCGTGATCAGCACCAACTCATTACCCGATAATGTCCCATTTTGTGATACGAACCGGCCATACAGCTCCCATTGCGGCCAGCCGGCGCTGGCGTATTGAGTGTCCGTGCTCCAAGTCACCAGATAGTTCGTACCGTCAAACGCGAGGGCCGTTGGGTTGTTGTCCAGCGACGCCGTGGTGCTGATCTGGAACACGCCGCCCGCAGTACCGCCGGGCGAAATGAGCACACCAAAAACCTGGTTGCTGTTGTTGTTGCCGGTCTGCCACGCGAACAGATAATTCGTCGCGCCAAAAGCCAGCGCCACATTCCGTTGACCGATGCCGTTGAGTTCATTTGCCAACAGCAGCGGCGAACCCGTGAGCGCGCCCGCGCCCGAGATGCGTTGCGCGTAAAAATTGCCGGTGTTCATATCCTGCCAAATCACGAGATAATTCGTGCCGTCCGAGGCCGCCGCCTGCACGGCCTGAAATCCATAGCTGCCGGGCGAGGCGACCAGTTGAAATTTGCCGCCCACTGCGCTGCCGCTGGCTGAGAGCAATTGTCCGAACGCCGTCGCCCCCAAAGTGAGGGTATTGTCCGACCATACCGCGAGGCTGTTCAACTTGGCGCCGGCGAGGATCGCGAGCGGCGGAAAACCGGCGTTGGCTGGCCACGTGAGCGGGCTGCCCAGCAGCATACCATTGGTGGTGAACGCCTGCGCTGCGAGGTTCGTGCCAGAGACATAAAGCGCCAGATAATTTGTGCCCGCCACTACCGCGCCGCCGGAAAATTGCGCCACTGCCGGGTTCGTGGCGATCGGGAAGACTCCCGCCGCCACGCGGCCCGCGAGGGCCGCAATCAGACAGCCGGTGAACAATCCAGAATGTTTGGAGAAAAAACGCCTCGGGTTCATAAATCAATTCAACAGAAATTTCCCATTTGGTTTCTGGCCCACGACTCGCGTGGACCTTTATCGTGATTTTCAGCCTGCTCTACAGATTTGCAAGCCCATTCTCGGCACATTGATAAAGCGAATCAACTGCGGCTGTCCTTTTGGAGCGGGTGGCTAAACGGAGAATGACGAAGCCAACAAAACAGGTCAGTGCCACCCCAGCCAATCAAATGGCAATGACCCCGATGGTGCTGATCAGTTGACGCCCCTGCGGCGTAATTACAGCGCCCAGGATTAATAAGGCACCCACCTTGATGACTGGCTCGATCCAGTCATCGTCATTTTTTCTGCGTCTTCCCATGATGCATAGTGGTTTCCACAGGCAGCATGACAATCTGATGCCGCATTGACTAGCCGATTTCGTCAATGCTCCTTATAAATCATTTGGCTGTCTTTTTGGTGTTCCGCTTTGACGCGCTCCCAATCATCAGGATGTAATCGTGTTAGATCTTCCATAATGATGTGACGCGGCTCCTACTTTCCGGATGGTAGTCTCATAGTGCAAGGCCCTGGAATATTATCCAAGAATTGAAACCGCGAGCCCTCTCCATATCCGCAACGCTTCAGTAAGTCACTGATTTTATGCGCAAACTCATGCCATGACATTTCATCAATCTCAGTTTTTTCAGGTGGGGGCAGCTGCACTTTACGTTGCCAACTTTTAAACAACAGCTTTACCTGTTCGATGACATCCCAGTTTCTAATCACTGGTTCTGTGTATTCTGGATCATAATGCATATTGAATACCGGCGGCGGAAGGATCGGTTCCAATCTGTTGATCTCATTTATGCTGAGACAGGTGGCGAATATAAATTCCTTTTCCTGCTCTCTTACGGGCAAAGCAATAACGGATCTTTCATAGTCATATACGAATGCAAGGCTAGAACCGCAATGCATTGCTACTGCTGGCGAACCGAAAATCACTTCAAACAAGCATGTCAGATTTGTGCCAACTGGATTCGGCACGCGTTCGAAAAACCGCGCCACTGCGTGGCCTGAAAAGGCAATGCCCTTTCCGTTAAGATAGATATCTGTGAAAAAATCGTCTCCGCCATAAAACTTGAACCTGTGAAGTTGGCCCTTGGGTGTATGCTCGATAATCTGCTGGA
>Ga0302277_1001776_pt1 | contig 15664 bp, 16 predicted proteins | sample III_Bog_N3_1_FD_198759 | JGI IMG/M metagenome (GOLD analysis project Ga0302277, IMG submission 198759) | Peat permafrost microbial communities from Stordalen Mire near Abisko, Sweden - III_Bog_N3_1 | ecosystem: Environmental > Terrestrial > Soil > Wetlands > Peat | place: Sweden: Abisko... | reverse complement strand
ACGGGCACCCGGCCAGGTCTGGACTGGATCAACGTTTCCTCCCGGTTTTTATCTGCGTTCATCTGCGTCCATCTGCGGTTGAAAACCCGGAATGCGCTTTACCACTTCGCCCCTCCGCCCGGATGCCCCCCGGAAAACCAAAAAATTCCCGCCGCCGTTTTTGCCCAAAACAATCTTTGAGATTGACAATATTTATTTTTCAACCAAAGCCCCGTCTTCATTGCTCCCTTTGCCATTTTTTGGCCTTTTTTCGATGAGGTTCTCAGAACCTCACGCCATTTCCAAATGGGGGATAGAATGGAGAGGATGATGGTGGCGTCATCCTCCCATTCGCGTGGGGGCAACCCTGAAACCTTGAAAAGAAAGTGGAAAACTTATGAATCATCACTCCCAAACGCCGCCCGGCGAAAACCTCCCTCCCGCTTACGCCAAAGCCTTTGCCCGGCTGGACGAGGCCATCTCCAAAGCCAACTCCCCGTCGGACTGGACCCTCGAGGAAGCATTCGAGCTGACCCGCCTGCTCGCGACCGGCGCCATTACACTGGAGGAATCCAAATGAATACCACCCGCAACGGCAAAATCGCGCGCCTGCCCCGTCACCTCCGCGACGAACTGAACCGGCGCCTCGATGACGGCGAGTCCGGTGAAACCCTGTTGCCCTGGCTGAACGGCTTGCCGGAGGTGCAGACCGTGCTGGCCCGGCAATTCGCCGGCGTGGCCGTCAGCAAGCAAAACCTCCACGACTGGCGGACCGGTGGGTTCGCCGAATGGCAGGCCCGGCGGGAAATCTTGGCCGACGCCCGGGAACTGGCCGCCGATGCCGCCGAAGTCAGGCAAGCCACCGACGGCCGGCTGGCCGATCACCTGGCCACCGTCTTGGCGGCCCGCTACGCCTCCGCCCTGGCCGGTTGGGACGGCCAACCCACCGAAGAATTCCAGCAGCAACTCAAAATCTTGAGCTGTCTGTGCCGGGATATTACCGAATTGCGCCGGGGCGACCACCCCGGCCGGAAGCTGCAGCTCGAACAGGACCGGATCGAGGAGCAGCGCGAGAAAACCGAGGCCGAAATCGTGGCGAAGTTTGAGACGTGGGCGAAAGTGCCGGCAGTGCAGGACTGGCTGTGCCAGACCTGGGTGCCCATTGAGGAGCGGATGCGCCGCAAGCGGGAAATCTTCGGCCTGCCGCCGGAGGACGAGGAGGCGAACGCCCGGACCGCTGCCCCAAAAACCGAGCCCGCACCCGACCGGGACGACGACCCCGAAGCCCCCGGGTCAAGCCCAGACCAACCCGCCCCCGCCGCCCAAGACCCCAAACCCCGGACCCCAGACCCGAAAACAGGGTCAAGCCCGGTCAAGGTCAGTCAAGGTATTGGTTCCCAGCGAGCCGCGGGTCCGGGACCATCCACCCCCGACGAGCCCAATCCAGCCGATTCACCGGCGCGGGACAAGCTGGGAGATGCTTGACCACCGACCGGTCCGCCGCCGTCCAAGCACCCCTGGGGTATATGAGGGTGGTACTGCCTGTGGGGATGCGCCGGCAGAGCCTGCACCTTATGGGCATCTATGGTATTCAAATACAACGGCCGGGATGCGGCGGCTTATTTGCACCGCAGACTTCCCAGTCTGCTGTCTCGCAGGTTTCCCAACCTGCTGGCCGCACCGCAAGCTGCCGCATTCGAGCCTTGGACGGCCTGCCGATTGGAAATCGGCGATGCAGCAGGCTGGAAACCTGCGGTAATGCTTACACTAGATGACTATAAGGTGCAGGGCCGCCCCGTGCGCACCGATGGCGATGCCGGGTTCGGCACGACTGCGCAACGCCCGCGGCATCGCGGCATGGAAATGGTTCCTGTATGAATGAACCAAATGATGGACCGGTGGCTGGACCCATCCGGGAAACCTGCTATGCTTAATTGATGAACACCAAAGATTTTCTGCGGCTCGGGGTGCCGCTGGGGGAGGCCACGCGGCGGGCGACGGATTTTGTGTGCAAATATGTGCTCGGCGGCGGGGACAAGGCGCGGTTGCAAGACGAGGTGGCGGCCATTGTGGCCAATCCCGCCGGCTTCGTGGGGGATCCCCTGCGCGGCGCGTTCGCCAAAGTTTTGCTTGCCGCGCCGCCGCCGCCGCGCGCGGAGCCGGTGAAATACCGGCAATGGGGTGAAGGGCTCGAACATGAGGCGGTGATGCAGATGGAGAAGGCGTGTCTGCTGCCGGTGGCGGTGGCGGGTGCGCTGATGCCGGATGCGCACGTCGGTTACGGTCTGCCCATCGGCGGGGTGCTGGCCACGGATAATGTGGTGATTCCTTATGCGGTGGGCGTGGACATCGCCTGTCGCATGAAGCTGACGGTGCTGGACCTGCCGTTGCGGGATTTGGAGCACAAGCAGGACCGGCTCGCCCGGGCCATCGAGTCCGAGACGCGCTTTGGCGTGGGCGCGGCGTTCAAGGAGCGCCGCGCCCACGACGTGCTGGACGCGGATTGGTCGGTCAGCCCGGTCACAAAGCAGAACAAGGACAAGGCGTGGGCGCAGCTGGGCACGAGCGGCAGCGGGAATCATTTTGTGGAGTTTGGGCGGTTCACGGCGCACGAACCCATCAACGGGCTGCCGGCCGGGACGCATGTGGCGTTGCTCTCGCACAGCGGGAGTCGCGGCACGGGGGCGGCGGTGTGTGATTATTACAGCAAAATTGCGTTCAGCCAGTTCCCGGATTTGCCGAGTGAACTCAAGCGGTTGGCGTGGCTCGCGCTGGATTCCGAGGCGGGCCGGGAATATTGGGACGCGATGGAGTTGATGGGGCAATACGCGGCGGCGAATCACGCGTGCATTCACCGGCACATCGCGGAGCATTTGGGCGCGCAAGTGCTGCTGGATTTGGAGAATCACCATAATTTTGCGTGGAAAGAGCGGCACGTCATCGGCGGGGTGGAGCGCGAGGTGGTGGTGCATCGCAAGGGGGCGACGCCGGCGGGGGCGGGCGTTTTGGGCATCATTCCCGGTTCGATGGCCACGCCGGGGTTTGTGGTGAGCGGCAAAGGCAATGCCGAGTCTTTGAACTCGGCCTCGCACGGGGCGGGCCGGGCGATGAGCCGGAAGGCGGCGAACGAAAAATTCAACTGGTCGGACGTCAACCGCTGCCTCAAACAGCAGGGTGTGACGCTGATTTCCTCCGGGCTGGACGAAGTGCCGATGGCCTACAAAGACATCCGCACGGTGATGGCGGCCCAAAGTGATCTGGTGACGGTGCTCGGGCAGTTCGACCCGAAGTTGGTGAAAATGGCCCCGAGTGGCGAGCGGCCGGAAGATTGACGCGTCCTCAGACAGGCTCTCAGCCGGAACGATGCATTTCAACCGCAGATGGCCGCAGATGAACGCAGATAAATCCGGGCGGAAAAGTTGATCCAGTCCAGCCAGGGCCGGGCACCCGTTGGCGCCTTGGTGCTTCGGGCGTTGCCTGCTCTCCCCATCTGCGTCCATCGGCGTCCACCGGCGGTTAAGCTTTTTCAACTGTATCGTTCCGGCTCAGGCCGGCTGGGCGGGGCCGGTGGCTTTGGCGGCCCACCGGCACAGCCACAAATGCGTCGGGATGAAGATGACCAGGGGCAGCGCCGCGAGCAGGAAGATCAGCCAGGCCCAGCCGGGCATCCAGGTTTGGGCGGCGGTGTCGCTGAAGCCGTGGACATAATCAATGTTCACCGGCGCGAGCGGGTTGGCGAGCGCGGCCCCGGGAGCCGGCAGCCAAAAGTAACTGATCAGCATGGCACTCCAGGCCAGGGCGGTCCAGGCGAACAGGGCCCGGCGGTCGTAGCCGAGGCGAAGCACGAGAAACAGGAGCAGGAACGGCAGCCAGCCATGGAACAGCGAGAGCCCGCGCAGAAACCGGGAGCGGTGCGCATCGAACATGTAATCGGTCATCCCGATGAACTTCAAGCCGACCAGATGCGCGGCAAAATCGCCGCACCAGAGCAGCAATTGCGGCAGGACGATGCCCACGGCCGCCATGCTGGCGAGAAACCGGCTTTCCAGCCACAGGGCGGCGAGGGTGATGAACAGGGCCAGATCGCAGAAATACAGGAAGTTGGTCGGGCCATAGTGGGTCCAATAAACCGGCACGAGCACGGCCATGAACGCGGTGAACGCCAGTTTGATCGCCAGGGGAACCCGGCTCCGGGTGGCAGCCGGGCCGGCCGGGCGGCTCGCCGGCTTGAAGGATGCATTCCATTTCATGCGGCGACTTTAGCGGCATCCGGTCGCGGGGCGTGAATTGAAAAGAAAGGGCCGGCATTGAGAAAATCAATGATGATCGCCGGCTTTTTATCGTATATTTAAGGGATATAAAAATAGCCGGGAGGGGCCGCGCCTCCCGATTTTGCGGGTGAGCGGGGGGGCGGCCCATTGGAGGAACGCCCCGCGGGTTTGGAATCCCAATGCGCCGGGATTTCATCACGGGCCACGGGCCGGAAAGGTTGATTCACCGTTGGTGGGAAGGCCCTCATTCAGAGCCCCGCCACCCCGGCGGCTGCGATTCAACGCGGGGGCTCAGGCGCGGGTTCTGAATCCGCCCATGAAAAAGATGATGAGGCAGATTAACAGGACGAGGCCGAAGCCGCCGCCGCCCACCATGGGGCCGCCGAAGTAAAAGCCGCCGCCGCCGAACAAGAGGAACAGTACGAGGATGATGAGTATTAAGTTCATGGTGTCAGCATACCCGAATCACCCCGGGTTGCCATGGGGTCTTCTCCCCATGGTGATCGGACCCGACGCCCGTTATGGTCTCTCAGGGATAACCTTCCCCGCGGAAGGCGGGATAATAGACGGTGAAATTTATATGAAAACTCAAATTAAAAAGTTCGGGCGGCGCGGGTTCGGAGGGCGGCTTTGCTCGGCCCTGGTCGGTCTCATACTGCCCATTTCCGCCGCAGCGCAGATGTTTCAGTGGCCGGTCACGCCCAACCAGTTGGAATACAGCAATTTTGTCTTTGCGGTGACGACCCTGGCCACCAATGGGGGCACGGATTTCCATGTGACGATCACGACGAAGACCGCGCCCATTCAACCTGATTCGGCCGCCTTGGTGGCGGTGGTCACGGGGACTGCCGCCGTCCCAACGGTGGCCACCCCGGATCCGGCGGTGACGGTGACGCTCAAGCGGACGGATCGCCGGTGGTTCGCTGATTTCACCGCCCCGGGGGAGTTGTTGAACAATCCCGCCGCGTATTTTGTCTTTGTGGTGACGGATTATACGACTAACCCGGATGGCACGCGCAGCTATTTGCCCACGGATCGGATGTATGAACTGCGGTTGCAAGATTTCGCGCCGCAGTAAGGCGGGAGGAAGGGATGGGGTGGACGTGGGTTGACATTATGGATGTTGGTGGGTCGAAGGGGGATGAAGTCTGTCATTCCGAGACTCCTCACGTCGTCGCCTACGAAGTCAAAGTGTTCCCGGCCCGGCTGAACCAATGATTATGATGTCATCGCCAGCCAGAAGTGGCATGAGTCTTTGATTCCCATTGGCGCGTTACAGCGGAAAATCGTGGTCCTCGCCGGGGGCGGCGAATTCGCGGGGCGGCCGGTTGGGGGCGGCGGGCGGGGCGATGGGTTCCGGCGTCAGGGTGACGGTGGCGGTCGGGGCCGGGGTGGCGGACGACAGCAGGCGCACGGGCTCGGGGTGGGTGCCGGGCGGAAGTTCGAGGCGGGTCCGGGCGCGGTTGACGAGGGCCTGCAGGGTCACGGCGGCCGCCGCGACGCGCTCGGCTTCCTCGATGCGCGCGAATTCGCCGTAGATTTCGTCGCGCACGGGTTCATCGTTGGTGAGGCCCGCCGGGGTGTTGACGGCGCGCAGGGCCAGGAGCACCTGGTGGGCGTTGATGGTCTCGAGCGGCCGGGCGGGTTGGTAGGCGGCTTCGGGGCCGGTCACTTCGGTGATGAGCCGGGCGATGAGCAGGGGTTGGAGGATTTCGCGCGTGAGCCGCACGGAGACGCCGAGTTCGCCGGCGATTTGCGCCGGGCCGGCGGCGGGTTGGCCGGTTTGGTAGCGCAGCCCGAGGTTGGTCATCAGGCGCAGGGCGATGAATTCGCGGCCGCGCTGGTTCACGTTCTCGGCCAGTTTGTCCTGAATGTAAGCTTCCCGGTTTTGGAAGGCGCAGGACACCTGCACGCCGAAGAGCAGGATGACCCACGAACAGTAGATCCCCGCCATGAAGACCGGGACGAGGCCCAGGCTGCCGTAGATTTCGCGGTTGGTGAGCACGCGCGAAAAATAGAGGTAGCCGAAATAATTGTTCAATTCCCACAGGGAGCCGGCCACCAACCCGCCCACCAGCGCGGCGCTGAACCAGACTTTCGTGTTGGGCACGGTGAGGTAGATGAGCGTGAACACGAGCCACAGAATGACGAGTGGCAGCAGTTCAAACCCGAGCCGCCCGATGACGGGGGTGCGGCTGATGAGGTGGTGGACCGCGTCGAGATGCGAACTGCCGGCCAGGCTGGCCGCGCCCACCAACGCCGGCGGGCCGAGGGTGAGCACCGCCCAGTAGAGGACGATGCGCCACAACCATTTCCGGCCCCGGCAGACGCCCCAGATGTCGTTGAAGGTGTCTTCGATCTTCGCCAGCATGAAGATGGCCGCGGACACCAACGCGAGCATCCCGATGATGCCCAGCGTTCCGCTCCGCGTGTTTTGTATAAAATCGTGGATGCTCCGGGCCGCCTCTTTCTGGGCGGTGATGGCGCCGGCATCGCCGCCGGCGTCGGTCGCGGCGGCGGGCGCGTTGGTGCCGGTCAGGGCATTGGTTTCGGCCAGGGTCAGCCGGTTGGTCGTGAAGAGGATGTCGGGGTTCGTTGAAATCGTTGAAATCGTTGCCACCCCGGCGGGGTTGGGGTTCGCCGTGGCGTCCGGGTGGCGGGGGCTCGCGGTGGCGGGGGGCACGAGCGTGGCGACGAGTTTATTGATGGCGGCGTAGATTTGGTCTTCGCCCTCGGTTTTCAGCAGGCTGCTGGTCACGCTGATGGCGACCGCCAGCATCGGGATGAGGGCGAGCAGGGTGGAAAACGAAAGGGCCGAGGCGCGGATGAAACAGCGGTTGCGGGCGAAGCTTTGGAAAACGTGAATCCAGAAATGAACGAAGTGTTCCCGCCGGGTCAGGGTCGGCTTCCCGCGGGCGGGTGGCCCCGGGACGCCGGGTGGGTGGCCCGTGAGCATTCCCGTCAGCCGGGCGAAACGATTGGTTGCCATGTCCCCGTCACGCTAACAAAGCGGCATGACAAGTCAATCCGTCCGCCGGCCTTTGTCCCGGGGGGCGCACGGCGGCATTGCTTCCCCGCCGCCGCGGGTGCAAACTTTTGCCGTGTCCATGAACAAACGCACCTTGATCAAGAAAATCATCGAACGGTTGACCGCCGAGTTGGCCGTGTATTACCGGGCGGCGCAATTTTCGCGCGCCGAAGCCACGCACGAACAGAACAAGGCGGAAAGCAAGTATGACACGCGCGGCCTGGAGGCCTCCTATCTGGCGCGGGGCCAATCCAAGCAGGCCGCCGAACTCGAATCCGCCATCCAGAGCTACGAGGATTTGAAAGTGCGGGCGTTCACGGCGACGGAAGCCATCCAGACTGGCGCGGTGGTGGAACTCGAGCAGGACGGCGAGACGGCCGTGTATTTCATCGGCCCCTGTGCCGGGGGCACGGAAGTGGTGCAGGACCGGCGCGAAGTCATGGTCATCACGCTGCAATCCCCGCTGGGCGAACAGTTGAAGGGCAAAAAATCCGGCGACCGCCTCCGGCTGGCCGGCCACAAAACCGATTACCGGATTGCGGCGGTGAGTTAATGCGGAACCGATTCATACTCATTTCGTAATGCAATCATTTGGTAATAGCAATTCCACATATCCAAATCTGGACTAAATTTGAAGACAACGATGAATGACGCGGTGAAGACCCCATCAATATGACGAAATCAAGCATCGGGCAGATCCGGGAGCGGTTCGACCGGGAAGTGGAACGCTTTGCCAACCTTGAGACCGGTCAATCCGCCACCATGGATGCCCCGTTAACGCTGGCATTGATCGCTGATGCCGCCGCCCGCGTGACCCCCGGGGCATCATCACTGCTGGATGTCGGTTGCGGGGCCGGCAATTATGCGCTCAAAATATTGGAGCGCTTGCCCCATCTCAATGTCACACTCATTGACCTCAGCCGGCCGATGTTGGACCGCGCCGTCGAGCGCGTGAGCCGGGCGACCTCCGGGCAAGTCACCGCGCTGCAAGGCGATATCCGGGAGTTGTCGCCCGGCCGGGCGCAATTTGACCTGATTTGCGCCGCCGCCGTTCTTCATCATCTCCGGGAAACCGCCGAGTGGCGGAAGGTTTTCGCCAAACTGCACGCCGCCCTCCGGGCGGGCGGCTCCTTTTGGATTTCCGACTTGATCGAGCATTCCGATGCGCGGGTGCAAGCGTTGATGTGGGAGCGCTACGGAGACTATTTGGCGCAGCTCAAAGGCGGGGCCTACCGGGACCAGGTGTTTGCTTACATCGCCCAGGAAGATTCCCCGCGGTCGTTGATGTTCCAGTTGGACCTGCTGCGGGCTGTGGGATTCAGTGAGGTTGAGGTTTTGCACAAGCACAGTTGCTTTGCCGCCTTTGGGGCCATGAAGGGTGGGTAACCGGTCAGGCGGCGCCACCCCGGAAGGCCTGCACACTGCGCACAAAATCATCCGGCACGCCAAAATCGAAGCGTTCCGCGCCGGTCATTTCCAGGGCCAGATAACCCTCGCGCCGCCGCTGGATTTCCTGGGCGCGCGTGAGTTGAAACTCGCCGTTGTCGCGGGTGTTGTCGCGGATCATTTCCCCGAGGATTTCGTAAATCGAAGGGGCCAGCAGGTGCATCCCAAACCAGCCCAGCCAGGTTTCGGGCGGCAATCCGTCCACCTGGAGTTTTTCTTGGGCGACGGCGACCGCCGGCTTTTCAATGATGAGCGATACTTCGATCAGCCGCGGGTTTTCCGGGCGGCGCGTTCCGGCGATGGTGCCGTAGCCCTTTAATTCGCCGGCGCTGATCCGGTTGACGGCGGAGACGCTGCGGCCGCCCGAGGCGGCGGCCATTTGCGCCAGTTCCAGATAGGGGGAAACCGGCCGGCCGCGAAAGAGATGGTCGCCCAGGCCGAGCAACACGAATTCACCGGCGGCAAACGCCTTTGTTTGATATACGGCGTGGCCGTAGCCCTCCTGCTCGTGCTGGACGGCGAAGCTCACGCGTTCGGCAAACCGGCTCATTTGTTCCGCCTCGCGCAACAGCGCGGGATGTTTTTCCAGCCGCTGGAGATACGCCGGCCCGGGCCCCTTGAGGTAATCCCGCACCTGGGTCTCCTCGCCGGGTTGGACGATGATGCAAATTTCCCCGATGCCCGCCGCCTCGAGTTCCAACAGGTGGTAGTGAAACAGGGCGCGCGCAATGCCATCCGGCCCGACCACGGGAAACAACTCTTTTTTCACCGCGTGCGAGGCGGGGAAATGCCGCGTGCCCAGACCGGCGATGGGAATGACCGCTTTGCGAACCGGGGATTTCATACCGTTGACAAATGCCAGCCTTGCGCGCCGAACACATAGCGCCGGGCGCCGAATTCAATCGCCCCCGGCGAAGTGCCTTCAAAAACATCGGGGGTGTCGCCCACCAACCGGGAGTATTCGGCGGCGATTTGCGGCACCTGCTCCTTCAAGGCTTCTTTTTTGCCAAAAATGGCCACGGTGCCGCCGGTGCCGCCGCCGGTGATTTTCGCCCCGTAGAGGCCGCTCGCGGGCCCCCGTTTGCGCACGGCTTCCACCAGGAAATTCACCTCGGGCACGGAGAGCCGGCAGTTGTCCCGGTAACTTTCGTGCGCGCCATACATCGCCTCGCCGGCCGTGACGCACGCGCTTTCGTCGCCCTGGGCGGCGGCGCGCAGGGCCGCGATGAACCGGAGCACGCGTTCGTTTTCCCCGATGGGATGCCGCGCGGGGCCGGCCACGCGGTAGGTGGCGTCGGGCTGGATGGTGGTCACGGGATCGTCGTGGGTTTTGTATTGCGCCAGAAAATCCGAGCCGACGATGGTCTCGGGCACGTGCGGCTCGTATTCCGCCCGCCATTCCGCCGTGGACATTTCGGTGAGATAATTCAGCGGGGCCCGGCCGGTGCGGGCCCGGAGTTCATTGACGATTTTTTTGCCCATGAACGCGCCGATGCGGCAATGGGCGTAGGGATTGCCCGCCACGGAATGGCGGACCATCGAATTGATCCCCACAAAGCCCGTGCCCGGGGGGATTTCCACTTCGCCGAGGATCTGGCCCGGACGGCAGAGGATGTGCGTGAGCTTGCCGCTGCGACCGCTGGCCACGGCGATTTGATCCATGATGCCGCAGGGCGCGCCCACCACGTGGTTCTCGGCCATCTGGCCCAGGCGGGCCAGCCGGGGGCCGCCCAGCTTCAACCCGAGATACGCGTTCAAGCACGACAGCGTGCCGATTTCCACGGCGGCGGAACTGCCAATGCCCACGTTCATGGGCACACCGCTCAGCAACAGGAAACTGAAGCCGAACGGCAGGTTGATGGATTCCTCCTTCAGCAGGGTGAAAATGCTGCCGCCGATATACGCCGCCCAGGAAACCAGCGGGTTGGACTGGCACAGCTCGCGGATTTGCGAGTAATCGCCCACGGTGTCACCCGCCGTCAGGTAATCCAGCGGAATGCGCGTTTCCACCGGGAGCGAGCGGCGGCCCACCTGCATGGTGCGGATGCGCATGGTGCGGTCCGTGCGCGGTTGCAGGGCCATCAGCATGCCCCGGCCCAGCACGCCTTCGCAGACATTGGCGCCGGAATAATCCGCGATGCCGCCCATGACATCCAGCCGGGCCGGCACGCGCGCCACCCAGACTTCCCCGCTGTTGAAAAAGCCGGCGAACCCGGTCGGGTCGCTGTTGGGTTTGCGCAGCAGCGTTTCAAATTCCAGGACTTCCGGCGGCAGGGGCGGGTGGTTCATGCGTTTTATGGACCTGAGATTAATCTACAACCATCGTCACATCAATCCTGGTGGTGCCGGAAAATCCGGCGCCGGTTCTGCAACAAATACCAGACGATCAAAACATTCACCGCCAGCACGACGAACAGGCCCAGTTCCGGGTGCCGGAATAATTCGGCCCGGGGCCGGACGGGCGCGTCCCCCACGTGCAGACGCAGCAGTTCGTAAATCTCGATGGGGATGAAAAAGGCCGATTCCCCGATGGCCAGCCACACCGCCCAACGGGCGCGAAAGGCCAGCCCCAGGCCGCCCCCCACCAGGATCATCCCAAACAGCAGGGTGCCCCACTCCACCACCCGGCGGTTGGCCGGCGTGACGTTTCCCAGCCATTCGCCGATGCGCAGGAAAAATTTCTGTTCCGGGTCCAGGTGGATCCAGCGCAAGAACTGGTCGAACACATCCCCCAGGTCATGGCCCGAGAGCGCGAAGATGCCCAGCGACGTCAGGAGCAGCAGCGTGCCCTTGACGAGTTTGATCGTCACGATGAAATACAGCGTCGGCGCGCGCTTGGGCTTGTCCCAGTTTTGGGCGGGTGAGGTGGCCATCAGCGGATTTTGGGCAGCAGCCAGTTTAATAATTCGCCGATGGCCAGGCGTTCCTGCCGGCCGTCATCCCGGTGCCGCAGCGTGACGGTGTCCAACCACTCGGGTTTTTCCCCGAGGGTCTCGAAATCAATCGTCACACAATACGGCGTGCCGGCTTCATCCTGGCGCGCATAACGCCGGCCAATCGAACCGCCATCATCGTAATAGACATTCATCCAGGGTCGCAATAAATCGCGGACGGCCAGCGCCTTCTTCACCAGTTCCGGCTTGTTCTTGAGCAGGGGCAACACGCCCACTTTGACCGGGGCCACCCGGGGATGAAATTTCATCACCACGCCGGTCTCGGTTTTGCCTTTGTCGTCCGTTTTGCTGGTTTCGGAATAGGCGTTGGCAATCAACGCGAGGATTAGACGGTCCACCCCCGCGCTGGGTTCAATCACATGCGGAATATATTGGCCCTTGGCCAGGCCGTTGGCGTCGTCGGTGGCCTGCTTCGCGGCGGCTTCGGCGGCCACGCCGGATTTTTCCAGATAACGTTTGCGGTTCTCGTAGTAGCGGCGCCACAGGTCGTCGGCCTTTTCCTTGGGCAGTTTGCCCCAGGCGGTGCGCAAATCATCGTCAAACACGCCCATGGGCTTGCCGGAAAAGCGGGCGTGCTGGCTCAAATCAAAATCGCTGCGGGCGGCGATGCCCTCGAGTTCCTCGCCCTTCAATTCGCCGTTCTCGTCGCGCTTGCTGAAGGGGAACTTGAACAGGATGTCCACGCACGCCCGCGCATAGTGCGCCAGTTCCCCCGGCGTCTGCCGGTGAAAGGCGAGGGTGGAGCGATCCAGCCCGATGCCCTCATAAAAGCGCACCCGCTCCTCGACCCAGTATTGATGCCAGGCCTGCCAGCCCCAGTTGGGCTGCGGTTCGCCCGGGTGCCCCGTGGTCGGCACCGTGGCCACCGCGCCATGGATGGCCTCGACCGCTTCATCGGGCTTGATGAAATACTCGAGTTCCATCTGCTCAAATTCGCGCGAGCGGAAGGTGTAATTGCGCGGGGTGACCTCGTTGCGAAACGCCTTGCCCATCTGGGCGATGCCAAACGGCACCTTCTGCCGGGAGGTTTCGAGGACGTTTTTGAACTGGGCGAAAATGGCCTGGGCGGTTTCCGGGCGGAGATAGGCGACGGAGGAATCGTCCTGCACCGGGCCGACGAAGGTTTGAAACATCAGGTTGAAGGCGCGGGCCTCGGTTTTTTCGCCGCGGCATTCCCGCACGCATTGGCTGGGCTTTTGCGGACAGGGGATTTCATCCGTTTGATCCGCGCGAAACCGGCCCTTGCAGGTCTTGCAATCAATCATCGGGTCGCTGAAGGTGTCCACGTGGCCCGAGGCCTTCCAGATGGCGGGCGACATGATGATGGTGGCTTCCAAGCCGGCCACATCCTCGCGCTGGCGGGTCATGGCCTGCCACCACAGCTCTTTCACGTTGCGCTTGAGTTCCGCGCCCAGGGGGCCGTAATCCCAAAAACCGTTGATGCCGCCGTAAATCTCGGAGGACTGAAATATGAACCCGCGCCGCTTGCAGAGCGACACGATCTTTTCCATCTGCACATTTTGCTCAGCCATAAATATTAGGTCCGTCAGTGTTTGCCAACCGTCCGGCCATGTCAAGATACGGTGTGGCCCCGAACGGCGCGGCGGCGCGGGGCGCAACTCGACACTGTCCCCAAATAACGGGATACTGGTGCCCGTGGAGGAATTGCCGTGGAAGGGAACGGCTCGCCTTGGCGTGCTCGCCGGGGACAGGCTGGAAGCCTGTCCCACCTTGACCTTCGGTTGGGGTCTGGGGTTTTGGGTCTGGGGTCTGGGGGGCCGGGCGGTTGGGTGGGGCTTGACTGGGTTTGACTGCGGCCGGGCTGAAACCGTCGAAGCCCTCCTGAACGGATTGGGGACAGCAAGAGAAGGCGCGAGGGTTGGGGCGCGGGGCGCGGGGCGGGGAATGATAAAAGGGGCCGATCCTCGGTTTGGCGAGCGTAGCAGGCACAGGGCGCGAGGCTTGGGGTGCGACAGGCGGGATGCCCGCCACTATCGCAAGATGCGGGTATGGGGCCGCTCTTTGACCCGCACCGCACGACCGTCCGGCGGCGGCACCCCGCCATTTCAAGGAGGAGGAGGAGGCTGATGCTGATGCGTTCATTCGCTACCTTCAACTTAAAGTAAGCAGTATTGTGCCTTTTGTCATTAGCTTAATAGCATATAAGTGCATTTTTCGTACGGAACGCTAACCACGACACAGAGGCCGCCCCTCGGCTTGGCAAGAACGGAAGGTGTGTGGTCACCATGAAGCACGCTTAAAAAGGTGACATTATTCAGGTTTCGTGGATCGTGTGTGTATGGCGATGAAACGAGCTCATGCCCAGTGGGAAAAGCGCCGCAAACCGGCGGCCAAATTGTTCACCCAAGGTAATTCTGCGCCGGCTTGGTTTTTCCGCGCACAATAGCCATGCGGGAAAATCCCTTGAAACCTAGAGTCACCCTAACAACAAGCGGATCGAAAATGAAAGACAAGCCGCTATTCGGTTGCCCCAACCGCCCGGCCGCCCTGATTGCGGCAATGGCCGCCGCGCTGCTGCTGGCTCCGGGAACAGTTTTCGCCCAAGGGGCTTATTATCAGTTTTACAACCTGGCGCTGGGCATCGAAAATGTCAGCCCGGCTGACAGCCAATACACCGAGGCTTTTGCCGATTTGCCGGCACCGGGCGGAAAGGGGTCAGAAAGGGGTCAGTTAATGGTAATGGCATATTCATCGGTCGCGCAATGCCGGCTGGTTATTCCGCGCCCGTCTGGCCCGCCAGAGGTTCGGGGCGGCGGCGATCGGGGTGGCGTGCTCCCCAAAGCGCCTCCACCTTGCGCCTGGTTGAGCCATGTTCATGGAAGCAACCTCAGACGGATTACTGAGGATTGGATCGGGCTTTCAGCCCTTGGTTTTTCGTTGGGCATGGAACCTGGGGCGAGGGCCCCAGGCTGGGATAAAGTCGGGCCTTTGGCCCTGGAGGTAATTGGCTACATATCAACAGGCTGCGAAGATGTTTCTCAAGAGCGGCCATCCGCCTGGTCGGGCTGTGTCATGGAAGAAACTTTCATGGGCGAGGCGCAGAGCGGTGCGGCTGGATAATTCGGGCGTTGGACCGCAAAAGCGGTAGAGGACTACCGCAGTACAGGACGCTTCGCGCCAGCCTCACCAAACATAAGTGCGGTTGCTTTAATCGGTTGTACGCAGCCAGTTTCTTAAAAGCCTCAAAGAGCGCAAAAGGGGGAAACCAGCGTTTTCCCCGTGAAAAAAGATGGTGGTAGGTTCTGGATTCGAACCAGAGAAGGCGTAAGCCAGCAGATTTACAGTCTGCCCCCGTTGGCCACTTGGGTAACCTACCAAACTCAATAAATTCAAGCACTTGACCGCCGTTGCCGCCCGTGCTATTTCTGCCATTGTATCCCGCGCAAATCAAATCACCATGAGAACGCAAACCACGGATTTGCTGGGAGCCAGTGGAAAAAAAAGCGCCAATCGCCTCTCTCCAGACGGCAAATGGCGGTCATTTCCCCGCGTTCCGCACTTGCTGCAATACGTCAGCAGCGGGACATATTTTGCACGAATCAAGATCAAGGGCAAGCTGATTCGTGAGAGTCTTGGGACGGGGTAAACCTACCCATGAACTGGTTGAACCTCGAAAAACCAAAGCTCCGTAGCGGCGTCTCTGGCGAGCGCCGCAAAATAACTCCCTGGCCCCGTAGCAGCCGAGGTGACGAGGCTCTGAATAATCCGCCCCCCAACCCCGGCGTGGCGGCGGGCGGCCGAAAGTCGAGGAAGCCGTTTTTTCCGCGTCGAGGCGCGGAGCACGCGGAGTGGAGGCTGAACCTCGAAAAACCAAAGCTCCGTAACGGCGTCTCTGGCGAGCGCCGCAAAATAACTCCCTGGCCCCGTAGCAGCCGAGGTGACGAGGCTCTGAATAATCCGCCCCCCAACCCCGGCGTGGCGGCGGGCGGTCGAAAGTCGTGGGAGCCTTTTTTTCCGCACCGAGG
>Ga0302277_1001770_pt1 | contig 15678 bp, 13 predicted proteins | sample III_Bog_N3_1_FD_198759 | JGI IMG/M metagenome (GOLD analysis project Ga0302277, IMG submission 198759) | Peat permafrost microbial communities from Stordalen Mire near Abisko, Sweden - III_Bog_N3_1 | ecosystem: Environmental > Terrestrial > Soil > Wetlands > Peat | place: Sweden: Abisko... | reverse complement strand
CAATGGAGAATTGAGGGTTGGGAAAGGTCTCTCTCGGACGACCAGTCACCTCTAAGTGTGCTGATAGGACTTCCCGTCGGATCGGGATATCTCCGTCTGGACAGCAACGCAGGAGGGTACACGAACTTCCAGCCGCATAATGAACTTATCAACCAATACCTGCGCGTCGGGCTCTTCGGCATGGTTCTCCTGGTGCTTTTCACAATCAGGCCAATTTATATATATTTCCGATACCCTGACTCTGGATCCTTGTTTTATCCGACCCCTTCTGCATGGATCCTCGTCATCATAGGAGTTATCGTCTTTGGCTTCCCGTACTCCTTCTCGGTGGAACTATTCGCTCTGGTTGCAATGGCAAACGGCCTGATTGAAGCGCCCCCGGAGGGGTCCTTAAATCGATCTTTTTCGCTCCAATCCCGAAAAGTGACTTCGTAGTCAGGGATACTATCTCACTTCCTAAAACAAGAAAAGCCAAATCTGTTATGGCTTGGCCTATTTATTGATTCGGGACGGTCAATGTGAGCGGAGTTTCAATGGTAATCCCGCTGGCCGGCTGCGCCTGGAGGAAGAACACATAGGTCTGGCTGGAGCCGCCGCCAACCGTCCCCGAAGTGCTGCCGCACGAGCTGGTGAATGCCGCGGCCACGACCAGCAGTCCCATGGCCAGAAAACGGCGCCGCCATCGTGGATAGATGCCGGCTCCAAGGAAGATCAGCGCGATGGGGCAAGCCAGCGCAATCCTGCCGAATGCTTCGGAACCAGGCGTCCCATGCGTACCCGCCGCTGTGGTAGTCGACGCGGTGACCGATACCGTAACTGAGGCGGAAGCGGAACCATTCAACACAGCGGAAGGCTGCGAAAGAGCGCAGGTGTATCCCGCCGCGAGACCAACGCAGGAAAGGTTGACAGTGCCGGAGAATCCGGCAACCGGAGCAATGCTCATCTGGTATGCGGCTTTTCCGCTGCTGAAGGTTTGCGCCGAGGAACTGTCGCCGGATGCTCCAACAGTGATCGCAGTTCCGTTGCCGGTAAGCGCTACCGTTTGCGGGCTCGACGACAGGTTGTCGGTGATGGTCAACGTTCCGGTCTGACTGCCGGTGGTGGCCGGATCGAAGAAGATTCCAATGGCGCATGAGAACGACGGCTGCACAAGGTTTCCGCATGTGCTAAGAGGCACAAAACCGGCAGTAGCCGCGACAGACGAAATGGTGAAAGGCGCATCGCCGGTGTTTTCGACAGTAACCACCGAGGGCGCGCTGCTGGTGCCCACATATTGGGAGCCGAAATCGAATGAGGATGGGGAGACGGAGATCATTGGACCGACAACGTAGCCAATACCGGTCAGTGCGACGGCAGATTGTGGAGGAACCGCGTTGCTCATTATCAACAGGCGGCCAACCTCGGAGCCCGGAACCAATGGAGAGTAAGTGATGGTTACGGTACAGCTCGCTCCCTGGGCGAGCGATGCGGGGCAGTTGTTGGTTTGCTGGAAATCACCCTGGATGGAAATCGCAGAGAGCGTCAGCGGGCCCACGCCGCCATCCGTAATCTGCAAGGTCTGCGGAGCGCTTGTGGTGCCCACTTTCTGATAGGAAAACTGCAGCTCCGCCGGGCTCGTGGAAGCGCCGGGCGCAATTGCGCTTCCAGTGATCGAGATTTTACCGGTCGAAGCCAACGGGTCGTTAGTGGTGAAAGTTACCGAAGCTGACTTTGCGCCTGTGGCTTGCGGGTTGAACGTGATGCTGATCGTACAACCGGCTTGGGGCGCTACGGTACTTCCGCATATAGTGGTTGCGGAAAAATCGGTCGTATCGCTCACCGCGAGGCTGGAGAATTGCATCGCGCTGGTCCCGGGGTTGCCAATGGTAATCGTGGTGGTTGCAGGCGTTGCTCCCACAACTTGCGCGCCAAAATCGAAGTTAATCGGAAAAATGGCAGCTCCGACTGTGCCGGGTGTGTTCAGGATGGAAGTAAGGCTGTTGCTCCCGGTGGTTACAAGGGCGATGTCCGGCTTGAGGTCCCCGTTCAAATCGGCTGCTGCCATTCCAACCACCGTAGCGGGGCCATTGGGAAACTGAGCTCCGGGCGAGGTCGGCAATTGAAATGTGCCGTCGCCATTACCCTGAAGCAATGAGACAAGCGGAGGTTCCTGGTTACCAATTACCAGGTCTATATGACCGTCGCCGTTGAAATCGCCAGCCACCATCGTGCCGGGCTGGCCAGCAGAGTTCCCTGTCAGGGTAGTAGAAAGGTATCCACTCCCGAAAGCCAAGGGGCTGTCGTCGCCCAGGAAGACAAATACCTCACTAGCATTAACGCTGCCGGGAGTCACGACAGCCAAATCGGGATAGCCGTCCCCGTTGAAGTCCGCAACCACCATCGCCCCGGGATTCTCATATTCAGGTGGGCTTATAGAGTCGTAGGTCGTGAACACTCCCGCTCCGTTCCCAAAAGCAACATAAATTCCGTCATTGCTCAACACTGCAAAGTCAAGATTGGTGTCCCCTTTGAAGTGAGCTGTTACGATTTGCCCGAAACTTGAATAATCGCTAAGGGCCACAGTGGACGAAGCAAAGGTGCCATCGCCATTTCCAAGCAAGAGCAGCACCCCATTAAGCATCGGATAAGGGTTACTGGCGTTGGCGATGCCCTGCGCTGAAACAACAACATCCAGCTTTCCATCCCCATTGAAATCGCCGACGGCAATCCAAACGGGTTGTGGAATGGGTGCGCCGCTTCCCACAAGAGGGGAGGAAACCGGGCTCCGGAATGTCCCATCCCCGTTCCCCAGCATTACCCAGATTTTGGCGTCAAACACATCTGCGAAACAGAGATCGACCTTGCCATCGCCGTTAAAATCGGCAGCGACAATGGTGGGCGCGACGCGTGAGCTTACATTGGGAAGGTAGAAAATCGGGGGCTTGAATGTTCCATCGCCGTTTCCCAAATACACAGCGATAGCGCCTGAGTCATTGTAAGAATTGATTACGACGACATCCGGAATACCGTCTCCATTGAAGTCAGCGACGGCCAGACCATAGGGAGCGATCCCGCCACTGGAAGTGCCGAATTCCGTGATCAGCGGCGTCGCCTGGCCGAACAGCCGGGTAGCCGAACCATGGAGCATCACCAAAGCAACAGCAGCCAGGAACAGCAGATTGAATATCTTTGAACCAGACTTCTGCGTGATCGGGAGAGAGAGCATAGCGCCTCCTGAACTCACCAAACGTCAGTCGCCTCCAATATTACACCCCAGGAAATGCGGCCGGAAAAATGTGAGCGTCTGCATCGATGGTATTGGCCGGAAGACGACCGCCTGCGCCGAAAGAGAATTCAATTCAGCTTGAATAGTCTCTGCGAAGCCCCAGGACCGCTCGGATCTCATCGAGCAGGGTCATTACCTCAAGTGCGTCCTGTGCCGTGGCGATGCGGGGCCATTCCTCGTTTCTATTGGTCCCGAATAGAAGAGCTTCGGTCTCTCGTTTAAAAACGTCCAAACCATCATCTACCAACTCGACAACTTCTGAGGCTGCCTGCGACTCCGCCTCGCGCCATCCCCATCTTTTGCCAATCGTATATTGCTGCTTACCATAGCTCCTGTTTCGCCCAGTAACAATTCCGTATCCATCTGTCCCATTTATCCGCATAAGGAATGTGCTCCGCCACGCAACCAGGGAGATACGCATATTGATTGAGAATTCGTCCGCCTGGAGAAGCAGAGACACCTCTTCCTCTATCCCGGTGTTCCAGAATCCGTGCCAACTGCTCCCTCCGACGGGTTTGACGCCGTTCGGGGCCAGCTGAATGCAAAGGTCGAGCAGGTGAACTCCGGGGTCGATCAGGCAGCCCCCGCCGGCACTCAATTCGTTCAGCTTCCAGGTTTCCTGCTGGCCCGGAGCACAACCATGGCCAAGTACAAACTCAATGGATACGACCGTACCAAAACGGCCCCTGCGTATATCTCGGACCGCGTGGCTAATCCCCTCGTAAAAGCGGTAATTGAATCCAACGTGAAGGCGCTCGCCTCCGCATTGAACCAACTTCTTCGCTTCATTCAGGTCGCGGCCCATTGGCTTTTCCATCAAGACGGATGCGCCGGACTGCAATGCGGCGAGGGCAACCTGCACTGCGGAGTCATGCGGCAGTGCAATCATCACCCAATCCAGATCCTCTTGCAAAAGCGACTCGACACTGCCAAAGACCGACGTGCCAAACTCCAATGCGGTGGAGCGGCAAAGCTCCTGGTTGGAGTCATAAATGCCGGCAATCGCAATCTGCTGTCCTTCCGCTTTCAAGGAAAACAGAGCCTGCAGGCGCTCCCGGCCGATCAATCCGACTCCAATTACCGCAGCCCGAATCATTCCACACGCCTCAACTTCCACAGATCCTTGCCGGGAAGCGCCCTGTTGCTGTTCAGCCACTGGGGCCAATTGTCACGAACATGAACAAAGCAGCCTGAAAAGGAGCAGTTCTCCGACAGGATGAACTCTCTTGCGAATGCGGCGGGCTCGCTGATATCGACGGTTGTACGGACCTCGGCGCCACTGGCGCGTACCGAGGCCAGCAGATCGGTTTCCACAGCCCCAGGAGCCAGAATTGCTGTGGCAAAGTCGCCCTCGCCTTTCAGGTCTTCGTGCAAGTTTTCGACAATCCGGACCAGTGCAGTCTTTGAAGCGGCATAAGCGGGGAACATGGGATAGGCATAAGCCGCGCCACCTCCGGCGAAGAAGAGCAAGCGGCCGAAGCCATGCTGCTTCTGGGCCGGCAGCAAAGCCCGCGCGACGGCCAGATTCCCAAGGACGTTGATCTTGAATGCTCGGTCCCAGTCCCCGAGATTGGAGTCCGTCAGCGGACCTTGCGGTCCCAGGATTGCAGCCGCAAAAACACCTGCAATGCGCATAAACGATGAATTCGCAATCCACTCGCCGACTCTTGCTTCCGCCGCTTTGTAGTCCTCGATATCAAGCACAAGCCCTTCTGCCTTGCCTCCTGCGGTTCGCACACATTCAGCCGTCTCCAAAGCCGAATCAGTGCGCGAGATACAAAGGACGAAGGAGCTTTTTGCTGCCTGCAGGGCGATAGCTTTGCCAATCCCGCGGCCGGCCCCGGTAACGACAACCAGATCCGGATGACTCCCGGACTCATTCAGAGTCTTATCCGTACCGTGCTGCGGCATATCGCGAGACCTTTCTTGCAGGATAGCGGGGCGATTGGCGGAAGCGTTAAATTCAGCATTGCGCGTGATTCGCACTAACGGGCGTCAGAGGTTCTTCAAACAACCTGACACATTCCAGTCTACCGAACTTCGTGCCGCATAGCGATTGAGACACGACAAGGGGGATCCGGTCAACGCACAGCCCCGTATGGGGATTCCATATTCGTCTGGGGACTAAAAGCCAATGAGCGCTTTCGGTGGGGCGGAAGACTTAATCCCCTTCTGATAGAATCACTTTCAGCAGGCGTCATACTCCTTTTCCATTGCAACCAAGAAGGCCTTCCAATTAATCCAAGTGGTTTCCCAGGTAATGCAGGAAACTCTCGGCCGGACAATGCCCTACCGGAGGCCATCCCAGATCGCTCACGGAGTGACAAGTGCAGCACAAGACCATGTCCTGTCTCGCCTTTGACGATATTTTGCTGAGCCGCAAGCGCTTGAGAAGGGAATTGCTCGCTTGCCCTAATCTCAAGGATGTCCGGATAGCCGTGCTCGGTGGAACTACGACCACCGAAATGGTCGAATTCCTTGAGATTCTTCTCCTGCGGGACGGCCTTCGGCCGACTTTCTATCAATCAGAATACGGACGCTATTACGAGGATGCGGTGTTGGAGCCGGAGTTGGTTGCCGCCTTCAGGCCTGACATTGTGTACCTGCATACCTGCTCGTTCAATCTGAGGGAGTATCCCGGGGTTGCTTGCTCGGAAAATGAGCTCGACAGCTTTGTGAGCGCCGAGTTGAGCCGGTTTCGTGCCATTTGGACTTCGCTGCACAATTCGGTGCGATGCCAGATCATCCAAAACAATTTCGAGTTGCCATCGACCGCCATTCTGGGCAATCTGGACACGGTTAGCGCAGGTGGAGCGACGCGGTTCATTCTCGAATTGAATCGCCGATTTGCACAGGACGCTTCCGCAATCCCTTACCTCACGCTGCAGGATCAATTCGGCATCTCCGCGCGCCTTGGCCTAAACCAGTGGTTTGATGCCACTCGCTGGTTCAGTTACAAAATCAGCAATGGTCCTGAGGGCAGTTTTGCAATTGCCTCATCCTGCGCTGCACTCATCCGCGCGTTGTTGGGGCGCAGCCGCAAGGTGCTGGTTCTTGATCTTGACAACACGCTCTGGGGTGGCGTCATCGGTGACGATGGCGTGGACCAGCTTGTACTTGGACGCGAAACGCCCTTGGCCGAGGCTTATACCGCCTTTCAGGAATACTGCCTCTCGCTGCGCGCCCGTGGCGTATTGCTGGCTGTTTGCTCCAAGAACGACGATGAAATAGCCCGACAGGGATTCGCGCACCCGGATTCGGTACTAAAGCTGGAACACTTTTCCGCATTCAAGGCCAACTGGGAAGCCAAGCCTGAGAACATTCTGGCAATTGCCGAGGAACTCAACCTGGGCGTAGACAGTTTTGTCTTTGTTGATGACAATCCCGCCGAGCGAGCGATTGTCGAAGCGCAATTGCCTCAAGTTGCCGTTCCCGATGTAGGCAGCGATGTAACAGATTATTCCTCAATCATTGAGTCGTATCGGTACTTCGAGCCTGTGTCGTTGGGCGAGGAGGATCTGGCGCGCGCGAATCTCTATGCGGAGAATGCCCAGCGCGCAACCCTCAGCCAGACTTTCTCCAACTATGGCGAGTATCTTGATTCGCTGGAGATGACGGCGGAGATTGACGCGTTTTGTCCCACTTACTTAGAGCGCATTGCGCAACTCACCAACAAGTCGAACCAATTCAACCTGACTACCCGGCGCTATACACTGGCCGAGATCGATGCGGCATCTCGCAACAGCCAGCAGATAGGTCTTTATGGCAAGTTATCCGACCGCTTTGGTGACAACGGCCTTGTCTCCGTGGTCCTGGGCTCTATCGATGATAGGCGTCTGTATCTTGACCTCTGGCTAATGAGCTGCCGCGTTCTGAAGCGCGAGATGGAAGTCGCCATGCTGGACGTTATGGTGGCACGCGCACGTGCACGCGGCCTGAGTGAATTGGTGGGATGTTACTTGCCAACCGCCAAGAATAATATGGTCGCCGATCACTATGAGAAGCTAGGTTTCTCATCCCTCTCTCGAAACGAGGAGACCGGGGCGACAACATGGTCGCTGGACATCGCCAGGTATGAACCGCGCAGCCGCCACATCAGAGTTCTGGAGCCCGTACATGGATAACCTTTTGAATGAAGTCCAGAACATTTTTCGCAATGTATTTGACCGTCCTGACCTCATGATTTCCCGCGAGTCGAGCGCCTCCACCGTAGATGACTGGGACTCCCTGAACCATATCAATCTGATCACAGCGATATCCAAGGCGTACAAGGTGAAGTTCGCGTTGGGGGAACTGGAGGAGCTGAAGAATGTTGGAGATCTTCTTGACCTTCTCCATTCGAAAATCAAGTCGAAATGAACGCTTACCGCTGGAGTGACCTTGCTGTCGGAATGAATCACGAATTTGTAGCCAGCTTCAACGAAGCTGACGTGGCGGATTTTGAAAGAATCTCCGGGGACATCAATCCACTGCACACAGATCCCGTCTATGCGCAGGCCCACGGATTCCAATCCACGGTTTTATTCGGAATGCTCACGTCATCTCTCTATTCAAGGTTGGTCGGTGTGTATCTCCCCGGCCAATTCGCGCTGCTTCAGGGAATTGACGTTCACTTCCATTTTCCTTGCATGGCGAACGAAACGCTGAGCGTGCGGGGAGAGATCGTCTACCTGCTCGACGCTCCTCGCCGCATTGAGATCAAGGCGTCAATTTGCAATGCGGAACGAAAGATCATCTCCAAAGCCACAATATGGGTTGGCCTGCATGACTGAGAGACTGCTCATTACGGGTGCATCGTCAGATCTCGGATACGCGCTTGCCCGCAGATTACTCTCCAAGGATGACCAGCGATCAATCATCGCGCATTCATTTTCCGGGGGAAGCCGGATTCTGGCTCTGCGCGAAGAATATGGCGAGCGCATCCTTCCTGTGCAGGCCGACTTCTCAGATCACGGCTCGGTTTTGTCAATGATCAATACGATCGAGGAACAGTTCGGCGTACCGCAGAAGATTGTTCATCTGCCTGCGCTGCGCTTGGCGCCCGAGCGGTTCACCAAATTTAGAATTGAGCACTTTCGCAAGGACATGAGTATTCAGGTTGAAGCCCCGATTCTGTTGCTGAAGCACTTCGCGGCCGGAATGGCGAAGAAACCCGGAGCCCGCTTCGTTTTCGTCGGTTCCAGTTGTACACATGGAATGCCTCCCAAATTCCTCTCCATGTATACCATTGTGAAATACGCGCAGCTAGGCCTGATGCGCTCGGCTGCGGCGGACTTTGCTTCCACGCACCTCACTGTCAATGCCGTCTCTCCAAGCATGGTTGAGACGCAGTTTCTGTCTGAGATGGGTGAGACTGCGGTGCAGATGGCAGCCGCCGCAAATCCACAAGGACGGAATGCCACGCCTGAAGATCTCATCGGAGTCATTGAGTTTTTGCTGTCTTCAGAAGCAGGTTTCATCAATGGCGCCGACCTGCCGATAACTGCGGGGAGCATCTGCTAATGAGCTTCAATTCTTTCCCCTATTTATTGGTTTTTCTTCCTATCGTATTTTGTGTCATAGAGCTTTCCCGGCGCCTTCAAGTGCCCAGGCTGCCGCAAGCATGCTTATTGCTGGCTTCTCTAATCTTCTATAGCTATGGCAGAATCTCCTTCCTCCCATACCTTTTGGGCTCTGTGCTGGTCAACTGGATAATTAGCCGATGGATAGGAAGGTCCTCCGGTGTGATGAAAAGAAAGGCTCTGCAGGTGGGCCTTTGCCTGAATATCGCCTATCTGAGCGTATTCAAGTACGTCAATTTTTTCCTTGGCATCATTCCACGATTTGCCCATTTCAAGGTTCTGATTCCCGATTTCCCGTTTCCTCTCGGTATCAGTTTCTTTACGCTCACCCAGATCATGTATCTGGTTGATTGCTACGAGGAATTAATTCATCCCAACAGCCTGTTTGACCATGCAACATTTGTCACGTTCTTCCCTTACGTTGTCTCGGGTCCCATGAGTCGCGCCAAACGCATCTTGCACCAGTTCCCGGGGCTAAACGGGTCCAAAGGGCCCAGCGCGGAACAACTTGCCCGCGCCACATTTCTTTTCTCCATGGGGCTCGCGAAAAAGGTAATCCTGGCAGATGTCTTTTCAAACGTAGCGGACTTTGGCTTCAGCAATATCAATCGGCTATCTGGAACGGAATCCTGGACTATTGCAATGTCCTATACATTGCAGATCTACTTTGATTTCAGCGGGTATTCCGATATGGCGATCGCGTCGGCGCTGTTTCTTGGCATCGAAATCCCGCGCAATTTCGATTCACCACTTCGTTCCACTTCCATGATTGAGTTCTGGGAACGTTGGCACATCACTCTTTCATCCTTCATCACAACCTATCTTTATACGCCGATCCTTCTGTGCTTCGATCGGGCTACTTTGGGTACAGCCGCCATCGCAACACTGCTGGCAATGACGGTTGCCGGTTTGTGGCATGGCCCATCCTGGACCTTTGTCGTTTTTGGCGTCATCCACGGTGCGGGCCTCGTAATCAACCAGTACTGGCGGAAGAAGAAACTGCCTAGATTCCCAAGACTCATCTCGTGGTGCCTGACAATGGCCGTCATCTGCACGGCCTTCGTCTTCTTCCGTTCGCCAGACATCCATACTGCGATATCGCTGCTCGGACACATGTTTGGTGGGACGAACGTATTTGGACATAGCAGTTTTAAAATCATGAATGGTGAGGGCCATAGGCTGATGGTTGCCATTTATTTACTCGCGGAGATCAGCGGTGTTCTCATTGTCTTTTTCTCAAGGTCAAGCGATCAACTGCAGCGCGGATTCACACCCAACTGGAAAAACGCTGTCGCCACAGCCACACTGCTCCTGCTATCCATGCTCTATCTCAATTCCAATGTGGCAAGACCCTTCGTGTATTTCGCCTTTTGAGGTTAAAAAATGACCGGTCGAAGCTGGCTCTCGATGACGTTTGGAATGGTGATTGTTGCCTCTGCGTTGTGCCTTTATCTGGCCTGGCAATTCGATCCCTACGGCATTTGGAAGGAGCCGAAAGGGCGGTCTTTGTCGATATATTTCTTCGAGCGAAAGGTCAAACTACTGCTCAACGAGCGCTACGTGCCGACCAATTTCGAGGGCTTGATCATTGGCCCGTCGTCGAGTTCCAACTGGAGCGTCCCATCGCTGAATGGCACTCGGATTTTCAATGAATCGTTACCAGGCGGGAACGCTGCGGAAGAACAGCTACTGTTGGTCCAGGCATTGAAAAAGGGCCATTTTCGGCTCGGGGTACTTCTCCTGTCTCCCGGCATGACAAGGGATCATGACCTTGAAGATGGAATAGAAAAGACCACGACCAGCGAGGCAATGGCTAGCATTCACCTCGTTTTTGACGAAGTGGCGATGGTGCTTCAAGCGCATCACATATACTTCTCAAAGGCTGAGACCGCGCCCGATGGACAGATAATTGATTACTTGTCGAAGCGACTGGATCCGCAGCCCGCGGATCCGGATGATTATCGCATCGATTCGGTGGACCTGAATAAGTATCGTGACATGGTGAACTCGTTGCGGGATCAGGGGGCCTTCATTGTTTATGTCGTTCCGCCGTATTATGAGCCGTGCTATCGGCTAGTCAAACAGCAAAACGACGCCTATGTGGCAGAGATGCAGAAGGAACTGCCTGTTGGGCAATTGATAGACTTTGGGCAGCCTGGCTTTGATGCTCTACGGAATGACCCTAACAACTTCTATGATTGCGTTCACACCACACCCGATGGATCGGCGAAGGTCGTTGCACTTCTGCAAAAACTGGTGCCACAGGTGATGAATCGATGACGGATAAACGAGACTTGGCAAGCAGATCGAAGCGTGCCTTTCTCTGGTACTACTCCGGAGCGGTTGCGCGAATCGCAATGAGTTTCGGCACCAACGTTCTTCTGGCAAGGCTCCTGGGACCGGTGCCTTTCGGCAAAATGGCGTTTGTCTTGATCGTTCTTGGTATCGGGAACCTCTTTGCCAACGCAGGCGTTCCTTCGGCGATTGTCCAGAAAGACACGCTGAGCGATGCTGAAATACGGTTCGGATTCACCGTACAGATGATCGTCGGCTTTGGTATCGCATGCCTGATATGGATTTCGGCTCCGCTCCTCGCGGATCTATTCAGCCAGCCCAGTCTTGTTCTGCTTCTTCGCGTCATTTCACCGTTGTTTGTTGTGCAGATTTTCGGGACGACATCGACCGCGCTTCTCCAGCGCGCTCATGAGGCGCGAACGCTTCAACTGATCTACATCGTTTCTTACATCGTTGGGTACCTTGTAGTCGGCCTTCCTATGGCTCTCAGTGGGAAGGGAGTCTGGAGCCTGGTTGCCGCTCAATTTGCGCAAGTTGGGCTCAACAGCATCCTTGTTTATGCGAAGGTGAGGCATTCTCTCATTCCGAAGATTGCCCGAGATTCCAGCGGGCTTTTGAGCTTCGGCATGAAGGTGCTCGCTGGAAATCTCTGCAGCTGGGGAATCCTGAATCTCGACAATGCATTTGTCGGCAGGTTCGCGGGAGCATTCGATCTGGGCCTTTATAGCCGCGCATTTGCCCTTGCGCAGACGCCAGCCGAGGCAGTGTCCACAAGTCTTCAGCAGGTGTTACTTCCTTCGGCGTCGCAGATTCGACACGATCGCAAAAAACTCGCCGACGTACATGCAGCTTTATTTGGCCTTATCCTCCTGGTCCTGGGGCCCGTCTTTGCTGCCCTGGCGTCCGTTCCGGATGTCGTTATCCGCGGCCTGTACGGAGCGAAGTGGTTAGGGGCGGTTCCTTTCTTTCAGCCATTGGCCCTGGCGATTCCAATGTATGCCGCGATGGCAATTACGGGGCCACTGCTTGCGGCCCGGGGCCGGCCTGGACTGGAGCTCAAATGCCAGCTCCTTTCCCTGGCGATTGCCATTCCCACTTACTACTTCGCGGTGCACAGGTCGGTCTTGACTTTGAGCTGGGCTGTACTGGGTGTCTACATCGTGCGCTGCGTCATACTCACCACGGCGGTGTTGGTGGAAGCCGGGGGGAACTGGGCGGGCTTGGCATCAGTATCCTGGCCAGCCGCAGCCCTCAGCGCAGCGGCAGTATGTGCGGCGCTTCTTTCACGGGAGGTTACCTCGCCGCTCGGGGGCCTGCCCCAGGCAATCGCTATCGCAGCAAGCGTCGCCCTCGCCATGCTTTGTGCTTTCGTTTTTTTTCCGAAGATATTATTGCAACCTGCCGCCAGCCGAGTTCCGCAAGTTGTTCAATTGCTGCCAAAACGTCTTCGATTCGTTCCCAATGTGTCCGCACAATCCAGTTGAAGCAAGGAACTGTTCGTTGTCCGATGCGAGTCGATCAGAATCAGTTACCTGAGTTAAGCTTAAAGTGAAATCTCTGAGCGCGATTCACCTGTATGAAAGTCCAATTGGGAGCCACTTGATTCTCTCGGGACCGTGCTGCGGATTCGACCTGCTATCCAGGCTCAGCGAGATATTCAGGAGCACCATTCGACCAGGGTGATACGAGTATGCCTCTCTTTCGCGCGATCAGGTCCATTCCGCTTGCAGTTCGACGGAGTCCCCTCGCTCGAAATGCCCTTTGGATCTCAGCGGGTCAGATTGTGTCCCTTGCAGTGCAGGCTTTGTGTTTCATTCTCCTTGCGCGGCTTCTGGGCAGCAGAGAATATGGAGTTCTGGTTGGAGCTGTTGCTTTCGTTTCTCTGTTCAGCCAATACTCAGGTGCAGGCTCAGGGTCGGTATTTCTAAGGTATGTTTCGGTTGATCATGAGCAAGCCGCAGTGTATTGCGGAAACATGTTGCTATCGCTCGCGGTATTTGGAACCGCATTGGTCGCCATCGTGACGATTGCGGCCCATTATGTCTTGAGTTCCACGAGTCTCACGTTAATCCTGATCGTAGCTGTGTCCGATTGCTTCCTCCGCCAGATTGCCGTCATGACTGCTCAAGTCTTCCAGGCCTTTGAGCGCATGAAGATTACTGCATTCCTTACGTCTCTTACCAATTTTGCCCGGCTTATCACCGTCTGCGCGATGTTGCTAGTTTTCCATCAGGGAACGTCGACTCAATGGGCGTGGGCTTCCGCAGGCGTATCTGTTCTGGCTGCGTTCGTAGGCATTCTTCTTGTTCGGCGTCAGGTTCGAAAGGTCAGTTTTTCCTTTCCTTTACTCAGGAAGCGTGCCGCGGAGGGACTGGGATTCTCCTTCGCAGCCTCCACCAACTCCGTATACAACGACGTCGACAAGACCATGCTGAGTCATTTCGGCATGAATGTAGCGAACGGCATTTATTCCACCGCGTACCGCGTCGTCGATATGGCAACAATGCCGATCTGGTCGATGTACACATCTGCTTTGCCGCGCATGTTCCGCGAAGGCAAGGTAAGCATGGAAGAGAATGCAAGAACCGCAAGAAAGCTGTTGAGTTCCGGGATATTAACCGGTCTCACCGCCTCGGTCGTCTGCTATTTTTGCGCTCCCCTTATGCCTGTTTTGGCAGGAAGGAGTTTTGGTGCAAGTGCATCGGCTATCCGATGGCTTTGTTTGCTGCCTGTTTTTCGAGCATTCGCGCTCAGTGCAGGAGCGGGTCTAACAACATCTGGAAATCAGACCTTGCGAACCTGGGTCCAGGTGATTGCCGCAGTGTTCAACTTTGCCGTCAATCTTTATCTCATTCCGCGCTATTCGTGGTTAGGTGCGGCGTGGTCGAGTCTTTTGACGGACGCCTTCATGGGCGTTGGAAACTGGCTGATGTATCTTCTTGTCCGCAAGCGAGCGCCGATTGCCGTATCCATCGATGGTGTATAGAAGCTGGCCTTGCCATGCAACTTTGAGAAACCTTCCAGTCTGAGTATCTCGCAGCATTTCTCGCTCAAAACTGCGGAACAATTGAACACCGCAAACGTCGATATGTGCGGGACAGGCGCCATTCAACAGAGCGGAAGCGCAAATAGAGACGAATACCGCTCACCCTCAGACCTAAACGAATTTCGGGCTCTCTGTTCCCGCCGGCAGACGACTTGAGCCGGTTCAACTTGAGTATGGTTTCCAGGATCGTTAAAATGGGGGCGATGGGCTCTTTTACATCGGGTTACCGGATTCGGAGCCATCTGTCCTCGACCTACTATTCGCGTTATTTCTTCTCTGAGGATGGCGACCGGAACTGCACTGCGAACCGATTCATGTGGGAACATCTGGAGCCTTCTGAAAAAGTTGGACATTCGAACGCCAAATCAACATTCGCATAAACCTCGGGCCAACGTGCTCGGCGTTGGCATCAGCGCGATTACGATGGCAGAGGCGATTGGAGAGACGGATGACCTTCTTCAACGCGATCATAAGGGGTACATCTGTGTCACAGGTGTGCACGGCGTAATGGAAGCCCAGGAAGACGAGGAATTCCGGCGAATTCTTAACGAGTCGTTTCTCACGGTTCCAGATGGCATGCCAACCGTCTGGGTCGGGCGACAACAGGGATTCAAAATGGAGCGCGTCTACGGTCCGGATTTCATGCGCGACTTCTGCATGCATTCGGTAGTGCAAGGTTATCGCCACTTTCTCTTTGGAGGGAATGAGGGAGTTGCTGAATCGCTCAAACTTGTGCTGGAACGAAAGATCCCCGGTTTGCTTGTTGTCGGAACATATACTCCCCCATTTCGCCCTCTCAATGCGTCTGAGTTGCAAGACCTCCGGTCCATGGTGGAGCGCGCTCATCCGGATGTGATGTGGATTGGACTTAGCACACCAAAGCAGGAGCGGTTCATGGCCGAGCATCTCCAATCTTTAAATGTCAATGTGATGATCGGAGTAGGAGCTGCATTCGATATACATACTGGCCGCATTAAAGATGCGCCTCAGTGGATCAAGAACATAGGAATGCAGTGGTTGCATCGCCTGACACAGGAACGGAAACGGCTTTGGAGGAGATACCTGGCGAATAACCCAAAGTTTATCTGGATGATTGTTCTTCAGATTAGCCGATCCTGGTTCAGGTCATTGAACGCCGTGCGTTGATTCACGGAGTGAACTTCCAAGAGAAATCGCTGCCGTCCCGCCGCCTATCGATGGAAGCCACGGCTGCAAATTCAAATAGATTTCTCTTGCGTCAATTGGTATGTACGGGATAAAAGGTTGGGATGAGCGCGAGATGTCGATGCGGTGACGGAGATTGGCGACGGATTGGCAGGCAGGGGTTTCTTCAGAAGACCATTCTAAGTTGGTTAGGCTTTTACCCCTGGATTTGCGGGCGATGCAGTTATCGCACGTTGCGCTGGCAGAAAAATAACGGTTCGTTTAAATAGACTCGAATCAACTTCAACTATATAGTTGTTTGATTTATCACTTATGGCGGTCACAAGGAATTCTTGATGATTGCCCTT
>Ga0302277_1001765_pt1 | contig 15700 bp, 11 predicted proteins | sample III_Bog_N3_1_FD_198759 | JGI IMG/M metagenome (GOLD analysis project Ga0302277, IMG submission 198759) | Peat permafrost microbial communities from Stordalen Mire near Abisko, Sweden - III_Bog_N3_1 | ecosystem: Environmental > Terrestrial > Soil > Wetlands > Peat | place: Sweden: Abisko... | reverse complement strand
TCATACAGCACTCTTTTTGGGAGTGACCATGGTAGTGGTGGCCCTGTTCCATCCCCAGGGCAGGAGCCGGTTCATCCGTTTGGCTTCCTTTGCCTGGCCTCCCATGGCATTCTTTGGATGGCTGGTCACGAGCGGTGCCGGCGGGCACTCTGCGGTTCATGCGCTCGGGTGGCAACCGGGCTGGATGAGCGATGGAGCGGCGGGATTCTGGTTTTGGAATTTCGGCATTTCCCTGCCGCTGGCCGGGATGCTCTGTCTTGTGCTTTTGCCTTGGGAGAAATTGTTAAACCCAAGAAGCTCTGTGGTGAGATTTGTGAACGAGATCTTTCCAAAGGCGAATTCTCCTGAAGCCCGGGCTTTTGTCTGGCCCGCCGCCCTGATTTTTGCTTCCTGCCTTTTGATCCGTTTCGCTCCCTGGCCTTGGGATAACACGAAACTGATGCTCTGGTCTTGGGTTGTGATCATCCCCTATCTCTGGAGTATTTTGATGCAGAACCGTTCGGTGGAGAGCAGAGTGATCGTTTTTCTCCTGCTCTTCGGTTCCGGGGCCGCGACACTGGAGGCGGGACTGGATGGTCGGCACGGGTATGAGATCATTAAGAGAAGCACGCTTGACGCAACGGCATCGATGCTGAGGCATGTTCCGAGGGAGGCCGTGATTGCCTGCGCTCCGGAATACAACCAGGCTGTCCTGATGCTGGGCCACCCCGTGGTCTGCGGTTATGAAGGGAATCTCTGGAGCCACGGATTGGATTACAAGGATCGCCTCGCAGCCCTCAACAGCATCATGATGGGAGATCCCGGCTGGCGGCAGCGGGCCCATGCGATTCATGCCTCCTGGATGCTCTGGAGCGAGCCGGAGGCCGCTCGCTGGCCGGCTTCCAGACTTCCCTGGGCGCATGAGACGGCTCCCTCCCTGCACCGGCTTTACTAGATACTAGGACCCAAATGCCGAAGCTTCCCATCAGGGGGGCTTTGTTGCAGGATATTCCGTAATGACAATTTTCAGGAAACCGAAGCTCAAGATCGCGGAGAAAAAACAGAGGGAAATGCCCGAGGGGCTCTGGACGAAATGTCCCGAGTGTTCCGAAATGGTGCATCATCTGGCCCTTGAGGAGAATCTCCGGGTCTGCCCCGGATGCCAGTATCACTTCAGCATGGGGGGGCTTGAAAGGATCGCAACGCTTGTGGATGAGGGTTCTTTTGAAGAAACGGATGCCGCGATGTCTGCGGTTGATCCGCTGGGATTCAAGGGGGTGGCAACCTACGAGGATCGCCTCAAGACCTACCGGGAAAAGACGGGTCTCGTGGATGCGGTGGTTACCGGCTCAGGAACAATGGGCGGATATCCGGTGGGATTGGCGGTCATGGATTTTTCCTTCCTTGCGGCAACCATGGGTTCCGTCGTGGGCGAAAAAATCACACGGGTCATCGAGGCCTCCACCAAGGCCAAACGGCCCGTTTTGATCGTCTGCGCCTCGGGAGGTGCGCGCATGTATGAAGGGATGCTCTCACTCATGCAGATGGCCAAGACCAGTGGTGCCCTGGCCCGTCACAGTGAAGCTGGTCTTCCCTACATTGCCGTCCTCACCAATCCGACGACCGCGGGAGTCATGGCGAGCTTTGCCACGCTTGGCGATATCACGCTGGCCGAGCCGAAGAGCATGATCGGATTTGCCGGGCCGCGCGTCATTCGTGAAACCACGCACCAGGAACTCCCTGCGGGATTCCAGACGGCGGAATTTCTGCTGGAGCACGGGCTGATCGATGAGATTGTCCCTCGCTCTAAAATGCGCGAAACGATCGTCACGATTCTCGGAAATTTGATGGGGAAATAGGGGGTAGCTAGATAGAGAAAAACCAGAAACCAGAAACCTGAGGCCTGAAGGTTGCAGATGACCCCAAAAAAGCCTCCTCTCGACTGGCTGACAGCGGCGCAGGGGAGGGGGATTCAGCCCGGTTTGGAGCGGATGAGGCGATTGCTGACCGGCCTCGGCAATCCGGAGAAAAGTCTCCGCTGTCTCCATGTCGCGGGAACTAATGGAAAGGGCTCGGTTTGCGCGTTTGCGGAGTCGATTCTGCGTGTCACCGGTCTTCATACCGGGCTCTACACCTCGCCGCATCTCGTGAGTTTTTCAGAGCGCATCAGAATCGATGGGCTGCCCGTGGAAGAAGACAAACTGGATGAGGGGATCCGGCGACTCCAGAGGAGCACGGAAGGCTGGGGTGAGTCGGAGATGCCGACCTTTTTCGAGCTCGCAACAGCCCTGGCGTTCGATCTTTTTGCCCGTGCCGGATGTGAGGTGGTGGTTCTGGAGACGGGACTTGGAGGACGGCTGGATGCCACTAATACGGCTCCCAAAATCGCCTGTGCCATCACCCCGATCGCCCTTGATCATACGGAGTGGCTCGGCGAAACCCTCTCCGCCATTGCCGGGGAGAAGGCCGGGATTTTGCGCCCGGGGGTTCCTGTCGTGATCGCTCCGCAGGGTGGGGAGGCCTCCGAAGCCCTTGCTGCCGCAGCCCGCAAAATCGAGGCTCCCCATGCAGTCATTGCCAATACACTACCAGGGGATTTTCAACTTGGTCTCAGGGGTTCCCATCAACGAGACAATGCCGCCCTCGCTCTCGCCCTGATTCGGGCGGGGGGATTCGATCCCTCCGAAGAGCATATTCGCGAAGGGTTGAAGACGGTCTGCTGGCCGGGAAGATTTCAGTCTCTCAGGGGGGGAAGTCTCATTCTGGATGGGGCTCACAATCTTCATGCAGCCCGCCAACTCGTGGAAACGTGGCGAGAGGAATTCGGGTCACAACGCTGCCTGCTGCTCTTCGGCTCTCTTAAGGACAAAAGGCCCGGGGAGATTCTCCGGGTTCTGGAGTCGATTGCCTCGGAGGTTTTTTTGGTTCCGATCTCCTCGCCCCGTTCCTTTGATCCGATGGAATTGGTTGGGGCAACGGCTCTGCCATGCCGGACATTCAAGACGCTGAAAACTGCCCTCAGGGTGGCATTTTCGAGTGATTCGGAGGCACTCCTCGACTCATCGCTTAAGGAGACTCCCTCCCCGCAACCACCGGTATTGCTTGCCGGATCGCTCTTTTTGGTCGGCGAGGCCCTTGCCTTGCAATCCGGCGAGGAGATGCTGCCGCGCACCCAGTAAAAAAGCCTCCCCTGAACCAGTCCCGAAGAGGCAATAATTTTTCTGGGATTTAATTTTTTCATCGCCCTGCTTCAGCTTGCGGCAGGAGTTTTCATGCCCGAAAATGGGGTGCCTGTAGCTTCTTGAGACGCTTCCCCTAGTGTTTCTCTAAGGCCCTCTTCAAAAGAAAAAGAAAAAAAGAAAAAAAGCCTCAAAATCTGTTTGACCCGGACCAATGTGCAATCTACACATTGTGGGCGTCAGATCCACGAGGCACAACATATAGTGTTTTATGGAGCTTTCCCCAACAAATCTTCAATCCCTCTCGAAACCTTCTCAAAAATCCATGGAACCACTTTCAGGACAACTCTCCCTGAGCGGAGTCGATCCCTTGCAGGGGCGTGAATTCACCGTCCGAAAGCGCGACGGCCACACGGAATTTTTTAACGAGGAACGCATTCGTCTGGCCATTGAGAGCGCCTTCAAGGCGGACCGCGACATTCCGAGTGATTATCCCCTTTCGCCCGAAGATCAGGCGGCGGTTCTTTCCGTAACGATCGCCGTGGTGCAACGTCTCTTCCGACGGGCCGTCCGAGGGGAGGAGCTTGAGATCGAACGCATTCAGGACGCTGTCGAGGAGGCCCTGATGACCCAGGGGCATGTGCATGTCGCCCGCCGCTATATCATCTATCGTGAGGACCGGCGCAAGGCCCGTGCGCTCCGCGGAGATCGCGATGTCACCGGGCATGTTCAGGAATCCCTGCAAGTCACGCTTCGGGACGGAAGCCGCGACACACTGGAACCTCAGCGCATCCGTCGCACGCTGATCCGTGCCTGCCGTGGTTTTGAAGACCGCTGTGATGCGCGGGACATGGCCGACGAGACCATGCGCAACATCTATGACGGCGTCCGCCTTGACGAGATTGAGAAGGCGATGATCTTTGCCGCCAAGTCCCGGATCGAGATCGATCCCGCCTATGGATTTGTGACGGCCCGCCTTCTGCTCGATGTGATCTATCGGGAGACGCTGCCGGGATTCGAGCACTACCATGACATCTCTTTCGCCCACACGGCGCGGTTCAAAGCCTATTTGGATGAGGGTGTGGCCGCCGGAAGGCTGACGCCGAAACTTCTGGAATTCGACCTCGGCAAGATTGCCGGCGCGCTCAAGCCGGAACGGGATCTTCAGTTCAACTACATGGGGCTACAGACCATTTACGACCGCTACCTGATCCATATCGGCGGCCGTCGCATCGAGTCGCCCCAGTTTTTCTGGATGCGTGTCTCCCTCGGGCTTGCCCTCAACGAGGGGGAGCAAAAGAACGAGCGCGCGATCGAATTCTACGAACTGCTTTCGAGCTTCCTCTTCACCTCCTCCACTCCGACCCTGTTTAACAGCGGCACCCTGCATCCCCAGCTCAGTTCCTGCTACCTGACGACGGTGATGGATGATCTGGATCATATCTTCAAATGCATCAGCGATGATGCAAAACTCTCTAAGTGGGCCGGTGGTCTCGGGAATGACTGGACGAATGTCCGCGCCACGGGCTCCCTCATCAAGGGAACCAACGGCGAAAGTCAGGGAGTGATTCCGTTTCTGAAGGTGGCCAACGACACGGCGGTTGCCGTCAATCAGGGGGGCAAGCGCAAGGGTGCCATGTGCGCCTATCTGGAAACCTGGCATCTCGACATCGAGGACTTCCTGGAACTTCGCAAAAATGTCGGTGACGAACGCCGCCGCACCCATGACATGAACACGGCAAACTGGATTCCCGACCTGTTCATGAAGCGCGTCAGGGAGAACGCCCCGTGGACGCTTTTCAGCCCGAGCGACGTCCCTGATCTGCACGATCTTTACGGGCGGGCTTTTGAGGAACGCTATGCCGAGTACGAGGCGATGGCGGATCGGGGTGAGATTCCCCTCTTCAAGAGGGTCGAGGCGACGACGATCTGGCGCAAAATTCTCTCCATGGTGTTTGAGACCGGTCATCCTTGGATCACCTTCAAGGATCCCTCCAACCTGCGCTCTCCGCAGGATCACACAGGTGTCGTCCACAGCTCCAATCTCTGCACGGAAATTCTTCTCAATACCTCCGAGGGAGAGACTGCTGTCTGCAATCTCGGTTCCATCGGTCTTCCTCTCCACATCAAGGGTAACGCGCTGGATTTGCCGCTTCTCGAGAAGACCATCCGCACAGCTATGCGGATGCTCGATAATGTGATTGATATCAATTATTATCCGACGCCCGAGGCCCGTAATGCGAATCTCCGTCACCGCCCCGTGGGTCTGGGACTCATGGGCTTCCAGGATGCCCTCTACAAGATGAAGATCAGCTACGCCAGCGAGGAGGCTGTGTTGTTTGCCGACAGGAGCATGGAAGCCATCTCCTACTTTGCGATTCTTGCCTCGTCCGAACTCGCTGCCGAGCGCGGAGCCTATGAAAGTTTCAAGGGGTCCAAGTGGGATCGGGGCCTTCTCCCCATCGATACGATCGACCTTCTCGAAGAGGAGCGCGGTATCCCTGTCACTATGGATCGCTCCAGCACACTCGACTGGAATGTGGTACGGGCCTCGCTTCGAAAGCACGGGATGCGCAACAGCAACACCATGGCGATCGCCCCCACGGCTACGATTTCCAACATTACCGGAGTGGCCCAGTCGATCGAGCCAACGTTTAAGAATCTCTTTGCGAAGGGAAACCTGAGCGGCGACTTCACCGTCATCAACAGCTACCTCGTCGAGGATCTCAAAGAACTCGGGCTATGGGATCTCAAGATGAATGAGGAACTCAAATACATGGATGGCTCCATTCAGGGAATCGACCGCATTCCCGAGCCGATCCGCGAGATTTACCGCACGGCTTTTGAAGTGGATCCTGCCTGGTATATCGAATGCGCCAGCCGCCGCCAGAAATGGATCGACATGGGGCAGTCGCTGAATCTCTATATTGCGGCACCGAATGGACGCAGGCTCAACGACATGTATATGCACGCATGGGAGTCTGGCCTGAAGACGACCTACTACCTCCGATCCGTGGCGGCAACGACCAAGGAAAAGGCTTCGCTGCAATCCCGACCCAGCTGGGTCAGCCAGCCGAAGAAGAAGTTCACCGCCGATGAAAAGCAGGCTTGCAGCATTGAAGCCATGCGCAACGGTGGCGAATGCGAGGCCTGCCAGTAACAACTGTATCGTTTCCAATCACCCGAGCGCTGGAAAATTTCAAAAAATTCCCATAGACTCAACAATCCCCAACCAAACCATCACGCCATGTCCTGCTGCAACGCATCCACCGAAAAAGCCACCTTCCACGATCTCACCAAGCGGATCAACCCGGAGGAGAAGCGCCTCGTGAACTGCAGGCAGGTTGATGTGAACCAGCTCATGCCGCTGAAATACACATGGGCCTGGGATTACTATACCAAGGGATGCGCCAATCACTGGATGCCCAACGAGGTGCCGATGCAGCGTGACATCGAACTCTGGAAATCGAATCGTCTCTCGGTCGAGGAACGCCAGGTAATCATGAGGAATCTGGGTTTCTTCAGTACCGCCGAGAGCCTAGTCGGGAACAATATCGTGCTTGCAATCTTCAAGCACGTGACCAATCCCGAGGCCCGTCAGTACCTGCTTCGCCAGGCTTTTGAAGAGGCAATCCACACCCATACCTTCCAGTATATCGTGGAGAGTCTCTCGCTTGATCAGCGCGAGGTGTTCAACATGTATCACGAGGTCAACTCCATCCATGAGAAGGATGACTTTGAGATGAAACTCACCTCTGCGATCATGGAGGAGGGATTTTCCACCGAAACTCCGGAAGGCCTCCGTACCTTCCTCAAAAACCTCGTCGGATTCTATGTCATCATGGAGGGGATCTTCTTCTACAGCGGTTTTGTGATGCTTCTCTCTTTCAAGCGGCAAAACAAGATGGTCGGCATCGGACAGCAGTTTGAATACATCATGCGCGATGAGTCGATCCACCTGAACTTTGGCATCGATCTCATCAACAGCATCCGCGATGAGAACCCGGGAATCTGGACGGAGGAGTTCGAAGCCGGGATCCGTGCGATGATCCTTCAAGCGGTCGAACTCGAAGTGGCCTATGCCCAGGATTGCATGCCGAGGGGTATCCTAGGGCTGAACGCCGGCCTCTTCCGAGAGTATGTGCAGTATATTGCAGACCGGCGATTTGACCGCCTCCAGATGCCCATCGAGTTCAAGAGCCAGAATCCATTTCCCTGGATGAGCGAAGCCATGGATCTCTCAAAAGAGGCTAATTTCTTTGAAACCAAAGTCACCGAGTATCAGAACGCGGGGAATCTTGAATGGTAGTGATTTGAAAATCTTTTGTCTGAAGAAAGCTAGGATTTCCCTCCCGAGATCCCGATAAAAAGGGATAGATACCCCAGAGGCAGCCCGCATCCAAGGTGTCGAAAGATATCACGGAGGCGGGCTGTTCTTTGTTCAGGGTATTACAATTTCAAGCTGTAGGCTGTTAGGTCAGTGATTCAAAATCCGGATCCGAACACTATCTTTCGCGTGAGAATTTCCACCCTTCTCTTTTTCATCCTATTCTGCGGGGTCGTTGTTGCCGCCGAAATTCCGATGAGGAATGTCCGGCTGACCCTGGAAACGAATTTTCCAAGTGCTGTCTTTGATCCGCAGGCTGCCTTTGGCGCAGGAATTGACGGGCATTCAGAGGGGGAGTCTCAGCAGATGCTTTCCCCTGTCAATGTGCGACAGATGCTTGGTGCGGGACTTCATCCGATCTCGGTGAGGTTGAGGACGGAGTTGGCCGTGGAGGCGTGGCATTGGAATCCCAAGGGAAGCTGGAGCAGTCCGGAGCATCATCAGGGATATTGGACTTCGAAGGCAAAGCCCGATCCATCCGTTCCCATCCTGTTGTCCTATGGTTACAAGCTTCCGCGCCGGGGCGATACTCTGGATGAAGCGAATGATGACGGATATTCGATGCTCGATGATGGTGACTCAGGAACCTTCTGGAAGAGCAATCCCTATCTGGCACGGCCTTATACCGGAGAACCCGATTCGCTACATCCGCAGTGGGTGGTTCTGGATTTTGGAAAACCCGTTCCGATCAATGACATCAGGATCGCCTGGGGGGAACCGTATGCCAGGAGTTTTGCCGTGGAGTATGCAACCAAAGGGCGCGTTTATTTCGGAGGACATCCCGGAAATTTTCTTTTTCCCGTCTGGAGGAGTTTTTCAAATGGGAAGATCACTCGCGGAAGGGGAGGTGATCAGGAATTGAGACTCTTGCAAAATCCCGTGAAGGTTCGCTATCTGCGGATCTGGATGACAGAGGGGTCTGGAACGGCTCCTGCAGGATCAACAGATCCGCGAGATTTCTTAGGCTACGCAATCCGGGAAATCCGTGCGGGAGTCTGCGATGAAACGGGGATTTTTCATGACAAGGTGAGTCATGCTCCCGGCCATGAACAGACCGTGACCTATGCATCCTCGACGGATCCATGGCACCGTGCGAGTGATCGTGATCCCAAGGTGGAACAACCTGGGATCGATTTGCTGGCCCGTTGCGGCATCACGCGCAATCTTCCGCTGATGCTCGGCGTGCCGGTTCTCTACGATACGCCCGCAAATGCCAGCGCCCTTGTGAGCTATGTTCTGGCGAGAAAGATCCCCGTCGCTCGCTTTGAACTCGGGGAGGAGCCTGACGGGCAGCGGGTCGCTCCGGAAGACTTCGCCGCGCTTTACGCGCAATCGTCACGGATCATTCGGAAGATGATACCAAACGGTCTCCTGGGAGGCCCCAGCTTCGTGACCGTTGACATTGACGGGAAGGATGACCAGACCTACCGATTCGACAAATCCTGGTGGATTCGTGATTTTCGCAGGGAGTTGGAGCGGCAGGGGGAGTCGCAGAATTACCAGTTTCTCTCCTTCGAGTGGTATCCCTTTGATGATGTCTTCGGGAATGAAGGGGAGCAGGTGCCGAAGGCTTGCGGGATGTTGGATCGTGCGGTGCATCGGCTTCGCCCCCTGGGATTGCCCTTGGTCATCGGCGAGGCGAATTATTCCGTGTTCCCTTGTCAGCAGGAAGTCGATCTTGCCGGAGCTCTGCTCAATACCGAAACAGCCGCCCAGTTCCTTTGCAGTGGAGGAGCGGTTTTTTACTATTACGGCTATGAGCCGAATACGCTCGATGGAAGCAGCGGCTCCTGGGGAAATCAGATGATGCTCATTCAGGGAGACAAGGGAAATTCTGCCGTGCCGGTGGCCACCTTCCGTGCCCTGCATTTGATGACTCAGGAATGGATGGATCCCGGAGGAGGCGTTCACTCGGTGTATCGCGTGCAATCCGATCTTCCCCGTCAGGATCAGAAACTTCTCTCGGCATTTCTCATCAAGCGGCCTGATAAAAGTCTCAGCCTGCTGGTCATCAACAAAGATCCAAACCACTCCCTGCGCCTTTCTTTGAAAGGTTCCGGATCTCTTTCCTGGCCATGCCTTCTGATGAGTTATTCAGAAAAAGAGTATGCATGGCATCCAAATGGAGCCAAAGGTCATCCTGTACGGAATGATTTTCCCTCGACCCATGCTGTTCAAGGGAATCATCCCGTCACCATTCAGCCATGGTCAATTTCAGTGCTGCGAAGCTTGGGATCCTCGGGAAAGCTCAGCGCAGAAAAACCCAACTGATCACTCCGGCCGCACCCATCATGAGGACGGGATTGATTTTGGTAAAGAGCATCAGGGCGAGTGCCACGGCGGCCATGATTCCCGTGGTCACGGAATGAATGGAACTTTTTGCAATGATGAACGTGGCGGCCAGAATCAAGCCGGTGGAGATCGGCATCATCGCCTGCTGCACGGCATGGCGCCAGGGTGATTCCTGAAGGCTGTCCCAGAATTTTCCGACACCGAAAACGAGCAGGGAGCTTGGAAGGAACATGGCGATGGTGGCAATCAATGCGGCAATCAGAGCGACAATGACGCCCAAGTGCAGATCCAGTCCGGCTTTGAGTCCGACAAGAGAGACAACCATCATGGAGGGACCGGGTGCCGCCATGCTGATGGAAAAGAGATCCACAAATTGCTGATCCGTCATCCAGTGATATTCCCCAACTGCATCCATGTGCATCGAGGGAAGCACCACCTTTCCTCCCCCGAATGCCGAGAGACTGAGAACCGAAAAGAGAAAGGCAAGATGGGTGAAGGTCTTGATCATGCTTAGGGAAACGGTGATTTAATCGCAACGAGACTGTTGCGGTAAGAACGGACCGCAGGCAAGGCGGCTTCGCGTGAGCATCCCCTTGCGGGCTGTAATCGCGAAGCCAACGCCGCCTCCGGCCCTGTTATCGCCGCAACCCCTTGGGGCTGTGGTCAAAAACTTAATTTTGAACGGCACCTTGCTCCCGCAAGGCTGTGCCGTCCTTGCGGGATCCTTCCTTTGGAAGGCTTCTCCGCGCCTCCTCCCGGAGACTTGGTTCTGCGTTGTTCGCTTGGACAAGACCGCAGGGGTATTGCCACTGCGCTTCACGCCTTGAAAATTATGCTTTTGTCCTACAGCAGTCATCATGGGATTAAATCAGCGGTTCCTTAGCTTGTTGATGGTGATTTTGGTTTCTGCGCGGCCCGTGGGCGGTGCCACCAGATTGCCAGCGGGGCCACGATCATGATGACGTAAGGGACATGGAGATGGGCGAAGCGGACCAGGGAAAAGGTGAAGGCGATGAGGAAAATATCGAATATTCCCGTGATAGCCTTCTGTCCCGCTTCAAAGACCATACTCGCCATCAGGCCGCAGGCAGCGGCGGTGACACCTGCAAGGATTGCGCCCGCATCAGCGGTCTTGCCTGCGTGGAAGTAAAGGAATCCCAGGGCGCAGACCATGACGAACGGGGGGGTAATGAGGGAAGTAACGGCAATGAGAGCCCCAAGCGGGCCGCGCAGGTGGTTGCCGATGTAGACCGAGAGGCCAACAACGTTGGCGCCCGGAAGAAGTTGCACAAGGGCGAGTCCCGGCAGGAACTCGTCATCCGTGAGCCAGCGTTTTTGACCCACGACAAGACGACGAATGTAGGCTGTCAGTCCTCCCCCGAAACTCGTCATGCCGATGAAGGCAAAGAGTCGGGCAAGTTCGGCGAAACCCGGCTTGGGTGAAGGTTCCGTTTTAAGAACGGAAATTTCCGAATCTTCAGGATTTTGGGATTGAGGATTCCCCATGTGCCTCGGCGAGTTTTTTTGCCGCGCTCTTTTCCAGATCGTCCTGGATTCCCTCGTCCGAAAGATCCATCGCCTTGGAGTTGTCCCAATCCTTCTCAAAGATTTCGACAAGCCGTTTGATGAGATCGGGATCGGTGAAACGGATGCCGAGTTCACGTCGTTCGTTGAAACACTTCGGGTAGATGTTGAAAGAACTCAGCAGGGCACGGTGCTTGTCCGCAAGGATGAGTTTCGCATGGAGATGGGTTCCGTGAAGTTTGTGCACGTGGATGCCCAGATCCCCAAGAAGACGAAGACCTGCAATGCCATCAAGACGGTAGAAATCCCGGAGCGAATGGACGGGCAGGGCCATCGCATGAACCTTGACCTCTTTTTTCATTTTGGCATGGACGAGTGCCTCGATCACCGGCGTGTCGACATATTTTTCGTGCTGAATGAAGAGGGATTTCTCCGCGCCGTTGATGAAATGAATCACTTCTTCACGGGCCTTGCCGACACTCCATATCAGGTTGGAGACGGGTGGAGGGGTGAATTCCGCTCGATTCCAGTCGGCCTCGAAACAGGCGGCCACTTCAGCCACTTCGGCAGAATCATTGGTGACGAGTCCGTAGTCGCGTGTCTCTCCGAAGTATTTTGGCGCCCAGTTCAGCGACATGATGAATGCCTGATGACCGTCCACCACCATTGATTTCTCATGGGTGATTGGGTACTTGGGATTGGTTTCCTTGACAGGCACCTGAGCGTTCTTGAAAACCTCAAAGGCCTCGTCATTGTCATGTTCTCCGGTGAAGCGGGAGGGATTGAGCATCACCCTAACCTTGATGCCCCGTCTGTGGGCGCTCACCACCGCGTTGATCAGCACCGGATCGGTGAACTGGAACATCTTGATATCCAAGCTTTTTGTGGCTCCCTCGAGGGTCTTGAGGATCGGATCGATTCCATCGTCCGGTTGAACGATCAGGTGGTGTACGGCATCTTCAAACATGAGTGGGATCTTGGCTCAGGTTCGCTAAAGTTTCAAAAGGATTATTCGGCGCAGATCAAGGTTCAGGATAAGCCTTGATGAAGTTGGCATACCAGAAAGCCGATGGGCTGGGAATCCGCTCATGGGTCTTCTTGTCGAAGGCAAAAAGCCCGAACTGGCCATGCCATCCCTCGGTCCATTCGTAATTATCGACAAGTGTCCAGGGAAAGTAACCCCGCACATCAACTCCATCGTTCATCGCCCTGCGCATCTGGGCGATGTGCTCACGGAAATAGCGGATCGACTTCTGGCCGCTCTGGGTGCCGATGCCGTTTTCTGAAATGACGATCGGCTTGTGGTATCGCTTCGTCACGTCCATCAGGATGTGGTAGAGGCCGGTGGGGTCAATGGACCAGCCAAGTTGCGTGTAGTTGGAGTTCTGCTCGCCACTGGGTCTGAAGAGAAAACGGACCGCACTTGCTTGCTGCGAGTAATAATAGTTCACGCCGATCAGGTCACAGGTATCGACCACCATGTCGAGATGATCATAGTTCTGATGCATCATGAGATTGTAAACCGATCTGGTGGGGTCGAGATATTCCGCCTTTCTCCAGTAGGGAAGGGAGTAAATGCCCATGATGAGTGCATCGGGGCGTTCTTCCCGCACGATGGCCGCTGCATCCCGGAACATGGCGGCGGAAGTGAGCATTGCCTTTTTATACGCTCCGGGTCTGACGAGAAGTCCCGGCGGCCAGTGGGCTGCAATCCATCCGAGTTGCAGGGCACCATTGGGCTCGTTCTGAGGCACATAGATCCGGACTTCGGATTTGGTCGCACGAACGACGCGGCGGACATGAGCCTGCCATGCGGTGCGGACATCCGGGTTCATGAAATTCGCCTTGGATTTGTCCCTGGTATTGTAAATCCAGTCGGGAAAGGTGAAGTGCCAGAGCGTGATGATCGGCTCGATGCCGGCCTCCCTGCATTTGCGGGCCATCTCCGCATATTGACGGAGGGCCGCCTCGTTGATCTCCCCCTTCCTCGGCTCGACACGGGCCCACTCAACGCCGAAGCGGAAGTGATTCACCCCGAGTTTTTTGAGCGCTGCCAGATCCTTGTCAAATTCGCTCCACGAGAAGACGGCCCCGTCACCGCGAGGAGGTGCCCCACCTTCGTCGGCAAAGCAATCCCAGTCCGTCCTGAAATACCATTTTGAACCAGGAGCATAGCCCTTGTCCTCATTCTGGAAGGGGGCGGTCGAAGTACCCCACCAGAAGGGCTCCTTGGGAAGCTGTTTCAGCACCACACCGTTCACCGGGGGATGGTAGTTCGCCGGTGCCGTGATACAGCCGGGCAGGAGCAATGCCGTGGCGAGGCAGGAGATGAGCGCAGGACGGAGGAATGCGGCTTGATGCATCGGAGAGTTATTAGTAGCTACAAGGCGGCCTTTCAATGATGAAGCAACTCTTTCTCCCGATCTTCCTGCTGCTGAGCCTTGCAAGTCCGGGATTTTCATCGATGGATCCGGGTGCAAAGCGCCTTTCCCCCGACACCGTTGTGATGAATGACGGGATCAGATTGCACGGGTTGATCATCAAAAATGATGCGCAGAAGGTGGTTCTTCAGGAACGCCTGGAGGAGGTTGAAATACCGAAGGCCCACATCCGTCGTATTGAGGATCAGGGGGAGGCGGGGGTCTATTTTGCTGATCTCGTCACGCCTGGAAAACTGCCTCCCTGGCGCATGATCGTTCAGGATCTGAGAACCGATGACAATATCACCTCCTTCCGTGAAATCCCGGCCACGACCATAGATGTCGGCCCCCTGAGGAACATCCCCTATCTCTCCTTTCGCATTAACAAGCAAGTGGAGATGAATGTCTATGGTGACCCCGAGGATCCTGTTTGTCTGGAATTCGGAGTTTATGAGCATGGTTCCAGCTCTCTCCTGTTGAAGAAAACCCTACGGGCCTATCTTGCCGGTTGTCTCAGTTCACGCGCTCAGATTGCCGCCTTGTATTCCCTGAGTGACACGGGTGGAGAGAAGCAGGTGGGCAATCTCTCCTTCAAGATCACCTCCGGCTCGGCCCCAGACGCCTATGGAGGATGGTGGTTCTCCGTGGCTGATCCAAAACGCCTTGCAGAGGAGCGGGTTTCCGACGCTACCTACAGGAAGCTCACACTCCCCTTTGATGAGGTGAATACAAAATCAGGCAGATTGAGGGAGGATCGAAGTCTCAGTCACAATAAATATTTCAGTAGTGCCATGGCTTCCTGGAACGGGATTATGCCGGAACTTCGAGGATTCTACCGCGATGCCAAGGGGCAGTTCAAACTTCTGACGAGTTCCTCTGCTGTCGTGGAATGAGAGGTAAAACAATGCACTTAGGAAAATCAAAAATTCGGGGAGGCTTGGTGATCAGCTTCAGTCATGTCACTTTGATATTGAGGTTTCTTTGGAAATGCCAAAGAGCGCAATTCCCCCTTTTTTTAGCGACCGGAACACAATCCCAAAACCAGCCTCAAGATGAACGGAAGGAATGTTCGATGCCGTTTCACTAAGGCATTAAGAACAGCATATCCCGGATAGCGATAGGTAGCTTCCGGATGCCGACGATTATTTCTCGCGGCGCATCACGCGATAGTCCGTGGGGGACATCCCGATCATACGGCTGAAGACATTGTTGAATTGCGGAATCGATCCGAAGCCCGAGGCAAAAGCCACATCGGAGATTCGTAGGGCATGTTCAAGTAGAAGAGTTTTGGCAGTCTCGATTCGCACACGGGCGGTGTATTCTGTGAGCGTCATGCCGGTGGCCTTCTTGAAGATCTTGCAGAAATAAAAACGGCTTACATGGACATGCTGCAAGATCATGTCGAGTGTGATTTCCGTTTCAAAGTGGGAGCGGATGAACTGCTTGGCGTTGCTCACGGCAACGGGTTCGGCAGTCGAGGCGGCTATTGAATGTTGGGTGGCATCCTCCGGAAGATGCTGTGCAAAAACATGAAGCAACTCGGTGATTGCATGGAATTTTTCCATCGGCATGACCTGGGTTTTGAAATAGGCCTTGCGAGCCTTTTCTTTCCAGGCGTTTCCCAAGCCTCTTCCGATCCTTTTCGCCAGCATCTCGAAATCGAGTTTGTTGGGTTCGTCCTTGAAGACCTGCCCGCTGATCAGAGTTCCGACATGACGCCTTCCCTGGAGCACCGGGATGGCGACTTCCGTCAGCCCCGCAAAGCAACAGCTCTGATGGACGCGAAGTTTTCTTTCAACGAGTCCTTTCATGCGTTTCTGCGTTTGTCCGCAGGACTTGCAACCTAGGGGGGATTCGGCGACTAGGGAGCAGAGTGAATTCGATGAGTTCGAGTCGGCAAGGCAAAGATTTTTTGCATC
>Ga0302277_1001764_pt1 | contig 15700 bp, 9 predicted proteins | sample III_Bog_N3_1_FD_198759 | JGI IMG/M metagenome (GOLD analysis project Ga0302277, IMG submission 198759) | Peat permafrost microbial communities from Stordalen Mire near Abisko, Sweden - III_Bog_N3_1 | ecosystem: Environmental > Terrestrial > Soil > Wetlands > Peat | place: Sweden: Abisko... | reverse complement strand
TCGGCATCGGCGGACATATCAACGACGAGGACCACACGCTCTTCGCCTTCGGCGTGCAGGCCTTTCAGGACGCCGTGAAGCGCGAGGTCTGCGAGGAGCTTTCGGTTCAGGGCGAATTCGACGCGCGGCCAGTCGGCCTGATCAACGACGATTCCACCGAGGTTGGCCAGGTTCATTTCGGTGTGGTGCACGTCTTGTTCCGCACGGCGGAGCAGGTGAAGAAAAACGAGCAGGTCATCACGCAGATGGAATTTATTCCCATTGCCGAGCTCAAGGCGAAGCGCGAACAGATGGAAACCTGGTCGCAGATCTGCCTCGACCATCTCGACGCGATTCTGGGGTAAGGGCTTTTTTATGGAACCGCCGGACCGGAAAAAACGGGTGCTCATCGTCCTGGCTGTATTGGCGGGGATGGTGGCGTTCATGGGGAACTTCTTCTGGGGCATGTTTAAGGACATTCGCGGTCCGCAAGCCAGCGGCCATCCCGTCTCGTATATCCCGCAGTTGATGTTCGGTGGATTTTTTTTGGTGATGATTGTTTCCGTGGTGTTCAGCGTGACGCGGGGACTGCGTCAGTTGCAAAATCCGGCTTCGGCGACCGCGCCCCGTGTCGTTGCTTCTGGTGGAGGGAGCAGTCTGTTCCTACTCATTTTCGCGTTATTCTGGTCCGCCATCGTGCTGACTTTTAACGGGGTCATGGGGCATGGCATCTACAAGCAGATTGAATCCACCCATTATCCCAGCGTGACGGGTGGCATTACGCACAGCGAACTCACCAGTCATCGCACGTCCAAGGGCGGCATCAGTTACAACGCCGTCATCGCCTACACATATGTCGTGGGCGACCAGAAATATTCCGGCGACCGCGTTCGGTTCGGCATAAAAATTTCGAGCTATGCCACCGCCTCGCAACAGGTGAACGCCTACCCGCTTGGTTCCGCTGTGCCGGTGTTTTACAACCCGGCCAATCCGACGGAATCCCTGTTGTCGCCGGGCGTCACCGGCGAGGATTTCATGGGGCTGCTTTTCATGACGCCGTTCAACATGGTGATGTTCGGTCTGTGGCTCTGGCTCGGTGGTTGGGTGCGGGAACATTGGTTTCGGCCCCCGGCCGGCGGTGTGCGAATCATCTCCGACGGCATGGTGACGCGGATTCGGCTGCCGCAGTTTCCTGCGTTGGGCTGGGGGTTGGCCGCGACCGGCGGATTGGGATTCATTGCCATCTTCATTGTCGGTTTTAGCACGAACATGACTCCCGCTATACCGGTTGTCTTGGCAACCTTCGCGGCGGTTTACGGAACCGGCTTTGGGGTTTATTGGTGGCAACGGCAGAAAATCAACTCGGGCATTGACGACCTCCTAATCAACGAGGTATCGCGCTCGTTGGAACTGCCGCTGACCTATGGTCGCAAGACTCGGATCACCGCGCGCGTCGCCGACATCAAAAGCCTGTTTGTCGAAAAGATTGAACATCGCGGCAACAAGGGCGGCACTTCCTATACTTACGCCCCGACCCTGCATTTGGCGGGGACGGAGCCGGCCACCCAAAAGCTGGCCGACTGGACGGATGAATTAAAGGCGAACGAGTTTACGGAATGGTTGCGACAAAAGCTTGGGCCGAATATTCCCACCAACGCCGCTTTCTCCACGCCGTCCGGCCTGATGTCCGACTCTGACTTTGCCGATCCCGCCACCATGCCCCCGGCGTCCGTGGAGGTGGCGCGCCCCGCCGAACCTTCCCGGATCCAAGTCACCGACAGCCCCGGCGGCCGCGAATTTTATTTTCCCGCCGCGCGCAACCTCGGCACGGCATTCTTCACGACGGTGTTCATGCTGGTGTTTAACGGCGCGGCGGTGCTGATGTATCGGGCGCATGTGCCGCTGCTGTTTCCCATCGTGTTCGGCTTGGTGGGCGTGCTTTTGATCTTCGGCACCTTCAACCTTTGGTTCAAGTCCGGCCGGATTACCGTCAATCCGACGCGGGTCATCGCCGTCAACCGCTGGCTGATTTTTTCGCGGACCCGGCAGTTTGACGCCGGCGACATCGCCCGGTTCGCCACGAAGACGGGGATGCAAAGCGGTTCCACCATTTTTACCGACATCAAACTCGTGCGCGTCGGCGCGGACGCGGCCTTTGCGGAGCGAGCGAAACCGTCTGCCGTCGGGTCGCCGGCCAGCCAGCTCGTGGCCGAACGGTTTCGCCAGGCCGCCGGGCCGGCCGGCGTGACCGTTGCCAACAGCCTCGCCAGCGCCGCCGAGGCCGGCTGGCTCGTGCAGGAAATGAACCGGGCGCTCGGCCGCGCTGCATGAAAACGAAGCTGGAAAAGGAAAGATCGAAGCTGGCCAAGCGCCCGCCTCGCGCTCCAGCTTCCGTCCGCCATCCGCCATCCTCGCCGCGCCGCGCCGCGCCGAAGCGGAGCAAAGGCGGATGGCGTCAGGAAATCCAACGCATCCTCATCACCGACGCGCAGATTGCCCGGCGCATCCGGACGCTGGCGCGCGAGATTGAGCGCGATTTTCGCGGACGCGAGACCGTGGTGGTTTCGCTGCTCAACGGCACGGTGATTTTTCTGGCCGACCTCATCCGGCAGTTGAATGTGCCGTTGCGCCTCGATTTCATCGGCGTCTCCAGCTACGGCGCGGGCACGGAATCCGGCGACCTCGTTTTCACCAAGGAACTGCGCCTCGACGTGCGCGGCCGCGACGTGCTGCTGGTGGACGACATTCTTGACACCGGAAAAACCTTGTGCCGCGTGCTGCCAAAATTAAAAGCGCTCAGGCCGCGCCGGATAAAAATTTGCGTGCTGCTGGACAAGCCCGCGCGCCGCGTGGAAAAAATCCGCGCCGATTACGTCGGCTTCGAGATTCCCGATTTGTTTGTCGTCGGCTACGGATTGGATTTTGCCGAGCGCCACCGCAACCTGCCGTTCGTCGGCGTGCTGCGGCCGCAAATTTACAACCCGCCCGCCGCAAAATAAAAAGGCCGGGACGAATCGCTCGCCCCGGCTGTGCTGTTTCCTCCGAAATTACCGGCTTGCGCCGGCGTCACGGCACGACCGCCGTGACGGGATCCGTCGGCTGGCTTTCGCCCGTCGCGTTGCGCGCGCTCACCACGATGTTCACGGACGCGCCGCCGGGCAGGTTCCCCACGGTCACCTCCGCGTCCTGCGTCAACTGTTCCGTCAGCGTCGTGCCGGTGGTCGTATCCTTCACCACCACACGATAGCCGTCCGCGCACCGGGAATCGCCCCAGTGGATGAAGATCAGGTGCGAACCGGTCGCGCCCGGCGTGACCACCAGATTCTCCGGCACGTCCGGGCCGGACGGATTGCCCGGCAGCTCAAAGCCGAACGCCAGCCAGCGCGGGTCGTTGGCGTCCAGCAATTGCGTGAGTTCCGCCAGCAGGCCGGACGCGCGGTTGCGCGCCGCCGTGAAGCCCGCCTGATAATTTGCCTGCGCCGTGCCCGCATCCGTGTTGCTCTGGTTGCTGGCCGATTCCGCTGTGCTGACCGCCTGGGCCGCCGCCTCGCACGCCGCCGCCGTGCAGGCCACGCCGTTGACATTGGCCACCTCGTGCGCGGGGTTCCAACAACCAGCGCAGCGAATGGAGCGAGCCGGTGAGCCACAGGGCGAAGTAAGCCGGTGAAAATCCAACGGCGTCCGGCCGCTGTCGGACGCCGTTTTTATTTGGACACGCCGGTTCGCGCGCCTCAAAAAAAAGATTCCGCCGGCGGGTGGCCGGCGGAATCGGTGGGGAAAGTTCTCCCGGTTCAGTAGGTGTAGCTGGCGGTGAACAGGTTGCTGTCCTCATCATGCACCACCTTGAAGCCGACCTTGCGGCAGATGTGGTGCATGGCGTGGTTGTCGGCCAGCACCTGCCCGGAAATCTTCGTGAGCTTTTCCACGCGGCCAATCGCGATGAGCCGGCGGAGCAGTTCCGTGCCCAGCCCCTGGCCGTGCCATTCGTCGCTGACGAGGATGGCAAACTCCGCCTCGTTCGTCGCGTGCTGTTTGCTCAACCGGCCGACGCCGAGGATTTTTGCCTTTTCACTCTTCTTGACGGGCTTGAGTTCGGCGACGAGCGCGATCTCGCGGTCGTAGTCGTTGAAACAGATGCGCGTGAGGCGCTCGTGCGTGACGCGCTGCGAGAGTTGCAGCGCGGAGAAATACCGGTTATAGACGCTCTCCTCGGACAGGGTTTCGTGGAATTTCACCAGCAGCGGCTCGTCTTCCGGCCGGATGGGGCGGATGAGGACCGGCGCCTTGTTCTTGAGCTTCCACGGCGTGGCGTATTGCACCGGATACGGGCGGATGGCGGACTTGGGCAGTTTGTCTTCCGGCGTGTCCAGCGGATGCAGCACCACGCGGCCGTCGAGGGCGAAGATGCGTTCGGCGGAGACGAGCAGGGGATTGATGTCAATCTCGGCGATCCACGGCTGCTCGACGACGAGCTGGCTGAAGCGCACGAGAATCTGTTCGAGCGCGGCGATGTTGCTGGCCTTGCGCCCGCGCACGCCCTGGAGCGCGGTGAAAATCTTGGTGCGTTCCATCATGCGCCGCGCGAGCGTGGCGTTGAGCGGCGGCAGGCCGAGCGCGCGGTCCTTGTAAACCTCGACGAGCTGGCCGCCGGTGCCGAAGAGCAGCACGGGCCCGAACTGCGGATCCACGCTGCTGCCAATGATGATTTCATAGCCGTCGAGCTTGATCATCGGCTGGACGGTGACGCCCTGGAAATGTTCCTTGCCGGCCTTCTTGGCGCAGGAAGTCTCGATGGTCTTGAAAGCCTGGCGCACGGCGGAGGCGGTGCGGAGATTTAATTGAACACCGCCCACATCGGTCTTGTGCGTGATGGTCTCGGAATGCAGTTTCAGCACGACGGGGAAGCCGAGCCGCGCGGCCTGCTTGACAGCGTCGCTCTCGGTCGTGGCGATGTGGGTCTCGACGGTCGGGATGCCGTAGGCCGCGAGCAGCTTCTTGGATTCAAATTCCGTGAGCAGCGTGCGCCCGGACTTGCGGACTTCTTTGATGATGGCGGCGGCCAGATCGCGGTCAATCTCGCCGTGGGCGTCGTCCTGCGGCATCGCGGGCGTCTCGTAAAGCTGGCGCAGATTTTCCGAGTAGCGCCACATATAATAGAAGGACTTCGCGGCGCGGTCGGGATACTTGAAGGTCGGGATGTTCGCGGCATTCAAAATGTCTTCGCCCTTGGCGACGATGTCCGCGCCCATCCAGCTCGCGAGCACCGGCTTATTGGGAATGTGCGCGTAGGGCTTGAGGCATTCGGCGGTCGCGGTCGGATCAGTCATCGCCTGCGGCGTGAGAATGACGAGGATGCCGTCGGTGTTCGGGTCTTTCGACGCGATTTCCAAGGACTTGGCGTAAAGCTCCGGCTTGGCGTCGCCAATAATATCCACTGGATTATTATGGCTCCAGGTGGGCGGGAGAATGGCGTTGAACGCCGCCATGGTTTCCGGCGTGAGGTCGGCGAGCTGCGCGCCGCTGCCGATGAGCATATCGGTGGCGATGACGCTGGGGCCGCCGGCGTTGGTGACGATGGTCAGGCGCGGGCCTTTCGGGCGCGGCTGTTTGCCGAGGACTTCCGCCATGTCGAACAATTCGGAAATCGCCTCGACGCGCAAAACGCCGACGCGCTGGAACGCCGCCTGCAAAACTTCATCGCTGCCGGTGAGCGAGCCGGTGTGCGACGCGGCGGCCTTGGCGGCGGCCTCGGTGCGGCCGGGTTTGATGACAATGATTGGTTTGGTCAACGCCACTTCGCGCGCGGCGGACAAAAACGCCCGCGCGTCGCCGATGGATTCCATGTAAATAACAATGCTTTTGGTGTTCGGATCATCACCGAGATGGTTGATGAGATCGCCCCAGCCGACATCGAGCATCGAGCCGAGCGAAACGAACGCACTGAAACCGACATTCTCCTTCAGGCTCCAGTCGAGAATCGCGGTGCAGAGCGCGCCGCTCTGGCTGATGAAACCGACGCTGCCGGGCTTGGCCATGTCGGCGGCGAAGGTGGCGTTGAGCTTATTGCCGGGAACCATCACGCCGAGGCAGTTCGGTCCGACGATGCGGATGCCGGCCTTGTTGGCCTCTTCCAAAACTTGGCGCTCGAGTTCGACGCCGACCGGGCCAATCTCCTTGAAACCGGCTGAAATAATAATGACACCTTTCACGCCCGCCTTGCCGCAATCCCGGACGATGCCCGGCACGGTCGCCGGCGGCGTGATGATGACGGCGAGGTCGGCCTTCTCCGGCACTTCGGTGATGCTGGTGTAGGCCTTGATCCCCAGCACGGTGGGGCGCTTGGGATTGACGGGAAATAGTTTGCCGGCGAAACCGCCCTTGACCATGTTCTCCAAAATCGTGCGGCCGACGCTACCGGGATTTTCCGTCGCGCCGATGATGGCGACGGACTTGGGGGAGAAGATCGGGTCGAGCGGACGGCGGGTGGTGTGGTGCAGGATGTCGTGGGCAGATTCGAGCTGCGTGGCGGTGTTGGCAAGGGTTGTCATATAATAATTGGCAGTGTTTGTTTAATTGCTACAGAGAAAATGCCAGTGAACGGCGGTGATGACTTCACCCAGTTTGGCAAATCATCACCGGAAATTGCCATCCGTGCAAAGCCCGACAAACCGGAACCGGGCCGGCCGCGACTGCTAGTCCGGCTTCTGCGCCGGTCCCTGCGCGTCCACCCAGCGCACGGCAAAGCGGAGGAGTTCCGGCGCGTTTTTGAGGCCGAGCTTGCCCTTGATATTGGCGCGATGGACTTCCACCGTCTTGATGCTCAGGTGCAGCTGTTCCGAGATGGCGCGCGTGCCGACGCCCAAGCCGACCAGTTGCAAGACCTCAAACTCGCGGTCGGAAAGCTTCTGCACCGGCAAACCGGTTTGTTCCGGCGACCGTCCCGAAAAAATTTCCATGATGCGCGACGACATGGTTTCACTGACAAAAACCTGACCGGCCAGCACCGACCGGATGGCCTTCAGGAATTTCTGCCCGCCCTCCTGCTTCATGATGTAGCCGCGGCCACCGGCGCGCAACACGCGTTCCGCGTAAATCATCTCGTCGTGCATCGAGACAACTAGGATTGGCAGCTCCGGCCGCAGCGCGCGGAGATCCTTGATGAGCTCCAGCCCGTTTTTGTCCGGCAGCGAAATATCCAGCAGCGCGAGGTCGAACTTTTGCTTCGCCACCAGATTGATCGCCTGACCGGCGGTGTCGGCCTCGGCGGCGACCTTCAGGTCCGGCTCGTTGCCGATCAATTGCGCCAGCCCGGTGCGCATCATCGGGTGGTCGTCCACGATGAGGATGCTCCGGGCGGGAGTTTTGCTTTTATTTTTGACGGACATGGTTCAGCGGATTTTGGGGGCGATGAAAATGACGCTCGTGCCGCCGGCGGGCTGCCGTTCGATGGTCACCGTGCCGCCGACCATGCCGATGCGGCTTTGCATGATACGCAGCCCCATGCCGGAACTGGTGGAAAAATTTTCCAGAAAACCGACGCCGTCGTCGTTCACGCGCAGGCGCAGATGGCTCGCGTCCTCGCGCAACTGGATGGAAAGATTCTTTGCCTTGCCGTGCTTGATGGCGTTGGAAACCGCCTCCTGCGCGATGCGGAACAGGTGTGTCGCCGCCGCGTGATCGTCGAACTTCACGACTACGGGACAATCAAAAGTGCAGCGCACGCGGAAGATTTTTTCCGTGTTCAGCGCCAGCTCCGCCAGCGCGGACATCAGGCCTTCCGACTCCAGCGTGACCGGCGAAAGCCCGCGCGCCAGCAGCCGTGTCTGGCTGATGGACTCGCGCACGGCCTTGGCGATTTCCACGGCGCGGGCGGAGCCGTTCTGGGATTTTTTCGCCAGCTTTTGGGCGAGCACCTGCGCCAGCATTTCGACGCCGGCGAGATGCTGACACAAACCGTCGTGCAAATCCTGGCCGATGCGGCGCTGCTCGCGCTCGCTGATTTCCAAAATTTCTTTTTCCAGCCGCTTGCGCTCCGTGATGTCGCGGACGAAACCGGTGAATATCCGCCGGTCGCTCAACTTCACCTCGCTGACGGACAAATCCATCGGGAACAAGGTGCCGTCTTTTTTGCGCGCAAAGGTCTCGCGTCCGATGCCGATGATCTTGGCGTGGCCGGTGTGCCGGTAATTTGTGAGGTAGCCGTCGTGCTGCTCGCGGTGCGGCGTGGCCATGAGCACGCTGACGTTTTTGCCGATAACTTCAGCGGACGAATAGCCAAAAATTGTCTCGGACGCACGGTTAAAGGACTCGATGTTGCCGCGCTCGTCAATGGTGATGATGCCCTCAACTGCCGTTTCGAGGATGGCGCGGAGGCGCTCCTCGCGGTCGCGCACGGCGGATTCGGAGCGGGCCAGGAGTTTGGCGTTCGACTGTTTTTTGTTGTCCTTCATCCCGTTGTTGGCGGGAATATTAGGAATTTGCCGGCCAAAGCCAATGCCAATCGTGGAGTCAAAAATGACCCGCGATTTCGCCGGAGCCTTGGGCGTGGCCATGGGCGCGGTCAGTGCGCGAGCAGTTGCGAGCGGTATTCTGTCGGCGACTGGCCGAGGATTTTCTTGAACACGCGGTTGAAGTGGGTCAGCGACTGGAAGCCGACTTCAAAGGCGATTTCGCTAATCCGCAAATTGGGGTTCAACAAAAGATTTTTGGATTTCTCAATGCGGACGCGCGCGACGTAGTCGGTAAAATTGATGCCGGTGACCTTCTTGAACATCTTGCAGAAGTAATAGCTGCTCATGTTCACGGCCTTGGCGACCTGACCGAGCTTGATCTCCTCGGTCTGGTGCTCGGCAATGTAGTCGCGCGCCCGGGTGATGACCGGCGGCTCGGCGTTCTCCTGCTGGATGAAGACCTGGTTGCTCAACATTGCCAGATGCTGCGCAAAAATTGAGAGGAGCTTGACCGTGGAATCATGCTCCTTTTGCGAAACCACCTTGCCGGAAAAGTAGGCCTTGCGAAGCGATTCGCGCGACACGTCCACCTCCCACTTTTCGCAAAGCTGCACGACCTTTTTGAACTGCGCCTCGGTGGGCGGCTTGCGAAAAACCTGCCCGACCTGTAGGAAGCCAACCAGCCGGTCGCTCATGCGCACCGGCACGGCGGTGTCGCACAGGCCGACCGGGCAAGTCACCGAGCCGGCGTCGCTGGCGGCCTTCTGGCACAGGCGTTCTTGCACTTGGAGGCAGGCCGAGCACGCGCGGTTTTTTTTGGAGATTAGCGCGCAGAACGGGTTTTCGTTGCGCTTGCCGTGGTGCGGCAGCTGCCAGGTTTCCACCGGCTGCAGGGCGACCGGCAGGCCGGTCATGTCGCTGAACGCGCGCTCATAATCGCGGTAGACGCGCGAGTTGGTCAATGCCTCCACCAGCGCCCGGTTGCTGGTGCTGTTTTCGGTTGTTGCGCCGTTGGCAAAAGTGTCGAGGGACTGGTCGGCGGCCGCCCCATTGTGGTTTTCTGGTTTAGCAAAAATTGTTTGCATGACGACAATTTAGGGTAAGACCTCGGTGGTGACAATTGGTGGAACACCTGATTCGGCTTAGTTGAAACCATTGCTTCAATAAGGGATACCCTTATCGCTGAAACGCGCACTGATCAAATGCTTTCGATCTAGAAACCCAACTGCCGGTTGGTTCCACCGCCCAGCCTTGGTCACGAAACCGCCGAGCGCATGGCGGCGAAAAGATTTTTGCCGGAATCCTGCGCGACGGGGGTCTTGGATTTTGAGTCGGAAGTCTCAACCAGTTCCTCCGGCAGCTCCTTCAAAAACGGCGAGGGCTGGCACGGCAGCAACTGACCGTATTTCTTGCGTCCGCCACAATGGCTAATGGTCAGTGTCTGCATCGCACGCGTCACGGCCACATAAAACAGCCGCCGCTCCTCATCCATTGTGCCTTCCACTTTCGAGCGCGAATGCGGCAGCAGTCCGTCTTCCAAGCCGACGACGAAGACGTGTGGAAACTCCAGCCCCTTGCACGAGTGCATGGTGATGAGCGTGACGGCATCGCTGGTGTTTTCCTTCTCCTCCTCGCGGTCGCTGTCGAGCGTGATGTTTTCCAGAAAATTGTCCAGCCGCTCGGTCGGGGCGTTACCCGCGCCGTCCATCGTGGCCATCAGTTCTTTCAAATTGCGGACGCGCGCCTCGGCGGCTTCGGGGGTCTTTTCCAGCCGGCGCAATTCGGCAAAGTAGCCGGCTTCGTTCAGGAAATCCTCCGCCCAGGTTTGCAGCCGGAATTCGTTGGCGGTCGTCTGCAACTGGCCTTGCACGCGCTCGATAAATTCAACGAACGCCTCGATGCTCTTGCGCGTGTTCGTCTGCAACTCCGTCGTGACCAGCGGATTTTTCATTACGGTGAAGACGGAGCATTTCCGGTCGTGGCTCGCGCCGAGGAGACGTTCCATCGTGACATCACTCAAGCCGCGCGCGGGCGTGTTGGCGATGCGCAGGAGGCTGATGTCGTCGTGCGGATTGAGAAACGTCTTGAGGTAGGCGAGGAAATCCTTGATCTCGCGCCGGTCAAAAAAACTCTGCCCGCCGATGAGGTGATAACGGACATTGGCCTTGCGCAATTCCGTTTCAATCGGTCGCGACTGCTGGTTCGTGCGGAACAAAATCGCGCAGTCCTGCCACGGCACACGATAGGCGAGCCGCTTGAACTCGATCTGCGCCACGGTCTCCCGCGCCTCGTCCTCGTCGTTGCCGTAGGTCTGCAAAAGTATTTTTGCGCCCGCGCCCTTTTGCGACCACAGCGACTTACCGCGCCGCCGGACGTTGTTTTTTATGATGGCGTTCGCGGCGTTGAGAATGGTCGTGGTGCTGCGGTAATTCTGCTCCAGCTTGACGACTTTGATTTCTGGAAAATGCTTCTCCATGTTCAGCAGGTTGGCCACCTCCGCGCCGCGCCAGCCGTAAATGCTCTGGTCATCATCGCCGACCACGCAAAGATTCTTGTGCTCCTGCGTCAGCGAGTGCACCAGCTCGAACTGAGCGGCGTTGGTGTCCTGATACTCGTCCACCATGACGTATTGGTATTTGGCGCGGCAGGCGGCGAGCGCGTCGGGATGCTCGCGGAACAGGCGCAGCGTGAGCAGAATCAGATCGTCGAAATCCACGGCGTTGCAGGCGTGCAGCGCGGATTCGTAGCGCTTGGCGATGTGCTGCGCCAGCGCGCGGACGCTGGGGTCGCCGAACACAGCGGAGTTTTCGCCGCCGTTCTTGAACTTGCTCAACATCGCCAGCACCGCGCCGGGATCAGTTTTCTCGCCCTTCGCGGAAATAGCGGAAAGAATTTTCTTCACCGCCGCGAGCTGCTCCGATTCGTCGTAGATGACGAAATTCTTTTTGTAGCCCAGCTTGTCAATGTGCTGCCTGAGAATCCTGACGCACAAGGAATGAAACGTGCAGATGGTCGGGCGGTTGCCTTTGTCGTCGGCTTTTGGTTTGGGCAGCAGTTTGCGGACGCGCTCTTGCATTTCGCGCGCGGCCTTGTTCGTGAACGTCACGCCAAGGATGTTCATTGGCGCGATGCCGCGCCCGACCATGTGCGCAATGCGGAACGTGATGACGCGCGTCTTGCCGGTGCCCGCGCCGGCGAGAATCAGCACCGGGCCGCGAATGGTCTCGACGGCCTGGCGCTGCTGCGGGTTGAGCGTGAACAAATTCAGCATCGGGCGCGGAGTTTAATTACGAGGGCAAAAAGGTTCAAATTCATTAGGTTTTCACTATGATGAAGCATAGTGAAAAACAATGATTTGCTATCACCCCTATATTGGGGGGTATGGCATGGCTATACAAGCATCCGAAATCGGGGCGCTGGTTTCTTGGCTGGCGCGTTGGCAAAAAAGCATTTAATCGTTCTACAGGAGCGACAGATCGAAAGGAAGCTGAAAAGCAACTGACGACGGCGAGAATCATGGTGTCGTCCAACCGTGAAGGAAAATTGACCGAGGCTGTTTATGGCTCGCTCACCGGCAATCGGTTTGGCGTGTCGCTTTTAAGCCAGCAATTGAAGATTATCTGGCGCATAAGGCTGGAGCCCAGCCTCGGCACGGCGCTGCTGGGCTATTACGGCTTTCAAAACTTTGGCATCCGCATTGTGGGAGCATTTGACCACGACCCCAAAATCATTGAAAAGTGGGGGGCCAATCACCACGAAGCTGCAATTGCCTAATGGCGTGGTGAGTCAGAAGGAGGGTCTTGCGGAAGGTCTCGCGGTTCTTTCTCATCGCCTGCATCAAATCTGAGTTGTCCGGTCAAGTAAGACTTTAAAGTAACCTCTAAAACCTCTGAAAGGATCCGCAGTCCTATTAACATTTATAGCACAGAATGGAGGGGCTGTTGCGTGAAATGCGCCTAGGTCGTGCGTGCGACAGATTGCGACAGTGTTGGCATTTAACTTAAGGCTGCGATTGACAGGGCAAAACTCTTTATTCTCCTGTAGAATCGGTGGACTATATGATTTTTTGGAACCTTTTGGTGCGTTCTGAATGCGGGGGAATATATAAACAGTTGAAGAAGCTTCAGCCGTAAATATTGAGCCTTTTCACCCGGAAATATTTTGCAACGTCCAGACGAGAGGTGTTTTTGCACTTGTAGCGCGCATCAATGCCGATAAAGATTTGGCGAACGCACCGGGCAGTGCCGCCATGAAAATCACCTTTGTCTATCCACGGTTTGAAAAGTTCCTGCGCAGCGTGCCGGAGTTGGATGCGGGCTTGATAGATTATTTTCTTGGGGATTACACCACGCCGCCGTCGCTCGGCATTCCCCTGCTGGCCGCGCTCACGCCGGAGGAATTTGAAATTGAATTGGTGGACGACAACAGCGGCCAGCCGGTGGATTTCAACGCCGACACCGATCTCGTCGCCATCAACTGCTTCACGCCGCAGGCCACGCGGGCGTTTGAATTGGCGGACAATTTTCGCGCATGCGGAAAAAGAGTCATCATGGGCGGAATTTTTCCCTCGACCATGCCGGACGAATGTCTCAAGCACGCCGATTCCGTAAATGTCGGCGAAGGTGAACCGAGCTGGCCGAAAATTCTCGCTGACCTCAAGACGGGCAAGCTTCAGCGCCGCTACGACGGCGGCTGTTCGATGGACGCGGCGGAAATCCCGGCTGCCAAGCGTGAGATTTTTTACCGCAACGAACATTACGACTGGGACGAGGATTTGATCCAAGTCATGCGCGGCTGCCTTTACAACTGTCCGATGTGCCCGCTGCCGCAGCAGATGGGCGACCGCATCCGATTTCGCCCGATTGAAAATGTTGTGGCCGAGATGCGTTCGCTCAAGCATGAGAATGTCTATCTCGCCGACGACATGCTGTTCTTTCCGCACCGCCACGTCCGCGAATATTCGCAAAAACTTTTCGAGGCGCTGGCACCGCTGGGGAAAAAGTATTTCGTCAACTCCACAATGGGCTTGAACATGGAACCGACTTTTTTCGACGTGGCGGCGCGCGCCGGCGTGAAAAACTTCTACTGCACGATGAACGTCGAGCCGGTGTCCATCCGCGCGCTGCAAGGCGGCAAGCGTGAGCGGCAAATCTTGATTGACCTCGTGAAAGCGACCGAGGATCGTGATATCCGCTTCTTCGCGTCCGTCGGCATGGGCCGCGATTGGGACGACTTGGGCTTTGTGGATCGCACGCTGGATCTGCTGTCGGCGGCGAACATCCACACCGCCGAATTCTTTATTTTCACGCCGTTTCCCGGCTCGCCACACTGGGAGCGGATGCTGAGCCAAAAACGCATTTTTGATTTTCAGTGGTCGCGCTACAATGGCTCGCACGTCGTCGCCACGCCGCAAAACATGACGGTGGACCAACTACGCGAACAATTCATCCGCCTCTGGCGCGAATTTTTTCAAATGCAAAAAAACCGACACGCCGCCTCGCTGGAACCCTCGACGTGGCAGGATGGCATTCAAGTGCTGGGCAAACCGCTTCAACGCCAGGGCACGCGCGACGAGGCCGCCATCACCGGCATCGGCCTGCTCAGTCCCATCGGCCACGACGCGGCGACTATCACCGCCGCGTTGCGTTCCGGCCAGCACGGCATCGCGCCGGTCACGCGTTTTGACGCGAGCCATTTTCGCGCGAACCTGTTTGGCGAAATAAAAAATTTCAACGCCGCCGACTGGTTCCCGCCCGCCGAAATCGCGGAATACGAAGATTTGTATTTGCGCTACGCCATCATTGCAGCGCGCCGCGCTTTGGAAGACGCCGGGTTGGCACCGGTCAACGGCGAAATTCGCCGGAACATCGCCATCGTTCTCGGCACCTGCAACGGCGGACTTGCCTCCGCTGAAGCTGAATATGCCTGGAAACACGGGCGCAGCTCGCGGCCGTTCGACGAGGTTATGAATTTGCAGGCGCAGCTTTACGGCTTCGGCAAGGCGCTCGCGAGCGCGCTGAAAATCGGCGGCGAAACGTGGGTCGTCACCACCGCCTGTTCCTCGACCACCTTGGCGCTCGGCCTCGCGCAGACGCTCATCAATCGCGGCTATTACGACACCGTGCTGGTCGGCGGCTCGGACGCGCTGTGCGTCGCGAACGTCTCCGGCTTCGACGCGATCAAGGCGACTTCCACTAAGCGGATGTCGCCGTTCTCCGTGCCGCCCGGACTAAATATCGGCGAGGCGGCGTGTTTCTGGGTAGTCGAAGATTTGGAAAAAGCCATTTTGCGCCAGGCGCATTGCCGTGGCCGGCTCATCGGCCACGCGACGACTTCCGACGCGTATCATCCGACCACGCCTGATCCGCGCGGCAGCGGTGTGGCTCGCACTTTGATAAATGCGCTCGCCGATTCCGGGCTGGCCGTCACCGACCTCGGCTGTGTCAACGCCCACGGTAGCGGCACTGAGGCCAACGACCGCGCGGAGACCAAAGGCATCGTGAAATTTCTCGGCGAACACAATTTGCCCGTCGTCTCGACGAAATCATTTTTCGGCCACTGCATGGGCGTGACCGGAATTCTCGAAACCACCTGCCAGTTGCTGGCGATGAATGAAAATTTTATTCCGCCCACGCTCAATTTCACGGAGCCGCGTCCCGGCTGCACTTTGGATCACGTTCCCAATGTGCCGCGAGAAAAAAAATACGACGCCTTCATCTCCGCCAATTACGCCTTCGGCGGCAACAACGCGGCGGCGGTGGTTTGCAAATGGGACGCCGCCATTCCGCCGCGCCCGAAAAAATCCGAGCGCGTCGTCATCACCGGCGTCGGCGCGGTCACGTCGCTCGGTCTGGGCGTGGCGGCGACGCTGGAGCAACTGCGGCGCGGCACCGTGGGCATTTCGCCCGTCACAAATTTTCCGCTGACCGGCCAGACCTCGCGGCTCGCCGGCCAAGTGGCGAATTTCTCCGCCGCGCAGGTGGACCGGCGGCTGGATTTTTCCATTTTGAACCCCATCAGCAAATTCGCCGTGGCCGCCGGCCGGCTGGCGCTGGAAAATGCCGGCCTGAAAATCACGCCCGCCAACGGTGACGACATCGGCGTGGTCATGGGCGTTTGCAACGGCCCGTCCGAAATGGGCCATATGGATAGCGTGTTCACCAGCGACAACTTCGCGGCGAACATTCCGAGTTTTTCCAACATCACGCCAAATTCCACCGCCGGCTGGGTTTCGATGCAGCTTTATCTCAAGGGCGTGAATTCGTCGCTCT
>Ga0302277_1001759_pt1 | contig 15722 bp, 15 predicted proteins | sample III_Bog_N3_1_FD_198759 | JGI IMG/M metagenome (GOLD analysis project Ga0302277, IMG submission 198759) | Peat permafrost microbial communities from Stordalen Mire near Abisko, Sweden - III_Bog_N3_1 | ecosystem: Environmental > Terrestrial > Soil > Wetlands > Peat | place: Sweden: Abisko... | reverse complement strand
TTTCTGCGGTCACAACCACCTTAAGTTGTCATGATCACGGTTCGCGGCAGGCTTTACGCAAATTAAACTGCAAGGTCAGACGGTCACAAATTCATCTACCCAGTAGCCCTTGCGATTATAATGCCCATAAAGGCTGGTCTCATAATCACGGTTAAACAGCGACGAGTCAGTGAATTCCGGCGATAGCTTGATCGCTTCGCGCTTCAGATCGATGAAAACATCGCGCTCAACCCAACTTACCCGCTCGATCCATTGCGGTGAGATGAGCACTTTTTTGCCGACCCACCAATTGCTGGTGTTGACGATCAAATATCGAATCTGCCAAGTTTCATCATCAATGATAAAATCTTCTACATGGCCGATCTCGCCGTCTTTGGCCTGAATATGGTAGCCTGTCACTTCGTGACAGCTCCGCAAATGATGATCCCACGCTTTCTCCTTTTGGCCGAATTGGCCCCATTTGGCACGGTCACGTTCAAGGTAAGGATAATACCCCCAACTGTAAGAGCCGTAATAATAAGCCGGCCATCCATAATAGCCGTAATAATCCGACTCGTATTGTTGTGAAACCGGCTTGTCACTGTCCAATGAGGGACTGTCCTCAATTTGCTTTTTGGTCAGACCGGCGACGACGTTCTCAGCATCCTCATTCACTGCCACGACCGCATAAGGAGATATCAACACCTTGCGACCGACAAGCCATTTTCCGGTGTTGGCGACTAGATAGCGGACCGTCCAATGACGGTCATCGAAATAAACATCTTTGACCTTGCCAATGGTTTCATCATTGGTGTTCTGGATTGCATATCCGTTCAGAAGTTTGACTTTGCTTAACATAACTGTTCTTTTGTTTTTAGTTTTGGTTGAAATAACTTTGTTTTTGTTATTGCGAACTCCAATCTTTAAGTTGCGCGCGTTGGCATTTAGTTGCTATGGGGTATAACCCTACCGACAGGGCAAAACTAACTGTTCACCAGTTCATCGACCCAATATCCTTTGCGATTGTAATGGCCATGAAGTCCAATCTCATAATCCCGCGTAACCAGGGATGCCTCAGTGTATTCCGGCGACTGCTTGATGGTTTCGCGATCGAGATTGACGAAGACTTTCCGCTCGCCCCAACTGACGCGCTCAATCCATTGTGGTGAAATCAGTACTTTTTTACCCGGCCACCAGTTGTGGGTGTCGACAATGAGATAGCGAATCGCCCAAGTCTCGTCATCGATGATGAAATCCTCAATGTGACCAAGCTCTCCATCCAAAGTTTGGATGTGATGACCGCTCACGCTATAGGTGCTGCGCAAATGCGGGTCCAACCCTTCTGCGGCTGGGGATGGAATCTGCCTTTCCCCATGATCCCGCGCTTCACGGTCCCGCACAATATAAGGAAAAGCACCCCAACTGTAGTGGCCGCCCCAGTAGGTCGGATAATCGTAATGCCGATAGTAGGCCTGCTCGAATTGGTGGGAAACCGGCTTGTCGGTGTCCAGGGATGGACTGTTTACGATCTGCAGCCTGGTCAAATCCACGGAGATATTCTGCTCTGATTTATTCACGGCAATGAGCGCATACGGCGAGATGAGCACCTGACGGTCGGCGAGCCACGTTCCGGTCTCTGCGACCAGATAACGGATGATCCAGTGCCGGTCATCAAAGTAAAACTCTTTGACCTTTCCGATTTCCCCGTCAAGGCTGTCCAATTTGTAACCCTCCAATACTTTTGCTTTGTTTAACATAATGATTATTTCGTTGTTTTTATAAGTTCGGACGTTTGGTCGTATCGACTAAAATGCAAAATAAACGCAGGTTCAACGGAGGACGCGTCGGCTGCCTCCAGGCCATCCGCTTGCCACGCATTGGACCATCAGCGAATAATTTCCGCAGATGCAGATTCTTAATCTGCTTCTGCCGGACTCCGAGAGCATTCTAGGCCGGACGCTGGGGAGTGGTTTGATCATCGTTTTCAGTTTGTGACTGCTTGTTAAACGAAATACTTTATTTTTGAGCTGTCTGCTTGAGCGAGGCAGTCTTGGCCGCAATCACCGCAAGCAATTCATTCCACGATTTCACAAATGATTTTGCCCCCTCGTCTTGAAGCTGCGTGGCCAGACTGTCCACATCGATGCCGGCCTTGGCAAACTCGGCCAGGACTTTTTCGCAATCGCCACCGTCTGCCGCGATGGGCTTGCCAAGTTCGCCATGATCGGCGAAGGCTTTCAAAGTTTCCTCGGGCATCGTGTTCACTGTGAACGGCGAAGCGAGCGCTTTGATATAGAAAATGTCTGAGGCCTGGGGATCTTTGGTGCCGGTGCTGGCCCACAGCAAACGTTGTGGTCGGGCACCGGCATTATACGCCCGCTGTGAGCGTGGAGTATTTAACAGTTCAAGATATGCCCGATAGATGCGACCGGCAATGGCGATGCCAAGCCGGTTCGCCAAGGTCTTTTGGACCATGTCAGAAACGGCCACATCCCATCGGCTGATGAACATCGAGGCCACGGAGCCAACCTGGGGATTAAGCCCGGCGCCAATTCGCCGTTCGATACCGCGCAGATATGCCTCGGCTGCGGCAACGTATTGCTCACGGGAGAATAGCAGCGTCACATTGACCGGTACGCCGGCAAAAATCGCCTCCTCGATGGCCGGCAAACCTTCCCTGGTGCCGGGAATCTTGATGAACAAGTTCGGCCGACCCGCACGCCCGGAGAGTTTTTTAGCCGCGGCAATAGTGCTGACCGTGTCATGCGCCAACAAGGGCGAAACTTCCAGCGACACCCATCCGTCCACACCGTTCGTCCGGTCGTGAATCGGCCGGAACAGATCGGCAGCGCGGGTAAGATCGTCTAGCGCCAGATCGAAAAAGAGCCCCTCGCCGGCTTTCCCCTTTTCCAGACCTTCGCGGATGGCAACGTCATAGGCGGAACTCTTGACGGCGTGGTCGAAGATCGTCGGATTTGAGGTCAAACCCGTGACTGACAACTCGGCAAGATAGCGTTTGAGCGTGCCGTTATTGAGCAGGTCACGCGTAATGTTGTCGAGCCAAAGACTCTGGCCCAGATTGTGCAGTGTTTGGGTGGCTTTCATAAGTTGTCTTTTTATGATGACATTTTACGATTCGGTGCGGGCGATTCAGCAGACAAGAGAGTATGCCAGTCAAAGATTCCGGCTATAAGGTGTTTTACCCACCCCATCCTATCTCTGGCCAAAAGTGCAGTTCTCTTTTAGTCGTGATAATGCCTGGCGATGAACCAATCAGATAATGGCTTCTCGCTGGCCTGCAGGCATTCTGGGTTCAGTCGCCAGAGTGTGCATGCCTCCGCAAAACAATCCTCCAGCTTGGATGGCCACAAGCGTGTCCAGAAATTCTTTGAATTCGTCACGCTCAAGAGGATTTAGCCGCTAACCCGGTTCGTAAAAAGGGCGCGACAACCGGAAGCGACCAAATCATTTATCCCGCTCCTAGTTGTTGTTTTGGTCTTGGGTGCATAATGAACTTCATAGTCGGGTAACAATCTGAATATGGAACGCTGTTGTATCTTTCAGACTGTTAATACCTTGTGACAGGAATGCAGAACCGAGCGCGCAATCATCAGCTCTTCGTCGGTACGTATGACTCGAACCGGGACCAGGCTACTGTCCGTGGAAATCAAGCCGACGTTCGTCAGGTTTCGAGCTTGGTTTAATTCGATTCCCAGGTGATTTAATCCTTCGCAGATTCGCGCGCGCACGAGTGGCGCATTCTCACCGATGCCTCCGGCAAAGACGAACGAGTCCAATCCACCGAGCGCCGCCGCATAGGCGCCTATCCATTTTTTAGCCTGATAACAAAACAATGCCACGGCATCCGCCGCCCGAACGTCCTGCTTTTCACGATTCAGCAAGTCACGCATGTCGGAGCTGGTCTCCGAAACGCCCAGTAACCCAGACTTATGGTTAACCATGTCGTAAAACTGTTGGGTGGTCATTTGCTCGGTACGTGCCAGATACGGCGCGAGCCCAGGATCCAAATCGCCGGAACGAGTGCTCATCACCAATCCTGCAGTTGGCGTGAAGCACATGCTGGTATCGATGCTCTTGCCATCCAGCACAGCAGCCATGCTGGCACCGTTGCCAAGATGGGCAAGAATCACGCGACCGGTTTTCGCCGCCGGATCACCGAGACGCGCAAGCTCTTCCATCAAATAGGCATAGGACAAGCCGTGGAAACCATAGCGTTGAATGCCCTTGGTATCATAGCGCCGGGGAATTGGCAGCAACTTGGCCACGCGCGGCATGGTTTGATGAAAGGCCGTGTCGAAGCAGGCTAGCTGGGCCAGTTGGGGATGACGTTGGCGGATCACCTCAAGGAGTTCAATCTCACGTGGCAGATGATCCGGGTCGTAAGGGCTGATCCGGTGCAATTCCGCCAATAGTTCGGGTGTCACGAGTTCAGGCTCGGTGTGCTTCATCCCGTGGACTACGCGATGTCCGACGGCTTTGGCCGTTTTAAAATCCGGCTGCTTTTCGAGCCAGTCCAACAGAGAGTTGGCCGCCGATTTATGATCGGCGGCAGTGAGTTGCAGAGTGTCCTGGGGCTTGCCATCGGCATCGACACACGAAAGATTGGTCCCACTCAAGCCGATGCGGTCAACTGTCCCATGCAGCCCGCGCTTGAGAGGTATTACGGCCTCATAAAGCGCGAACTTGATGCTCGAAGAACCGCCATTGATGGTGAGGATGTATGCGCTAGTTGGTTTCATTTATGAGCCTTAGTCGAGGCGCAATCCGAGCAAAGCAAGTTTTTTGGAGGTGGATTGGTAATCGGTGTGCAACAGTCCGCGAATCCCCATGCCCGCCGCGATCTGGACAAACATCGGCGTGTTTTCAATATAAACAATTTGTTGGCAGGGCGTAACAGCAATGTCCAACGCCAGCCGAAAAATTGCCGCGTCGGGTTTATGGAGCCGGACCAGGCAGGAGGAGACAAAGGTATCGACAAACTCGTTGAGCTTGAACTGGTGAATTCGATAGTCGTTTAGTTCCCGCGCTTCGTTGCTGAGCACGAAGACCTTCAACCCATACTTCGCCTTGAGCTCGCGCATCAGCTCGATCATCTCAGAATAAGGTTTTGATTGAGCACACATGAAACGCCAAAAGTCCGCCCGCGTGAATGATCGCTTTTTGTAAAAAACCACCCAGCCCAAATATTCCTGGAGCGTGAGCTGGTCAGTTTCATAGATTACAAAGTTCAGGCTGTGCCTTGCTTCCATCTCCCTCCAGTCCAGTTTGAAATGTTTCGCAGCGCGACGGCGGGCATGATGATCCCACCCGTTGGTGAGCAAGACGCCGCCAACATCCAGAAACAAGGTCGTAATAGAAACGTTTTTTTTCATGAGGTTGGTGTTTGGCGGGACTTGTAAATGGGTTTCGTCATGGGATTGCCTCACGAATTATTTTCCACTCCGCCTGGAACAAATCCAGATCGAAGTTACCGACCCGAAGGCCCCGCCGCTCATAACATTCATAACGCACTTGCTATCGCGAGAATCGGGCGATGTCGCCACCCGGGAAAATCACTCGCCGGTTTTCGGATTTAAAAGGACAAAATCATCGCGGCGGTTCTGCCACCAGGCGGCCTCATTGTGGCCCGGGTCAACCGGCTTGTCTTTTCCGTAACTGATGGTGCGGATGCGTATCGGGTCAATGCCCATGCCGGCCAGCGCTTCACGTGCGGCGAGGGCGCGGTGTTCTCCAAGAACGCGATTGTATTCTCCGGTGCCCCGCTCATCACAATTCCCCTTGATCAGTAAATTGGCCTCTTTGTCTAATTGGAGCGCAGAGGTGACACTTTGTAGTTTTACCTGCTCGCTGGCCCGGATGACCGAGCTCCCAAAGTCAAAATGGATAGTGTCGATGGTCTGTCCGTTAGAGTCCTGATTCGTCAACTCCGGCGTCCAATTCGTTGGAATCGGAATTTGTTGTTTCGCCGGTTCGCTGACAGCACTGGTACCAGGGGAGAAAGTGGCAGCCGGCGAAGGTTGAGAGGTGCTTTGCGCAGGCCACGTGTCGCCTGCCCTCATGCTGTGGTGTTCGGTCTTGCAGCCAGCCGAGGTAATCACGACGGCCAGCGCCAGTAAGGTCGAATAAATCATTTTTATTTTGTTCATGTTGTTGGTGGGTCGAATTCTTGTTTTGGTATTTTTGGTTCTCAAAATCAGCCGCTCCAATTAAGTCAAAAGCTGCAGATTCTTGCTTTGTTTTTGGAAGCCATCGTTCGTTCGATGAATAGCGCGAAGGGTAATCAAGAGCCATATGACGACACCGATGGTCACCGCGACATTGAGGACTATTTTCATTTTCCTATTTATCGGGAGGCAAGCATTGACCAGACAGACCGTCACGCCGATGACAATTAGCGTGCTGACGATAAAAATCAGTGACATGAATTATTGAATGCTACTGCTTATATACCTTTTCACTTCGATATGCTAAACCGGATGGTGCGCTCAACCTATGGGGTATTTCCCCCATGTCTGGCAGCATACATTGTTCATGTTTAGCGCTTAAACCCTTGCAGGTATCCGGAAGTGTCCCGATGTAGCGGGAACTGCCAAATCCCAACAAATTATTTACACTAACCATACCCACCTTGCGCGAGAGAATGATGAACAGGACCTGGGTCACCCCCCCCGGCCAGATAAGGATCACGCACTAGCCGCAGGGCCGCCGAATTGACCAGGTTGACATGGTGCGATACGAGCGTTGCAAACGCCTCCTCGGACTGACGCGTGACAGAATCTCGCAAGAGTGCCATGTCTTCTTTGATCATTCACCCAATACATGGTCGCCAAATCGAAATGGTAACAATATTTATTTGGCAAAAAATAAAACCGGCCGATTGAAACTGGTTGTCCGCGGTTGACTTTCGCCCCGACAATCTTTTCCTCGCAATGCCAGATTTTCTGGCGTGGGCCCGTGTATCAAAACTTTGGCACCACCGGTGCCAATACGTGGTTTGTGATCAAAATGTTGCGATTAATATATAGGGGCATGGGTTAGAGTTGATGAATCGATAAAAATCACGGCTAGGTGGTTTAGGGGCGTTATCCCGACGAGGCCCACGGTCTTGCTCGCCCCTAGAATCAGATCGATCTCACTGCGCGGGCTGAATCATTTTTAGGCCAGCAACTTGGCGGTAGGGGCGAATCGGTGGTTGGAAGCACGATTCCCGGCGCGACGGTGGTGGTGCGTGTGATCGACGGTGATTTCTGGCTCAAAAAGTCACCACGCTAATCAATCGTGGCTTCCGAAGCTTGAATCGTGACCACCGTCTTATGGAGTGGCGTTTGCCGAGGTAGGCACGGTCAATGGCGGCAGCCCATAAGCAGCGCGCGTGGCCGCGAATGCCTTAATAAAAGCCGGATCACTCAGGCTAAAAGAACGCGGATCATCGAACAACGCCTGCACAGCATCGGAGTGTCGGATATTGCCCGCCCAAGTCATCCACCACGTCCAGTCGGGCTGCCGGTTGAGGACGGCCAGACTGGGCGGCGGCCCCACTTCGGCCAAAGTGATTGGCTTTCCGGCCGCCTGCATTAGCAACGCGTCATAGTAAGACTGTTGAAAATCGCCGCCATAAACATCCAACGCAGCGACATCGAAATAATTGGTGCCAGGATTGTAGTCCACAAACTGCCGGTCCGCGCGTGCCGGCCGGTCCACGCTCCAAACCCAAACCAAATTATCAAGATGATGATAATTTACAAACCGGTCGAATAGCTGTCGGTAAAGAACCTTCGTCCCGCGGTCGCCCCGTCGACCGCCCCACCAAAACCAGTCGCCGTTCATTTCGTGATAAGGCCGCCACAAAACCGGAACGTGTGCTGCCTGAAGCTGCTTCAAATACCCGGCGATGACGTCGACCTGCGCGCACCAGTGGTTATAGAGTGCCGTCCCTGGCGTGATCACGTCATTCCACTGTTGATCTGTGATCCGACCGGAAACACTGGCGAGGTTCTGGTTCGTTCTGCCGCCATCAAGGCGCGGACGGAAAGTAACTGGCTCGTCAGCCGTGGGCGGCACCGCATGCCAGCACAGCGCAATGATCGAGCCCCGCGCAAATTGACGCTCAACCTCCGCAATCATTGCCGGACGGGCAGCGGCGGCATCCTTGTCACCGGGCGCAGCAAAACCGAAATCCTGGCCGAAGATGACCGGCACCTTGCCATAGGCACGCTCGGCAGCCAGTGTGGAGGCGTCCTTCGTGTTCGGAAAATTATGCTGACCGGTCAGTGTGTGTTGACCGGAAAGACTGTCAATAAACTTCAAGAGCGCCCGCGCTTCCGGAGAGGCATTGGGATTGACCGGCGCCGCCGAGGGTGACGGCGGCGGGGTTGTGGCTTGCGCCTTGAGGCTACTACCGGCACCAACTACCAGACAGAAGCACAATCCAATGGCTGCGAATTTTGAATTCATAATTTCACTTTGAACTTTCTCAGGCAATTGAGGTTGAAACGATGAACCTCGGCTCATTCGCCATTCTCATTTCAAGAAATCATAGAATGAAGTCGCCTTTGCGCCCCTGGCCGCATTTAAAGAGTCTCGGAAATGGGTTTCCGTGTTTACGCCTGAAAATTGCCCATTCACTAAGCCAGCGACCGGTTCATGAGACTGATTTAAACCTGAAAGTGTCTGGCACTTCAATGATAAATGGAGTGTTAGTCGGGTTATCTTGGTGTTAGTTGAACCTCGACAAATCCGGCGACATTTCTCCTGCAAAGACAGGAAAAAAAAGCCAAGCCACCCCGCTAGCACAAACACGTTGTTTGTCTTAAACCTTTTACAATTAGAGTCTTGGCAAGAGTCGATGAAACCATTACCCAGTTAGGACACAATCGCCACTCCGGTATTAAACGCCAATCACTGCTCCAAAGTGCAAGCAACGAATTGAAGCGAGAGGTAAATTATCGCGCTGTGCTAAATTTCTAATCTTATTTCAGCTGTCCAATGTGCAAATCCCGAAGCGGTCACTGCACTTCGATTATAGGCATATATTATGCTCTCGGAGTCAGTCTTAGACCTAAAACACGGAAATTATATTAATGAGCCTGCATACTGGTACCAAAACCCAAAACATTGGTCTGAAAAACCAGCAAGAAGCATGAAGATCATGATCGCCGCCACACTGTGGCTGTCAGTAATTGTCGCTTGTATGATCTGCATTGTTGGCTACTCGTATACTCCCGGTGACACTGGCATGACACCTATTTACTACCCCAAAGACAGCCAGGTTGCCTTGGACGCTAATCGGCCTACATTGATCATGTTTGCGCACCCACACTGTCCCTGCACATTCGCCAGCATCAACGAATTGGCCCGGCTCATGGCAGATTGCCGAGGGCGGCTGACCGCTCAGGTGTGGTTTGTCAAAAACGATGGTACAGTTCGAGATTGGACGGACACTGATCTCTGGCGCGCCGCATCGGCAGTTCCCGGCGTGAGTGTGCATCGCGATGATGGAGGTGTCGAAGCCCGCCGGTTTCAAGCCAGGACTTCAGGCCAGACAATGTTGTATGGACCGGATGGCCAGTTGTTGTTCCACGGAGGGATTACGATTTCCCGAGGCCACGAAGGTGACAGCCCGGGTCTTGACGACTTGGAAGCCATTTTGAAAGGCCAATCCATCGCTCAGGTTGAAACCACGGTTTTTGGCTGTCCGCTTTTTGCATCATGCACTAATCGCAACTGTGGAGGAGAAGCTCTTGGTAACATAAAACAATGAACGTCCAGGAACCATTTCCCCAACCCAAATCCGACCGGGCGGCTGAACTTTTCTTGGAAGCGGAAAAGAATGTGCATGTACGCACGGACCGGCTGTTCGCCAAACTGATGGTGCTTCAATGGTTGGCTGGGATTTGCGCCGCCCTCTGGATTTCGCCGCGGACCTGGATCGGCGCAACCAGTTACGTGCACTGGCACGTCTGGGCGGCGATTTTTTTGGGTGGCACGCTCGCCAGTTTTCCGGTTTTTCTGGTCTGGAAACAACCGGGAAGTGTTCTGACACGCCACACGATCGCCGTTGCACAAATGTTTTTTTCGTCGCTGCTGATCCATCTGACCGGAGGTCGAATTGAAACCCATTTTCATATCTTCGGTTCGCTGGCGTTTCTGGCCTGCTACCGCGATTGGAAAGTGCTGGCTACGGCGACGTTGGTGGTGACAGCGGATCATTTCTTGCGAGGAGTTTTCTGGCCGCAATCTATTTTCGGGGTCTTAACATCGAGTCATTGGCGCTGGATCGAGCACGCGGGGTGGGTCTTGTTCGAAGATACATTCCTCCTCATCATCATCCGGCAGAGTTTGAAGGAGATGCTTGACCTGTCCGAAAGGCAAGCCTTGCTCGAAGGCGTAAATGCACATGTGGAACAAAAGGTTACCGAGCGGACGGCGGAACTGGCCGAAAGCAACAAGGCTTTATTGGTCGAAATCAGCGAACGCAAACGCTCGGATAAGGAACGGCAGGCAATGGAGTTGCAATTGCGCCAGTCCCAAAAGCTGGAATCCATCGGCCAACTGGCAGCCGGCATTGCGCACGAAATCAATACCCCGATGCAATATATCGGAGATAACACCCGATTCGTCAAAGAGTCTTTTGACCCCATCAGCAAGGTGTTAAGTAGTCAGGCCGAACTGCTCGCCGCTGTAAAAGCCAACACCGTCACACAGGAATTGCTGGCAAGCCACGAGCAAATCGTAGTGGCGAGCGATTTGGATTATCTTTGCGCAGAGATCCCAGCAGCCCTCAATCAATCACTGGAAGGCGTTGAACGGGTTTCAAAAATTGTGAAGGCGATGAAGGAGTTCTCGCATCCCGGCGGCAAAGATAAAACGCCTGCCGATTTGAACAAAGCCATCGAAGGCACAGTCACCGTCGCCCGCCACGAATGGAACTATGTCGCTGATGTGAAACTCGAACTGGAACTCAATCTGCCATTAGTCCCGTGTTTTCTCGGCGAATTCAACCAGTGCATCCTGAACTTGGTGGTCAACGCGGCCCATGCAATTGGTGATGCGATAAAGCAGCAGTCCGGCACCAAAGGACTCATCACGGTCCTGACCCGGCGTGACGCCGATCATGTGGAGGTGCGGGTGACTGACACCGGAACTGGCATTCCCGAAGCAGCGCGGTCTAAAATATTCGAACCCTTTTTCACAACCAAGGAAGTCGGCAAAGGCACCGGCCAGGGGTTGTCAATCATTTACGCGAGCATCGTCAAGAAACACGGAGGCACCGTAAGATTTGAAACCGAAACCGGCAAGGGAACCAGCTTCATCCTACGTTTGCCAATGATTGCAGGCGCGGCGGTGCCATCAGCCTGATAATAGCACTATGAAAACTCTTTTGTTCGTGGATGACGAACCAAGAATATTGCAAGGCATGCAACGGCAGTTCCATGGCATGCGCCATGAATGGCAGATGAACTTCATGGAAAGCGGGCGGAAGGCGTTGGAATTCATGGCGGTAACTCCAGTCGATGTGGTGGTGACTGATATGATGATGCCAGGCATGGATGGGTCGCAATTGCTTGCCGAAGTCCGGGAGCGCTTTCCCAATACCGTGCGCTTGGTTCTTTCCGGGCAGTCAGACTTGGAATCCGTCATGAAGCTGGTGGGACCAGCCCACCAGTACCTTTCCAAGCCTTGCGACATGGATGAACTTCGCACCGCTATTAGCCGTTCATTTGCCATAAGTGACCTGCTCTTGAATGAACAGCTTAAACGGTTGACCACGCGCCTGAGCTCATTACCATCGCTGCCAACACTATACCTCCAGCTGACCGAAGAATTGCGCCAGGAAAATCCTTCCGTCGAGCAGATTAGCGAGATTATTTCCCGGGACGTCGGCATGACCTCTAAAATAATGCAATTGGTCAATTCCGCCTTCTTTGGGCTGCCTCAGACCAAGGCCAACATTAAAGATGCGGTCAATTATCTGGGCATGACGACAATTCGAGATCTCGTGCTGTCACTGCAGGTATTCGGCCAGTTTGACCAAGCGACCATCAAGGAGTTTTCCATCGAGGCATTATCCCAACATTGCTGCCTTACGGCCAGCTTGGCTCGCAAAATTGCTTCAGCAGAGCACTGCGATGCAAACTTTGGTGAGCAATGTTTCCTGGCCGGCTTGCTCCACGATGTGGGACAACTCATCCTTGCGTCCAGCCTGCCACAGCAATATGCCCTGGTAATTGAAAATGCGCGCCAGAAATGTCTTTCCATCTGGGAGACCGAACAGGCCGAATATGGCGCAACCCATACCGAAGTCGGCGGCTATTTGCTGTCGTTGTGGGGATTGCCCGCGCCGGTAGTCGAGGCGGTATTGTTTCACCATCGCCCTGGGGACTGCGCACAAAACGGCTTTTCACCTGCGATCGCTGTGCACGCGGCCAATGTCTTCGCCCATGATCTGGCCGTCTCCCATGCTGACTGGCCGGGTAATCAAGTGGACATGGCTTGTCTCAGGAAACTGGGACTGGAAAAGCGTTTTGAAGGCTGGCGAAAGGATATTGTGACGGAAAACCTCGTGATTCCGGGCCAGCCCTGAATCCAACTTTATGAACGAAAAAATCCTATTTGTCGATGATGACCCGAATTTGCTGGCTTCGGTGGAGAGAAGCCTGCGACGCCGGTTCAACCTGGAGACGGCGATTGGAGGAGAGGCTGGTCTGGCAAAAATAGCCAAGACCGGTCCCTACGCCGTCGTTTTTTCCGACCGCCAGATGCCAATCATGGACGGCATCCAGTTTCTTTGCCAGGTTCGGGAACAATCGCCCAACACCATCCGGATCATGCTTACCGGCAATGTCGATCTGGAGCAGTCAATTCGCGCTGTTAACGAAGGTAATATTTTCCGTTTCCTTATCAAACCGTGCCCCCAGGAAACTTTAATTAAAACTGTTGAAAGCGCGCTCACACAATATCGGCTCGTCATGGCTGAAAAAGAGTTGCTCGACAAAACGCTTAGCGGCAGCATCAAATTACTGACAGACATCCTTTCAATGGTGGACATAAAATCTTTTGGACGCGCACAAGGATTGCGCGACCTGATTACCAAAATCTCTGAAAAAATATTCCTGGCCGACCTTTGGCAAATTCACCTGGCAGCGTTGCTCTCACCGATTGGTTACGTGACGTTGCCTCCCGAAATTGTGGTCAAAGCCCGTGAAGGGGCGCTGCTTTCCAAGAATGAAGAACAACTTGTGGAAGCAACTCCCGAAATAGCTGCGCGGTTGCTGGCTAATATTCCCCGACTTGAAGGTGTTGCCAAGATTGCACGTTACCAGCACAAGCGCTTTGATGGCGGCGGATTTCCGGCGGGCGACGTCCGTGGTGAAACCATTCCGTTCGGCGCACGTCTGTTAAAAATCCTCAATGACATGCTTCAACTTCAAGCGAAGGGAGATTCACAAAGTCAGGCATTGAACGAACTAACTGCGCGTAGAGGATGGTATGATCCGGAGCTGCTCGCGTCCCTCGGAGTCTATTTTCGACTCTCAGGTGACAGGCCCGACAGCGTCGCACAGACAATTTCCATGGAGGCTAATAATCTTGCCGTCGGGATGCTGCTTACTTCGGACGTATTTACCAAGGATGGCACTTTAATCCTTTCCGCCGGGCATTATATAAATGAAATGATTTTGGAGAGAATGCAGAACTTTAATTTAATCTATGGCATCAAGGAACCGATCTTTGTGCGGGTACCAAAGTTATCAGCAGATCCGAACAACAAGCCGGTTGGATAGTTCAACTTGCATTAGGAGAAGAGGATTGTAATTGTCGGGAAGGAGTAAGGCGTTTATGATCCTCGCTAAATTATGAAAACGGAACCAAAAAGCATCATTCAAATGCAGATCATGACAGGTAGGCGCCTTGTTGAGATGAGCAGCTTATTACAAAAAACACTTTAATGGGTAAACTCCTGGTGCATTACAAATTAGGCAAGCCAAATGCCGTCCGTGTCGCCAATTCCTGCAGCGGGATAAAAACAATCCAGAAATATCTCAAAGATAAAAAGGCCATCCTAGTTTTAGCGGAGTGAGTATGAAACAGTCACACGCTTTCCTAAACCCGCACCCCGCGCTTTGACCGGCGTGGGGTTTTTATTTAAGGCAAAGGAAAGAAAAACTAAAGGCCTCTCACACACCGAAAGCCAATGCCCCAGATGGCAAGGTACGGGTACGTGCTGGCGCGAAAGGCACAACGCGCGTAGTAGGCGTCGCTGAGCCAATAGCCGCCGCGCAACACACGGAGGACCGATCCCGGACCCGCTCCGGTTGGATTATTCGTCGTCGGTTGACCATACGGTGTTCCATACCAATCCCAACACCACTCATAAACATTCCCAGCCATGTCGTATAGCCCATAGTTATTCGCCGCAAACGACCCCACCGGACTCGTCGCCGGACTCCTTCCACCGATGCTCCCAATGGAGTTGAAGCCGCTAGGCCCTAAATCGTAAGTAGGTGAGCCGGGACTTCCATAGTAATTGGCTAGATTTTCCGTGATGAGTTTGCCCCACGGAAACCGCTGTCCGCTCAACCCGCCACGCGACGCCTTCTCCCACTCCGCCTCCGTCGGCAACCGATACCCGTTGGCTGCCCAATTCGGATAAACCGCATCTGTCTCTCCGTTGGTATAAACCTGCGTGAACAACACATCCGTGTAATACACTGGCGTCAAACCCGCCTGCGCCGAACACGCATTGCTCCACTTCACACAATTATACCAGTCCACCGTTTCAACCGGATAATTCGCCGCCTTGTCCTTTCCCGGCTTGACAAAGCTGTAGCCGTCGTTCGTCGCGTAGCTGTATACCCCCTGCCATTGACTCAAACTCACCAGGTTCGTGTCCATGTAAAACGCGGACACATAGACGTTCGTAGGTATCGCATTGCTCTCGCCATCCAAAGTGTCCCCTATCGTGAACGTCCCCGCCGGAATCAGCATCATGCCAGCGGGTGGGTTGAAAGAAACAAGTAGATTTGTATTTACGCTGTTGGTAACGGGAAGTTGGACATAGTCTACCCAATTTGTGCCCCCTGCCAATGAAGAGGCGGTCTGGACTTGGTAGGTCGCACCGGGATTTGCGCCGCTCCAGACAATTGTGCCATCCGTATTGAATGCTGCAATGGTTGTCGTCGTCGGCCCAACGATTCGGAAAAATCGAGCAGTCTGCGCGCCAACCGGGTGAATGCCGGTTAGCAACACTAGCCCGATGAAAAGAGAATGCAGGTTTTTGTTCATGCACGCTCCTTTTGTTTGACCCAGGATTTCCCATATGGTTTCATTTTACGTCCAGCGTGAACCGTTTTTGTGATTTTCGGCCTACTCCACAGACTTGCAAGTCTGTTTTTCCGTCCATTTCAGGTTTTCTGTAGCACAGGGGGCGATTTGTCGCCACTTCCACCTTTCCTCACGTTTTCCAATGATACCTGAAGACACCTCTCCCGTGTTTGTCATTGTTTTCAGGTGAGTGATCTCCCGTTCCTTCATCCTGACATCGCAGTTGCCAATCTCAGCCGTCCAATCCGTTCCAATATCGTCTGGAACAACTCTCGCGGCACCGCCACTTCCGCCATCTGAAAGACGATCTTTCGAGAATGGCGCACAACCTTCGCCCCAATCTTGATTAATTTCTCCCGCAGCGTCGTCAATGTCCAATGCCGCACAGCTTGGAGCAGCGC
>Ga0302277_1001743_pt1 | contig 15829 bp, 15 predicted proteins | sample III_Bog_N3_1_FD_198759 | JGI IMG/M metagenome (GOLD analysis project Ga0302277, IMG submission 198759) | Peat permafrost microbial communities from Stordalen Mire near Abisko, Sweden - III_Bog_N3_1 | ecosystem: Environmental > Terrestrial > Soil > Wetlands > Peat | place: Sweden: Abisko... | reverse complement strand
GCGCTTCGTAGAGCAGAGAAAAATTCCACCGAAGCCGTTGGTCGAGACCGGCCACGGGCAGTGGTTTTTGGTAGACGCCCGGTCCACCGTGCAAGAATTCCTCGGGTGTTTTTTGGAGCCAGCGCAACATGAAAAGAGCGTGCTGGCACGAGGTGTCGTGGTGCTTCGCCATCCAGGTAATCGTGGAAGGACTAATCGGATGGTCACCGCGCTGAAGATTTAGTGCACTCGACGTTTCCCAAATTGCCCACGTAGCGTTCTTCCAACTGAGCCCTTCTTCTTGGCGTTTTTCATCCAACGCCACAAGGAGCGCCGCAGTGTCGAATTCCAATATTGCAGGGTCCGTCACCTTCTTCGTTTGACGTACGTGCTCCTGCGGCATCGAAGAGATTGTAGGGCGACAGGAACTAACTTTTACCTATGCGAACCCGACTCGTGGAGACTGACGACGCACCGGCGTTGATGGCCATCTACAACCCCGAGGTTGTGAGTTCACTCAACACGTTCGACATCATTGAACGCACGCTGGACGAACAAGTGCAGTGGATCAAGGATCACCAAACCGCGCACCAGGCCATTGTCTGCGTGAACGAAGAAGACGGCATTGGTGAAATTGGCGCGCGTGACGAACTCATCATTGGTTACGCCTCAGTTTCGCCGTTTCGCGAACGACCGGGTTATGGCACGTCCGTCGAAAACTCGGTCTACGTGCACCGCGATGCACGTGGCCGAGGCGCCGGGGTGCTGCTACTTAATGAACTCATTGCCCTCGCCGGCGAATCAGGGTTTCACTCGCTACTCGGTCGCATAACCGGCGAAAATTTGGGATCCATTCGTTTGCACGAAAAGTGTGGCTTCACGCTCGTGGGCACGGAGATTGAAGTCGGTAGAAAACACGGCAAGTGGCTCGACGTCGTGGAATACCAATACGTCATTCGCTCCAGTTAAGAAACGTCGGCGACCTGTCGGGACTCCACTTCGGGCCACGACCACTGTGTCCAGCGACCCATGGGAAGTAACAACGCTCCCGCCATCAGTGCCAGCACCAACGCGGTGAGCAGCGGATTGACGTGAATCAAGCCATCGAGCAACGCCCTTCCACCGGGGAGTCCAAGAAACGGCGCAGTGATGGAGAACGCGAGTATCCAAAAGTGTTCGCGCCCCACGTAACTCGTCGCGAGCAGCACTATCCCCCACACGAGGTACCAGGGCTGCACGACCGGACCGAGCACGACGAGCAGCAGGAGCGAAACACCGAGCGAGCGAACCCAGCCGCGACGATTCGCGTTTAATAACAACCAGAGACACAGCGCGACCGCGAGCATGAGGCCGAGCGTGCGCGTGACCGACAAGATGGACGTCTCACTGACGCTGACGCCGAGTCCATGCGACACCGAGGTAATGGCCATACCCACACCCGTCGCCGGAGCGGCCCAGGATCGGACGGTGCCGTTGGAGAGGAGATTCTTCACCCAACCAAACCCGAAGCCCGCCATCCACGTGCTAACACCGAGGACGAACGCGCCAATCGCGCCCGCGTAAAGAAACGGTCGAAGACGTTCTCGTTTTGACACGTAGGGACTGACACAGGTCCACGCGACGTAGACCATGCCAAGCGCCGCCGGCGCTTTAATCGCCGCCGCGCAGGCGCAAAAGAAAAACCCCCAGAGCGGTTTCTTCTGCATGGCCTTGGCAATACCGAGCGTCAAAAATGCCGCCATCAAGGCGTCGTTGTGCGCGCCGCCGATAAGGGTCAAAAGCACCAGAGGATTGAGCGCCCCGAGCACGAACGCTTCGCCGGCGCTTCGTCCCATGGCGCGTGCAAGTAACGGCAACGCGTAGGCCATAAGCGCCACGGCCGCCACTTCTAACAAGCGAAGCCCGACAACCGTCGCTAAGTGATTGTGGTGCGTGATGCGAGTAATCGTGCCGTCGATCCAAAGAAACAACGGACCATAAGGTGCGGGAGCGTTTCCCCACAAGGGATCAACCGGAGCAACGTAGGGACTCGATCCCAGCGAAAAGGGACCAAGGATGTAGGGACTCAAGTGATAACTGGTCATCTCGCCCTGAGCGGCGTAGCTAAAGACGTCCCTCGAAAAAAGCGGAGGCGCGATGATCATCGGCACACTCCAGAGCGCGAGGATCTTCCAGAGTTGTTTGATCGGCGAACCAGGGTGGTTCTTCATCACTTCGGAGAGTCGCAACCACACACGCATGAGCAGCACCAAGCCGCCGTAGACCAGCACTATAGAAAGCAACAACTTGGTTTGGCTGCCCATGCTGCCGGCGCCCACGGCCGGCTCACCAAAGAACCACGTGTTGGTCATGTTGAGTTTGAAAGGTGAGTTCGTGAACGACGCACCGGCGACGATTGCGCACAGAGCAAAAAAACCGAGCAGCGCTGGCTGCCAAAGGAAACTCCATCCCTCAAAGGGCCCGGGGCTAAATCTTCCCAGTGGTGTGTAGCGGCGCTCGAGCAGGGAAACCCCACGCTCAAAACCAGCGGCGCCGATTTCGTAGCGGGATCGCATTTGCTGGCCGATGACCGACAGTTTCTTCACCACTCTCCTTCTACCGATCGCCGTAAAGGAATCGTAACATTGTCATTCCTTCGCGGGCAGGGCCAATTCAGTGTTCGCTGAATTGACCGTGGTGGGCCGGGAGGGATTTGAACCCCCGTAGGCAAAGCCGTCTGGTTTACAGCCAGATCCCATTGGCCGCTCGGGCACCGACCCGTCGAGAAGCCTACAACGCAGCGACGAACGGCCACCAACCGACCAGAAGGCTCTACGATTTCGCGTATGCCAAGTTTTGACGTTGTCTCGGAAGTGGATTTGCAAGAAGTTCGAAACGCTGTTGATCAAGCGAACCGCGAAGCCGGCACTCGTTTCGACTTCAAGAACACCAACGCGATTATTGAATTTTCCGAAAAGGAACTCACGCTTTCGGCTTCCACAGAAGACCGACTCCGCGCGCTCTATCAATTGCTCGAAGAAAAACTCGTGAAGAGGAACGTCTCACTAAAGACGCTCGACGCCGGAAAGATTGAAGAGGCATCCAAGGGTGCCGCTCGCCAAAAGGTGTCACTGAAAGCCGGCATCTCCCAAGAAGTGGGCAAACAGATCAACAAAATGGTGAAGGAAATGGGCGTCAAAAACCTCAGCTCTTCCATCCAGGGTGATCAAGTGCGCGTGACGGGAAAACAACGCGACGACCTCCAAACGGCCATCGCCAAATTTAAAGAAGCGGACATGTCGGTCCCGCTGCAGTTCACGAACTTTCGCGACTAGTCGCTTTCGAGGGCCGCTTCTTCTTTTCTTAGGTGCTCGTCAAATTCGTCAATCTCGTTCAAACGGAAGATTCGATTAAACAACTTCATCTTCAAGAACCAGAAGATAATGAAGCTAAACAAGTTGGCAAAGGCCACCACGCCGGTGTTGAATAAATGCGACCAGTGATGGTGATTGACTTCATACTTCGCGAGCGTTGCTCCAAGTAAGGCAAACGCAATACCGGCGAGCGCCATCACCCAAAACGGCAGGATCTCTTTTCGAAAATGACTGCGGCCTGATTTGCCCCACGCCCAGCTCCGGTTGAGCCAGTACGACGGCACGACCGCCAAAATGTTGCCAAACAGCGTGGACGAAATGACCCCGTCAATGATGTGGAGCCCGTAGACGAGCGAAATTACCGTGAACGAGAAAATCGTGGTGATGACCGAACTCGCGAGGTAGCGGGTAATTTTTCGACCCTCGTGGGTCTTGGACCAGGCAATGAGTTGCCTAAGGCGCTCCGTCACGGGTTCTACCCTACTTTCTCAAAATTAAGCAGTGATTGAGTCCCTGATTAAGCGGTCTTAAGAACGCCAGTCCGCGCCAATTCGCCGTACCAGTGCGCCGAAGGTTTGGGTGTGCGCTCGAACGTCTCGCGGTCCACTTCCACAATGCCAAACTTCAATCGGTACCCGTGCAACCACTCAAAGTTGTCGAGCAGCGACCATTGAAAATAACCGTGCACTTCCACCCCGTCGCTGATGGCGCGGTGCAGTCCAGAAATTGCTTCTTCGAGGTACTCAATGCGTTGCTGGTCGTTCGTTGTTCCAATGCCGTTTTCCGTGACAATGACCGGCACTTTGGCCACGTCGCTCGCGCGGCGCACCGTGTGCTCCACGCACTGGGGCCAGTAGTAATAACCCATGTCGAGCATCTGGTCCGGCGGCGGTGGCACCATGCCGTGGGGGCCGATTTGCATCTTCGTGTAGCACTGGACACCAATGAAGTCGTCTTCTTGTGCTGCTCGTAGATAAAGGTCTTCCATCTCTTCGCGCATGGAAGCGACAGAGTCTTCGGCGCCGTCCACCGCTTCCCACTCCTGCATTGAAAGAGCAATGCCAATAGGAAAAGAACCCGGTCCCGCGCGAAGCGCGTCACGAATCGCCACGTGACACGCACGCATTGTTGTGTTCACTGCACTAAAACGGTCCCAACTTTGCACCTGGGGAGGAAACATCCCCATCAAGAAACCAGTGATGGCGACGATGTTTGGTTCGTTGATCGTGCAAGCCACACCAATGAGGTCACCCAATGCTTCACCCACTACGCCGGCGTAACGAGCCATCCACGAAACGATGTTGGGGCTTTCAAACCCACCGGCGTCTTGCACCCACTGCGGCAACGTGAAGTGGTGCATGGTCACGACCGGCAGAATCCCTTGATTTCGACACGCGAACAAAACGTCGCGGTAGTGATCAAGGGCGACCTTTGAAAACTCGCCTTCCGCGGGTTCGATGCGCGCCCACTCCACCGAGAAGCGATACGCGTTCATGCCCAGTGATGCGACGATGGCAATATCTTCTTCGTAGCGATTCCACGAGTCGCACGCGTCACCACTCGATTCAGCGGTGCCACCGCCGGGCGTGTGTTCGAGGCGCCACCAGTCCGAATTCGTGTTACCGCCTTCGATCTGGTGGGCCGCCGTCGCGGTGCCCCAGTGGAAGTCCTTTGGAAACGTGAGGTTCTTTTCAGCCATTGCGCCAACTTATTACTAGTGCTTGGGTTCGCATTGGACACTTGCAAGCGACAAAGATAGAGAGGTGTCCGAAGCCCTCGACTTCCTCGTAAAACTGCTCGACCTCGAGACCATCGAGGTCAACACCTACCGGGGCATCCAACCCGAAGAAGAGCGCCAGCGCGTCTTTGGTGGACAGGTGGCGGCTCAGGCGTTGATGGCCGCGGGCCGCACGGTGGAGAGTGGCTACGTGCACTCGTTGCACTCGTACTTTCTTCGACCCGGTGATCCCAACATTCCGATTCTCTACGAAGTGGACCGTATTCGTGACGGCAAGAGTTTTACGACTCGCCGCGTCGTTGCGGTGCAACACGGTCGCGCCATCTACAACATGCAAGCGAGTTTCCACACTGAAGAGATCAGCTTGGAACACCAATTCCCGATGCCCGAAGTGCCAGCGCCCGAGACGATTCCCACGATTCTCGAACGGATTAAAAACGAGAACGGCGTTATCGACGAATGGTTCCGACGACCCCACCCCATTGAGCAGCGGTTCATCGGCGAGTTGCCGTGGAGTCCCCATCGTTCCAAAGAGCCCCACCAAAAAATCTGGATTCGAGCCGACGGTACGTTAAACGACGACCGATTACTGCACGCCTGCGTGGCCACGTACGCGAGCGACATGAGCCTCTTTGACGCCATTTTGGCACCACACTCGATTCGTTGGGACGATGGAAAATTCATGGGTGCGAGTCTCGATCACTGCATGTGGTTCCACCGCGATTTTCGTGCCGACGAGTGGTTGCTTTACGACATGGACTCGCCCATTGCCCACGGTGCGAGAGGACTCGCTCGCGGTTTTCTCTACGACCAGCGCGGTCGTCTCGTTGTCTCGATGGTCCAAGAAGGACTGACGCGAGTTTTGTAGTTCTTTAGCGCTTGTTCATCGCAACGTAGTCACGCTCGGGCGAACCCGTGTAGAGCTGACGCGGTCGAGCAATCTTCATGTCCTGGTCGAGCAGTTCCTTGAAGTGCGCGAGCCATCCCGACGTGCGAGGAATCGCGAACAACACCGTGAACATCTCCATGGGAAAGCCCATGGCCTGGTAGATGAGACCCGAGTAGAAGTCAACGTTCGGATACAGGCGACGCGAGATGAAATAGTCATCGGCGAGCGCCACTTCTTCGAGCTTCAAGGCAATGTGCAACAGCGGATTGACACCAGTGACTTTGAAGACGTCGTCGGCAATTTTCTTAATGATCTTGGCGCGCGGGTCAAAGTTTTTGTACACCCGGTGGCCAAAGCCTTCGAGCACGAATTCGCCCTTCTTGACGCGTTCCACGTAGGCGGGAACATTGTCCACGTGCCCAATGGCGGTGAGCATACGAATTACCGCTTCGTTCGCGCCACCGTGGCGCGGTCCGTACAAAGCCGCACATGCGCCGGCGGTGGCCGAATAGGGATCGGCGTGCGCGGAAGCAATAGTGCGCATGGCCGTGGTGCCACAGTTCTGTTCATGGTCGGCGTGCAAGATGAACAAGACGTCAAGGGCATGCGCCAAAATTGGGTCCGCCTTGTAGCGAGGCTCAGCGACCTTCCACATCATCGAGAGGAAGTTCTCCGTGTACGAAAGCGAGTTGTCCGGATAGACAAAGGGCATTCCCACCGAGAACCGGTGTGCGGCAGCCGCCAATGTTGGCATCTTCGCAATAAGACGAACCGTCTGCTTGTGCAGAATCTCCGGGGAAAGATCTTTCGCGTCCTTGTAATACGTCGAAAGCGCGGCGACGGCCGAAACGAGCATGCCCATGGGATGCGCGTCGTAGTTGAAACCTTCCAAGAAGCGCTTTCGCACGTTCTCGTGAATGAACGTGTGGTACGTGATTTCGCGAGCCCACTCGGCTGATTGGTCCGAGTTCGGGAGCTCGCCGTGGATTAAAAGATACGCCACTTCGAGGTACGACGACGACTCCGCCAACTGCTCAATCGGGTAACCCCGGTAGCGAAGAATGCCGGCGTCGCCATCGAGATAGGTGATGGAAGATTCGCAGGCCGCGGTCGACATGAAAGCGGGGTCGTAGAACCAAATACCGGGCAGTAACTTGGAAAAATCCTTAGCGGCGACGCCACCGTTATCAATGGGAATTTCTACGGAATTGCCACTTCGATTGTCAATAATGGTTACTGATTCGGTCATGAAATCCTCAATTCGCTGGGGCTCGCTTCCATCGTAAGCGATGCCGGCCGAAGAAAAAACTTCCTAGGCGCCCGGCGAGGGTGACACAACCAGGTCGTAGTGGCGCGACAACGACCCCGCGTAGGCGGCGCTCGCGCCCTGGACCACGACGACCACGGAGGCCTTTTCGTCCGGGGTAATCGCCAACGCAGAAAAATCAATCGCGGTCGAGCGCTGGGTGCCAATAGTGATGACTTCACGCTGGCTTTGCACGGTGCCAATACCGTTGGTGGGATTCACGCTGATTGCCACGGTCACGTGCTGACCGACGGTGCTCGAATTGAGGATTGACACGCCAACGTGCATTGAGGGGTCCGGTGGCACCAAGAGTTCGCCCGTTGCGCTCGGTAACGGCGAGGGACGAACTGCCACGGCGTTGATGGAAACTCCCCCGCGGACCCGAAGAGACTGCGAAGCCTCGAGCGCGTTGGCATCTGCGGACTGCGTCGCGACTGCAGCGAGGGACCACACACTGGCGTTCAGTCGGACGTGACCGGGTTCTCCTCGTAGGGATTCACGAGCTTCACCCCATTCGAGGTTGGTCTGACTAATTTGCGAGTCGGCGGCGAGGGGCTCACCAATTGCAATTTTGAGCCCGGCACTGCCGGCAACGGCGTCCATGAAGGTGGCAATGGTCTGAAAGTCAGCAATGCGCTCGGTAGTGATCCGCACCAGGGTGTTGTTCACGCCGTGGGCCAGATGTGGCGTGGCCAGTTCATTGGCCTCGGGCACGAGGCCCGCCGCGAACAATTCGAGTTGCTGTAATCGGGCGTCAAAATCAGTGCGACTAAGGGTGGCGCCGTTCGCGAAGAGATACATGGCGCGAGCATTCAGCGTGTTCTCGTTGAGGATTAGCGCATTCGCTAGTAGACCGAATGATCGATTCTCACTACGGCGTGGACCCGTTGACTGGTGAGCGGCCCTCGAAACGTCACGGGCTATGAAGACCACGAGCAGCGTGGCGACGAGCGCCAGCAGAATCCAAAGATTTCGCCGGCGACGCTGCGCGCGTGAACGAGTTCGAGCCACGCCGTAGGAACTTACTCACTCTGTGGCGCCGCCTTTGCGGCACCCCTCTAGCGAGGTAGTGGGCTTCCCGAGGTTGGCAGGTAGTTCGTCGTGTTGCGCCAGTTCACCGTGGCCTTGAAGGCAGCCGGGTCAATACGGTGTGCGTACTTCTCCGTCATGGCCAACATCTTTTCCAAGGTGTCCTTGTTCAAGAGGTGTGGCTGTAGACCCAAGTCCAACAGACGCGTGTGAATGGCGTTGTAGTAGTGGTCTTCTTTTTCCACGCGTACGAGTTCACCGTGCTGGATTTCCACCGGCTTGTTGTACGCGTCACGCACCATTTCGGCAAACTGCAGCACCGAGAAGGATTCCGTGAATTGGTTGAAGACGCGGAACTCGCCTTGGTTGGCGGGGTTCATGCAGGCAAGCTCAATGCAAGCCAGCGTGTCGCGAACGTCGAGCGTGCCTCGCGTCTGTCCACCCGTGCCATACACCGTCAAAGGAAGTCCGGCCACGGCTTGGGCAACGAAGCGGTTCAGCACCGTGCCGAACACACCGTCGTAGTCGTAACGCGTCAGAAGATCAGGGTGCTCAATGGTCTCGGGAGTTTCTTGTCCGTACACCACGCCCTGGTTGAGGTCAGTAGCACGGATGCCCCAGACGCGACACGCGAACTGAATGTTGTGCGAGTCGTGAACTTTTGACAGGTGGTAAAAGCTGTGCGGCTGCTTCGGGTACGGCAACGTGTCGGTGCGACCCTTGTGGGTGATCTCGATGTAGCCCTCTTCGATGTCGATGTTGGGCGTTCCGTATTCACCCATGGTGCCGAGCTTCACCAGGTGGATGTCGGGGTCAATGTCCGCAATCGCGTAGACCACGTTGAGCGTGTTGACAACGTTGTTTACCTGCGTGTACACGCAGTGCTTCTGGTCGATCATCGAATACGGCGCCGATCGCTGTTCCGCGAAGTGCACAATGGCTTCAGGGCGAAACTCGCGAACAATACGGTGCACGAAGTCAGGATCGGTGAGGTCACCGAACCACGACGTGAGTTCAATACCGGAGACTTCTTTCCACGCTTGGATGCGACGTTGGAACGATGCAATCGGAACAAGTGAGTCCACGCCCATCTCGAGGTCGTAGGAACGTCGAACACAGTTGTCGACAACGGCGACTTCGTGGCCTTTTTTGGAGAGGTGTAGAGCAGTGGGCCAACCGAGGTAGCCATCGGCTCCCAGAACCATGATTTTCACGGAAAATTCCTAACTGTCAGTTCGCGAAGAAGGTGCGAAGAGTTAGATAAAGGGTATCGGGCGACTATGGCCTTATTCTTTACGAAAGAGTTACGGTTGTCCGTTTGCTCGCGTCCTTTGTTAAATCTTGTTTAAGGCTCGAGTGTCGTTTCAACAATCTCTGCGTTAAGCGCCAACGGTTCGTCCGGCTGAGGGATATCCCAACGATCTTCGTTGAGCACGGTAGGAAACAGACCTACGGGCTCGACGGCCTCAACGGGCTTCACGGAGTGCAAGCCCTTTTCCTGCATCTTTTGTACCGTCGAAAGTAGGCGAGTTTCCATTGAACCCACCATGGCGTTGTAGTGCTTGACCGAATTCGTGATGCCCTTACCCAGACTGTCCACGTGGCCGTAGAGGACACCGGTTTGTTCGGCAATCCGACTCGCGAGTTGGTAAATCTCGTCCATATTCTCGACTTGTTCAAACTGGCTCCACCCAAGCCACACTGACCAAAGCAGTCCGAGCAGCGTCGTAGGACCCGCCACCAGCACTCGCGAACGAAGTGCGTCTTGCAACAATCCCGAATCAGCCTCGAACGCCGCCGCGAGCAATTGATCACTCGGCACAAAGCACACCACGAAAGCGGGCGAATTCTCCAAGGACGAGGCGTAGCTCTTCTTGGTCAAACTTTGAATGTGCCCGCGCACCTTCGCCGCGTGGTCAACGAGCGCGGCCTCGCGCTCTTCGCTGGTCGACGCACTGAGACTTCGCTCAAAGGCGTCGAGAGGAACCTTCGAGTCAATGGCAATGTTGGCACCGTGGGGCAAGTGCACCACTACGTCGGGACGTTGGTCGCGGTCATTTTGCGTCTTCATTGTGAGTTGTGGATCAAAGTCCACGTGTTTCGTCATGCCCGCGTATTCGAGGATTCTTTCGAGTTGGACCTCGCCCCACTGGCCCCGGTCCGCTGACCGACCCAAAATGGTGTTCAACTTCTTGGTTTCTTGCATCATGTCGAGCTGTTGCTCACTGAGACGACGAGCGGCGTCTTCGACTTTGTTGAAACCCACTTCGCGATGCTGCTCGAGCAGTTCGACCTTTTCTTTGTACTGCGTAATCAAGTCCTGCAACGGCGTCATTCGTTCGTCAAGTTTCTGCTCACGTTGCTCGAGCGCTTGCTGCTGGCCGTCGTTGAAACTCTTGACGACGGATTCGAGCGTTTCGGAGGAGAGAACACGAAACGCATCCTTCAAGTTTTCAATGGCCGCCACGTGCGTGGTGCGTTCACGATCAATGGTGGCCTGGAGATCTTTCGCCCGGTCTTCTAATTGCGACTGCGCGCCTTTGGCGAGTGCCAACTGTGAGCGCACCGACTCGGAACGTCGACTCACCAGTGCGTACGAGAGCAGTGCCCCGAGCACGAGCCCTAGGAGAATCCCAATTATGAGTTGCATCCCGACCAAACCTCTCTTCGTGGTGGCATTACTTTCCACCCTAGAGAATGGCTGTGACACCCCACTAGCCTTGAGTGATGGTTTACCGGCTTTTTGGCCAACGGTCGAGCGACGATGAAGCGCTGCCCATCGAGGACGAACTCGAGCCGTTACTCGCCCAACAGGTCATTCGCATCTTTGCTCTCGTGGGTGAAGCCATTGCCGAAGCCACGCACAGTCTGCTCGCCGGCGACCGCGAACTGGCGAAGCACGTCGTTGATCAAGACGTCGAAGTTGATTATTTGATTGACCAAATGGTGAGTGAAGTGGAGTCTGCTTTGGTCGCCGAAGCCGCTCCCTCGTCGGGAATGCGCTCGAGGTATTTGACACTTCTTCGCATCCTGCCGGAAATTGAACGAAACGGTGACCTCGCCGAACACATTGCGCGACGCGCCGCGAGAGGTCTTGGTACCGAGATGTCGCCGCGCAGTCGAGGGCTCGTTGAGCGCATGGGTGAAGTCGCCGTCACGATCTGGCAAGCCGCCACCGACGCCATTGTTGATAACAATCACGAAGCCATCGCGGCGATTGAGGACATCGATGACGAACTCGATGATTTGCACGTCTCGCTCACGGCGGAATTGGTATCGGGGTCCATGGCGCTGCCGGTAGCGGTCGAAGTGGCGATGATCGCTCGCTTTTACGAACGATTTGGGGATCACTGCGTGAACCTGGCTCGACGTCAGGTGCGAAACGGTGGCGCCGACTAGGCGAGCTCGCTCAACACTTCAGCGATTTGCACGGCGTTGAGTGCGGCACCTTTTCGCAAGTTGTCATTGGACACAAAGAACGACAGACCGTTTTGCACGGACTCTGCGAGTCGGATTCGTCCCACGTAACTGGGATCGTGACCAGCCGCGAGCAGCGGGGTGGGGATATCCGTTACGACGACGCCCGTGGCGTCACCGAGTAACTTCGTGGCTTCATCAACTGACACTTCGCGCTCGAACGAAGCGGTGATCGCCATGGAGTGACCTGTAAAAACCGGCACGCGTACGCAGGTCGTCGACACACGAAGGTGAGGAATCTCCAAGATCTTCTTGCTCTCGTCGCGGAATTTCTGTTCTTCGTTGGTCTCAAAGCTGCCGTCGTCCACCACGTGACCAGCGACCGGTATCACGTTGTGGGCAATGGGAGCAGGAAACTTCACCGGCGCGGGTCCCTGCAAGGCGCTGCCGTCAAAGGTCAAGACACGAACGTTGTACTGCATGGACGATTCCAACTGCGTTGCCAACTCTTCGACACCTTCACGTCCTGAGCCACTCACCGCTTGGTACGTCGAAACCGTCAATGAGCGAAGACCGGCGGCCAGGTGCAACGGCTTTAACACCGGCATGGCTGCCATGGTCGTGCAGTTGGGATTAGCGACAATGCCCTTTGGCAGCGAGCGAAGCGTGTGCGCGTTTACTTCGGCAACAACCAAAGGGACGTCCTTATCCATGCGCCACGCCGACGAATTGTCAACCACGGTGGCTCCTGCGGCCACAATCCTCGGCGCGAGCTCGCGCGACGAGGTTGCTCCCGAGGACATCAGCGCAATATCAATGCCGGAGAAATTTGCCCGTTCGGCGTCTTCAACGATAATGGATTCGCCAGCCCAGTCAAGAAACGTCCCGGCTGAACGCGACGAACCAAAAAAACGAATGTCGCCCACCGGGAAATTTCGCTCGCGCAGTATCGATCGCATGACCGTACCGACCTGGCCTCCAGCCCCGACAACCGCGATATTCATTTCGACAGTCTAGGACGCGATGACGTCGAGTCCAAAGGCAGTGTGCAACACACGCACCGCTTCGTTCACTCGGTCCGCGCGCACGACGCAAGAAATTCGAATGGAACTCGTCGAGATCATCTCAATGTTGATGTTGTGATCGGCCAACGTTTCAAACATCTTTGCGGTGATGCCAACGTTCGACTTCATACCCGCCCCCACGATGGTGACGCGTCCCACGTTGTCGTCGGTCGTGACGCTCGTCGCTCCCAAATCACCACGCACTTTGTCGCAGGTTTCTCGGGCGGCTTCGAGGTCGTCCTTAGGCACCGTGAACGAAATGTCCGTCGTGACGTTGTCGTTCGTGTTCTGCACAATCATGTCGAGGTTGATACCGCGGTTTGCGAGTTCGCGAAAGAGTTTCGCGGCGACGCCGGGTCGATCGGGCACGCCCGCCACGGTGATCTTGGCTTCGGACGTATCGTCCGTCACTGCTGAAACAACGGCTTCTTCCATTGAAATGTCCTCCTCGACAATCCAGGTACCTGACTCCCAGGTGAAACTTGAACGAACGTGCAACGGCACGTCATGACGGCGAGCGAACTCCACCGAGCGAAGCATCAAGACGCGACCACCAGTCGCGGCCATCTCCAACATTTCGTCGAAGGAAACTCTGTCGAGGCGTCGCGCGAGCGGCACGACGCGCGGGTCCGCGGAGTACACGCCCGTGACGTCGGTGTAGATCTCGCACACGTCCGCGCCGAGCGCCGCGGCAATGGCCACGGCCGTTACGTCCGAGCCGCCTCGTCCGAGCGTCGTGATGTTTCCTTCGTAGGAAACGCCCTGGAAGCCCGCGATGACGGGTGTGATGCCGTCGTCTAAGGCTTCTCGAATTCGGTGCGGTCGAATTTCTAGAATCTTGGCCTTCGTGTGATCCGCGTCGGTCATGATGCCGGCCTGCGACCCTGTGAACGACGCCGCTTTCACGTCAACGTCCGTGAGCGCCATGCAAACCAGTGCCATCGAAATGCGCTCGCCCGCGGTTAACAACATGTCGGTTTCACGAGGGGGCCGCGTTGGCGAGACTTCGTTCGCGAGTCGCAACAACTCATCGGTTGATTTACCCATGGCGGAAACAACCACCACGACTTGATTACCTTCGCGAATGGTCTTTGCCACGTGTTGCGCCACGGAACGGATGCGGGTGGGATCACCAACGGACGTGCCGCCATACTTCTGAACGACCAAAGCCATAAGAACAAACTAGTTCTTGCAGAAGTTCGTCTAAGAGCCCGGACTAGGATTTAACCCGTGCCAACTAGCAAACGTCAACGTCAAAAAGCCGGTCGCCAAGCCAGACTTGAGCAGCAGGCCCGGGCCACCAAGCGCCGTCGCTTCATTCGCCGAACGGTAATTATCGCGGTTGTCGCCGGCGTAATCATTGCTTCTGCGGCCGCGTTCTTTTCGGGTTCGTCCAAATCAACAACGACCACGACGACGACTGCAAAAGCTTCAAACACCACCACGACCGCTGCGTCGTCCACGACCACGACCGTCGCTGGATCCACCACGACCACAGCAGCCGGAGCAACAACAACAACGATTGGCAAGGTGGCATCGTTCTCGCAGGCGCAAGCCAACGCCGTCGCCGTCGCTGCCGGGTGCCCCGCTAAAACCTCAACGCGCGTAAACACGCTCAGTTGGTCCAAGGCTCCTGCTCTCACGATCAACAAAGCCCTCACGTACTACGCCACCTTCGTAACGACGGCGGGAACCTTCGAGGTAAAACTTGATGCTTCGACCGCGCCGATTACGACGAATAACTTCATCTTCTTGGCCGAGCACAACTACTACCACTGCGTGATTTTCCACCGCGTTATTCCTGGCTTCGTCATCCAAGGTGGCGACCCCACGGGCACGGGTAGCGGTGGTCCTGGTTACACCATTCCTGACGAACTGCCAAAGACCGGTAATCCGACGTACCCGCTGTATTCACTCGCCATGGCGAACTCGGGTCCCAACACCGGTGGTAGCCAGTTCTTTATCGTCACCGGCGCCAGTGGTGAAACACTGCCTAACTCCTACGCTCTCTTTGGTCAGGTCATCTCGGGCTTCAACGTTGTTGAAACCATCAACAACGAAGGAAACTCTGGTGCCAACGCCAACGGTGAGCCGCCAGACGTCACGCACCGCATGTTGTCGGTCACTATTTCAGATTCGAGCAAGTAATGATGAACGAAATTCCTAACCCCGACGGTTCGAGCGAGAAGCGTCAGAAGTTCTCCGAAGCGCCGCCCATGATCTTGGACATGGAAAAGACCTACACGGCCACCATGGTGACGTCCCAGGGAACGCTCGAGATTCTTCTCGACCAGCACGGTGCTCCTGAGACCGTTAACAACTTCGTGTACCTCGCTCGTTTTCACTACTACGACGGCGTCATTTTCCACCGCATCATTCCGGGCTTCGTCTTGCAAGGTGGCGACCCGACGGGTAACGGTACTGGCGGACCGGGCTATCGATTTAAAGACGAGTTGCCAAAGCCCGGACGTTACGAACTTGGTTCACTGGCTATGGCGAACGCGGGTCCCAACACCAACGGTTCGCAGTTCTTCGTTATCTCGGGACCCGACGGCGTGCGTCTACCGCCGCTGTACGCGTTGTTTGGAAAAGTCGTGAAGGGTCTCGACGTGGTGGAAACCATTAACAACATCGGCACACCTTCTGGCTCACCCAAAGAACGAGTCGTCATCGAAAGCGTCACGATTAGCGAAAGCTAGAACGTCGCGCTCGTCGTTCCCCGAGTGAGCGTTACACCGGTGTCGCTCAACTGACGCCACCCGTCGCCATCAAAGTACAGCGCACCCTCGTCGTCGAGCACCGCCAGAAGTTCGTTCGTGCCCAGTAACTCTCTGGTTCGATGAAGCTGGTCTTCACTCGACGGTGTCGTCACCACCAGTCCGTGGCGATCACCGAGTCCCGTGGTCGGAGCTCCGCCTCGCGGATCAATCATCGTGGCGCCAAACACCGTGGACGCTCCACCAATGGTGACAAGTAGCGACGCACTCGCTACGGCGCCATAGAGGGCGGTGTCTCGATACGTCGTTCGTAGATGCAGCGCCGCTCCGTCTGAGA
>Ga0302277_1001740_pt1 | contig 15836 bp, 16 predicted proteins | sample III_Bog_N3_1_FD_198759 | JGI IMG/M metagenome (GOLD analysis project Ga0302277, IMG submission 198759) | Peat permafrost microbial communities from Stordalen Mire near Abisko, Sweden - III_Bog_N3_1 | ecosystem: Environmental > Terrestrial > Soil > Wetlands > Peat | place: Sweden: Abisko... | reverse complement strand
ACATTTCACCTTCCGTTTCCGATTTCATCAACCAAATCTTCCACGACCCGGTTCAAGAGCGGCGTTTGCCGTCAACGGGTGGTTCCATTTAATTGATTTTCATGCTTTCGCCTGGGGCGGTCTGAAAGTATAAAGACAATCATATGTCCACCGACAATCCTCCGCTGGTGCGTGTCCTCTGGCTTGGGGCGATGCTGGCCTGCCTGCTGTTGCTGGGTTCGTCAACCCCGCCGCCGGCGCAGGTGGAAACCAATGTGCTGGCGGGGGTGATTGATTTCCATTGTCATACCGCGCCGGATGCCATTCCGCGCTCGGTCAATGATCTGGACTTGGTGCGCCGCGCCAAGGCGGCGGGCATGAGGGGGATCGTCCTCAAAAATCATTACACGATGACCGCCGACCGCGCGGAACTCGCCATGCAGGAGGTGGGCGGGATAGAAGTTTTTGGCGGGATTGTCCTGAACCGTTCGGTGGGCGGCCTGAATGCGGAGGCCGTCCGCCGGATGGTGCAGTTCGAGGGTCAACGGGGCAAAGTCGTCTGGCTGCCGACGGTTGACGCGGAAAATGTCGTGGGGCACGCGCCGGATCACCGTCCGTTTGTCCCGGTGGTCAAGGACGGTAAGGCCGTGCCTGAACTCGGCGAGATCTTTCAACTCGCGGCCCAAAACGACCTGGTCCTCGAAACGGGTCATTCGTCGCCGGAGGAATCGTTGGTGCTCATCGCGGCGGCCAGGGATGCCGGGGTGAAAAAGATCGTGGTGACGCACGCCATGGGAATGGGCGCAAACATTGACCAGCTCAAACGCATGGCCGATTTGGGCGCGGTGATCGAATGCGTCTGGTTGAATTACATCCCGAAACCAGACGCCACGAACGGCTCCGCCAGACCGATTTCCGTGGCCAAATGTGTGAATGCGATCCAGACGGTGGGTGCGGAACACTTTATCATTTCGTCGGACCTTGGCCAGGAACGCTATCCGTTGCACACGGACGGACTGCGGGCATTTCTTACGGCGCTAAAGGCCGGGGGGTTGAGCGATGGTCAGATTGACCTCATCGCGCGCAAAAATCCGGCGCGGCTGCTGGGACTTGATCCCTAGCCGGTTCGTTTACAAGTTCACCGGACGTTTCCGATTTCATCCACCAAATCTTCCACGACCCAGTTCGAGCGCGTGGCCTGCCACCCGTCCGCCGCGTGGCCGTGCTGCCAGACGACGTTGCGGAGGGTCTGCGCCATAAAATTTTACTGCCATGATTTGTTCCAAATGCGCGCTTGCATTTTATAATGACGGGGCCAGAATCGGCTCATGTCCAATCCGCTTCTCGCCATCGAGCGCCTACGCGTGGATTTCCCGGATGTCGTGGCGGTGAATGACCTGACGCTCACGGTCGGGGCGGGCGAGGTTTGCGGGCTGATCGGCCCCAACGGCGCGGGCAAGACGACGACGATGCGCGCGATTTCCGGCTTGCAGGAATGCACGCGCGGCTCTGTCAAGGTGAACGGACACGAACTCGCCAGCGAACCGGATGAATTGAAACGGCAGCTCGGCTTCATGCCGGATTTCTGCCCGACTTACGACCAGCTCACGGCGTCGGAATTTCTGGATCACTTCGCCCGCGCCTACGATGTGCCGAACCGCACGAAACGGATTGAGGAATGCCTTGAACTCACCTGGCTCACGGAAAAGACCAATGCGCTGTGCGAGGAATTGTCGCGTGGAATGAAACAGCGGCTCGTGCTCGCCAAAACCCTTTTGCCAGACCCGAAAGTCATGCTGCTGGATGAACCCGCCAGCGGACTCGACCCGCTGGGCCGGATTGAACTGCGCAAGATACTGCTCCAGTTGCGCGAGGCGGGGAAGGCTGTTTTGATTTCCTCGCACATTCTCACGGAGCTGTCCGGATTCTGCAACACGGCGGCCATCATGGAACGTGGCAGGCTCGTCACGTTTGGGACGATTGCCGAGCTCGGGCAGAAAATGGGCCGGCGCCAGATGTCCGTCAAATGGCGAGCGGACGACGGCAAGGCGCTGGAAATCTTGAAGGCCGCGAACCTCAAAAATCTTGCAGACACAAATCTCGGCGCGACGTTTGATTTCGACGGCGACACGAACGTACTGGATGAACTGCTCAAGACGCTTGTCCTCCAGGGCGTCCGCATTTCCGAATGGCGCGGCACCGGCGACGACCTGGAACAAATCTTCCTGCAATCCGGCGCAAAGGAATTGATGTGAAACTTTTTGATAATCCAATTTTCATCACGCAGAAGCGTCTCGTGCATCGCGGCGGAGTGCTGGCGGCGGCGCTGATCGCGGGGCTGGTCGGGGCGAGCCTGCTTTCCGGCCTCATCGCCTATCTTGCCGACCCGATGAATTTTAATTCGTTCCGGTCATCGCAGGAGGCGGGCAAGATGTTTTACGGCTGGACGATTGGCGTGGAAATCCTCGTGCTGGTCATTGGCGGGTTCAGTCGGATTTCACGCGTGCTGGGGGAGGAACGCAAAGCCGGGCTTTGGGACAGCAACCGGTTGACGCCGCTCAAGCCGTGCCAGCTCGTGACCGGCTACTGGCTCGGTGCACCGTTAAGGGAATTTTACATGGCGGCCATTCTCGCGGCCATCGGACTGGTCATCGTGCTGCTGGGCAGACTGCCAATCACACTCTGGCTCGGATCGCAGGTTTTAATCTTCAGCACCGCGCTGTTTTTCGGACTGCTCGGAGTTTTGGTTGGAATGACATTCCAGCGTCCGCAAGGCGGCGTCATATTTCTGGTCGCGTTCATTTTCTTCCAGTTTCCGTCGTTCGCGATGCCCAAATACATGCTGACGAATTTTCTGCTGCCGACTTACGGCATCGCCAACCTGTTCCGCGACTCCGGCGATTCGGGAAATGACTATTCCTTGCAAGAATGGAGAGGCATGCCGGAAATTTTCGGGGTTCCAATCCCGCCAATTCTCCTCAGCATCGCTCTGCAGGCGTTTGTCGGATTCTTTCTCTGGCGGGCCGCAGTCCGCAAGACGGCGAACCCTTTCCAGCCGCCACTGTTCCGCTGGGAAACCGTCGCGCTCTTCGGCGTTCTTCTCATCGTCCAAAACGGTTTGATCTGGGGTATCTGGCGCGGGCAATTTCCAACGGCGGCCAACGGCGGAAATTTTTTTGACGGCCAATCACTGCTCCCGACCGTGCACGGCGGAACACTTCTGCTGGCAACGGTTGTCCTTGCCTTTGTCAGCCCGCAGCCCGAAAGCGTCCGCGTGAAGGCCCTGCGTTCTGGAATAAAAGACTTCGCCGCAATCTTCCCGGAGAGTTCGGTTTTGCTTGCGCTCGTGCTGACCGGTGTCGCCGCCATGGTTTTGCTTTCGCAATTTGCCTTTTCGTTCGGCAGTTCATGGGAGATTTACCTCGTCGTAATCGGCAATCTCCTGGATTTCGTCCTCATTTACTCGCTGCTGTTGGAATTTTGCCGCCTGCGGTTCCGCCGCCGCGCACTCGGTTTCGTCGCACTGTGGCTTTTCATCCTGTGCATTTTGCCATTCATTCTGGGGGGAGTTTTCAGCACCGGCGCCATCGCAAAACTTTCGCTGCTGGCACCTGGCGTCATAGCGCTTGGCGATCCCACCAACGAAAACATGAACAATCTCCTCGGCATTGTCGTCGGGCATTTCGGAATCGCCGTGGTTTTGTTCATCGGCTGGCAGCGGAAATGGAAGGAACTTCTGGCGCGCGCCGTCTGACTTCAAAATTGAATTGTCCCCAGCCCTTTTTCGCTGCAAGCTGTGCGCCTCATGCAGCAAGTCAACCTCGGCATCATCGGCGCAGGAACTGTGGGCAGCGGCGTGTTTCACGCACTCCAGCTCAACGGCAACCTCATGGCCTCGCGCATCGGCGTGAACGTCGCCGTCCGCAAGGTCGCCGCGAAGTCTTTTGACGAACAACGGCCTTACCCGATTGCACACAAGCTGATGACGAACGACTGGCGCGTCGTCGTCAATGACCCGGAAATTCACATTGTCACCGAGCTCGTCGGCGGCACAACCGTCGCCCGCGAAATCATCCTTACCGCGCTCAAGCTTGGCAAACCCGTTGTCACCGCAAACAAGGCGCTGATCTCCGCCCATGGCGAGGAGCTGTTCGCGGCGGCAAAGAAATACGGCGCGAATCTCTATTACGAAGCCAGCGTCTGCGGCGGCATTCCCATCATCAAGTCGCTGCGCGAAGGTTTTGTCGGCAACCGCATTAACGCGCTTTATGGCATCGTCAACGGCACCTGCAATTATATTTTGACGCGCATGAAGCACGAAGGCGCGGATTTCGCCGAAGTCCTCGCCGATGCGCAAAAACTCGGATACGCCGAAACGCCGCCCGACCTCGACATTGACGGCCACGACGCCGCACACAAGACCGGCATCCTCGCCTCGCTAGCGCATGGCTTTTGGGTGAATCCGGGGGAAATCCATGTCGAAGGCATCCGCCACATCAGCGCGCTCGATATCAAATTCGCCGGCGAACTCGGCTACACCATCAAGCTGCTCGGCATGGTTAAAAAGCTGGAGAGCGGCTGTCGCGTGCAGGTTTCCGTCTATCCAACGCTCGTGCCGGATGCGCACGTGCTTGCAAGTGTCAACGGTGTTTTCAACGCCGTCTTCGTTCGCGGTGACATTGTCGGCGATTCTCTGTTTTACGGACGTGGCGCGGGCAAGGACGCCACGGCCAGCGCCGTTCTGAGCGATCTGGCCGACGCCGCGCTCGACTTGAAATTCGGCACCAAGCACCGCCTGCCGCCGTTTGTGCCGCACGAATGTTCCGGCGCGGTCATGCCGATTGAGGAAGTCGTCTCGCAGTATTTCGTCCGGCTCAACGTCGTGGACAAGCCCGGAGTGCTGGCGAAAATCGCTACCATTTTCGGTGAATCGGACATCGGCATCTCGTCCGTCATCCAGCCAGAAGGCCACGAGGGCAAGGGCGTCCCGTTGATCTTCATGCTGCACTACGCGACCAACGGTGCAGTAAGCGGTGCATTGAAAAAAATCGGCCGGTTGTCCGTCATCAAAGGCAAACCTGTCATGCTGCGCGTGGAAAATTTTGAATAGTTCCGCGTCCTTTGCGCGACACCTGATATTATGCCTTTGCTGTTTCAATCCACCAACAACCGCTCGCCCGCGGTCAATTTGCGCGAGGCATTCCTGCGCGGACAAGCACCGGACCGGGGGCTGTATTTTCCGGAAAAGTTTCCGTTGCTTGCGTCTGGGGAAATAGCGGAGTTCGCCAGGCTGCAGTATCATGAAATCGCCTTTCGCGTGCTGTCTAAATTCACGGATGGCATCATCCCGTCCGACGTGCTCGCCGCGATTTGCCGTGACGCCTACAACTTCGACATCCCGCTGGAAAAAGTTTATGACCGCGTGGTCGTGATGCGGCTGGATCAGGGCCCGACGGCGTCGTTCAAGGACTTTGCCGCGCGCATGATGGCACGGCTCATGGGCCGGTTTTTGCATGAGGATGGCAAGCATCTCACCATTCTCACCGCGACGAGCGGCGACACGGGAGCGGCGGTGGCGCACGCATTTCACAACGTTCCCGGCATCCGCGTCATCGTGTTGTTTCCGATTGATGAAGTCAGCCTGAGCCAGCGCAAGCTGATGACGACGCTGACCGGCAATGTCCGCACTGTGGCGGTTGCCGGCAAGTTCGACGACTGCCAGGCGATGGTGAAACAAGCCTTCGCCGATCCCGCTCTTAAGCACATTCCTCTCTCGTCCGCGAACTCCATCAACATCGGCCGCCTGCTGCCGCAGAGCGTTTATTATTTTTACGCCGCGTCGCGACTCGCTAAACCGGGCGAGCCGGTTGTCTTCTCCGTGCCGAGCGGCAATTTCGGCGACATGATGGGCTGCGTGGTGGCGAAGCAGATGGGTCTGCCCGTGAAAAAAATCATCGCGTCGGTCAATGACAACGACGCGTTCCCGAAATTTCTTGCCAGCGGCCATTATGAAAAGATTTCGCCGTCGCGCAATTCGGTCTCGAACGCGATGAACGTGGGGCATCCGAGCAACCTCGCCCGGCTCGTGGCGGTTTATGGCGGTCAAATGGACGAGACGGGAAAAATCAACCGGATGCCCGACCTCGCCGCGATGCGCCGCGACCTGTTTTCCGGTTCAATCTCCGACCAGCGCACGCGCGAGACGATCCGCGAAGTATGGAACAAATACCAGTTGCTGCTCGAAGCGCACGGTGCGGTGGCTTGGGCTGGTTTTACAGACTGGCTGAAGACGGAGCCGCTCAATGATTTGCCGGCGGTGATCCTTGAAACGGCCAACCCGGCCAAATTCCCGGAAGAAATTGAGCAGACCATCGGCTTTGCTCCCGATGTCCCGCCCGCAATGACCGCCGCGATTCAATTGTCGGAGGATTTCGACCGCATGGGCGCGGATTATGAGAAATTCCGCGCCTATCTTATCAAGCAACATGCCGCGACTTGATTGTCCGCCTGTTTCTGGCATCCTGACGGTTCCGATAAACTAAAACATGGCCCTGATCGTCCAAAAATTTGGCGGCACCTCGGTGGGCAACACCGACCGCATCAAGAATGTCGCATCGCGCGTGGCGAAATACCACGCGCAGGGCGACAAGATCGTCGTCGTCGTTTCCGCCATGAGCGGCGTGACCGACGGCCTCATCAAGCTTGCCAAGGACATCGCTCCCCTGCCCAGCGAACGCGAGATGGACATGCTCCTGGCCACCGGCGAACAGCAGACCATCGCCCTCACGGCCATCGCTCTGCACGCGCTGAACATTCCCGCCGTGTCGCTCACCGGCGCGCAGGCGGGCATCGTCACCGACGTGGTTCACACCAAGGCGAAAATTCACAACATCACGCCGAAGAAGGTCCATGAATATTTGAACCAAGGCAACGTCGTCATCGTCGCCGGTTTCCAGGGCGAGACCGCAACCGGCCAGATCACCACGCTCGGCCGCGGCGGTTCGGATCTCACAGCCATCGCGCTGGCCGCCGCCCTCAAGGCCGACCTCTGCCAGATTTACACGGACGTGGATGGCGTCTATACCACCGACCCGCGCATCGTGCCGACGGCGAAAAAACTGACGGAAATTTCCTACGACGAGATGCTCGAACTCGCCAGCCTCGGTGCCAAGGTGATGCAAAGCCGCTCGGTGGAATTCGCGAAGAAATTTGGAGTCGTGTTCGAGGTCCGCTCCAGCCTCAATGACAACCCAGGAACGATTGTGAAAGAAGAAACGAAAAGCATGGAAGGCGTCGTCGTGCGCGGCGTCGCGCTCGACAAAAACCAGGCCAAGGTCACGCTCGTCGGCGTGCCGGACAAACCCGGCGTGGCCGCGAAGATTTTCAAGGCGCTCGGCGACGCCACCGTGAACGTGGACATGATCGTCCAGAACATCAGCCACGGCACCGGCACGCCGCAGACGGATATTTCATTCACCGTCGAGAAGGCGGATTTGCTCAAGGCGCTGAAAGTCATCGGCGGCCTGAAAAATGAAATCGGCCTGCGCGACGTCATCACCGCCGATAAGATAGGCAAGTTGTCCATCGTCGGGGTCGGCATGAAATCGCACACCGGCGTAGCGGGCAAACTATTTGAAACGCTCGCCAACGAAGGCATCAACATTGACATGATCTCCACCAGCGAAATCAAGATATCCGTCGTGATTGATCTGGCCAAGGGCGAGCAGGCCGTGAAAGCCGTCCACGCGGCGTTCATCGGCTGATTATTTTAAAGGACACACCAAGCCGGAGTCAGAAGACTCCGGCTTATGTTTTTTGAATTTCATGGATTGACGGCTGGCCGGCAAACTGGCAAACAGAATGTCATGTCCACTCCGTTCCGGCTTGCCATCTGGTTGACCACCTTCACCCTGGCGGCGGGACTATGGCAACAGGTGCCCGCGCGGGCGGACTTGCTCTTCGCCGGCGATGACTGGGGAAACAACCTCTATGAATTCGACACGCAGGCCGGACAATCAAGCAAGGTGGTATATAGCGACCAACTGCACGGCGTCAACGGCCTGACTTCAGACGGCAATGGCAACCTGTTTGTCTCGGACTTCGGCAGCCGGCAGATCCTCAAGTTCACGCCGGACGGCAATTACGAAACCTTTGCCCAACTCGACAGTTCCGGCGGCGGACTGGTGTTCGACCGCGACGGCAACCTCTTCGTGCCGTTCCAGTGGGCCGGCCGGATTGACGAGCTGAGTCCGGATGGCCACACGGACACGGTCTTCGCCACCAACCAGGGGGCACCGGTGCAACTGGCCTTTGACCGCGTGGGCAACCTGTTTGCGGCGGACCAGAAATCCGGCCTCGTCTTTAAGTATGATTCCGACGGCACGCGCACCACATTTGCCACCGGCCTGAAGGCGAACGCGCTGACGTTTGACAGCAAGGGGACGCTGTTCGTCGGCAGCTGGCGTACGGTTTACAAATTTGCCCCGGGCGGCAGCCCGAAGGTTTACGCCAAAGGCCCGAAGTCGGCGACCTGTCTGGTGTTTGACAGCAAAGGCAACCTGTTCTCGGCCGACGGCTCCGGCGATGTGTATGAGTTCAAAAACAAATCCGGCGTGCTGGCGACCAAGCCGGAGCTTTTCGCCACCGGACTGGGACACGATTATTTCATCACCGTCATGCCCGGATCATTGGCGTCGCCGTCGGTATTGGTGAACGCGCTGTCATCGTGGATATTGTGGTTAATTCTGCTGCTGCTGGCTGGCGCGGGTGTCGGCTGCTGGCTCTATTGGAGAAAACGCAGGCCACCACCAGCCACCGCCACCGGGACGGAAAGGGGTTGACCATTACCGTTCACGCGGCGTTTATCGGCTGACCTCAAGGTTTGAACAACAAAGAAACCAAGGCACCAAAGCCGGCAAAACCTTCGTTCCTTTGTTCCTTTGTTGTTCAATAAATCAGGACGAGAACGACACGTCATTGCTGGCAGACGTTTGACGGCAAATCTCCAGTCAACTTTTTCTTGTCAAACCGTTTTGCCAGCGGCAGAGTCAAACAAATGAAAAAGGACTGGCTGCACAATGCGATGTCCATAATCCGTTGGGCGATTAAATCGTTATGCGTTATCTCGCTTTAATTTGTGTCGGATTGCTCGCGCCGATACTTGTGATGCAAGTGCGTATTCTTTCGTTGTTGGGTGACATCACGAACCGACGGATACCAATTGTTGCCTACAACAACTCTCCAAGCTCATCAGAAATTGCTGTTGGTATTTTCAGACAGATGGAGCAACAACAACCGCCATCATTTAGCTTTGGAAACAGTAGCCATAGCTATGGCGACGGCAAATTGCAGAATGCGAATATCTGGATGAGACGCAAGACCGGACCAGCAAACGATATTTCCATTTCGGCATCCGACGGCGTTATGGCGGAAATAACCAGCGTCAAAAGCGACGAGAGTGATTGTGACCAATACCTGATCAAATTGAGTCCGAAGAGCGGCTTGGCTTTTTTACGTGTGCCCGTTTCATTTTCCATATCATACACCGATCACGACGACAAAGTTCAGCAGCGAAAATATGAAGTTACTTTGCACCCCGACGAAAACAATGGGCCGTCGGGAGGTTTGCAAATAACGGAGCAGCCGCCGAATATAGGGCATTAACGGACGCCCACCATGCATTTATATATGCAACCAGACCATTTCTGCCGAATTCGACCTTGACCGCAATCAGTCTTGGCCTAACGTCAGTGCGGTGAACTTTGACGAAAACCGTTTCACGTCCCCTGCCCAGCCTCAACCGCCCGTTCCCGCCCGTCGCGGGAAATCCACGACGACCTGGTTCGCGCTTTACGGTTTTCTGTTCATCTCCATTGCGCTGTTTGCCTATGTGACAAACGTCCTGCTCGGCCCACTGCGGCTGGTGTTGTTCAATCCGCATTTTTTCCTCCGCATCAATGAACTGGTCATCTGGTATAGCGGCATTCCGCTCGTCATCGGCACGGCGCTCATCAGTTGGGATCTGTTCCGCAACGTCACGCGCATCCGCCATGCGAAATTTGTCCGCAACGACCCGCCCGCGAACCGTTTCCTGACCGTCGCGCTGACGGCCTACAACGACGAGCGCAGCATCTCCGGCGCGGTGCAGGATTTCCGGGTGCATCCGCTGGTCAAACGCGTGATCGTCATCAGCAACAACAGCACGGACAAAACGATGGAGCTCGCGACGCAGGCCGGGGCAATCGTATTCAACGAGACACGGCAGGGTTATGGCGCGTGCGTGCATCGCGCGCTTCGTGAGTCGTTGAAATTTGACGACACGGAGTTGACGATGCTGTGCGAAGGCGACCTGACCTTCCGCGCGGCGGACATTGACAAGTTCATGGCCTACATCCCGCACGCGGACGTGGTGAACGGCAGCCGGATTGTGGAGCAGCTTCAGGAACGCGTCACGCAATTGTCGCTGTATATGCACTACGGAAATCTTTTCGCCGGGAAAGTATTGGAACTGAAACATCTCGGCATGGTGTCGCTTACTGACGTGGGCACGACCTATAAACTTTGCCGCAACGCGACGCTGCGCGAACTCATGCCGAGGCTAGATCCGCAGATCAACCTGGAATTCAACGCTTATTTTTTGGATACGGCGCTGACAGCGGGCGCACGCATCCTGGAATGTCCCATCACCTTTTATCCGCGCGTCGGCACGAGCAAGGGCGGCAACGTGAACAACCGCGTCGCCACGCGACTGGGCTTGAGCATGCTCCTCGGTATTTTTGTCAATTGGAAAGGTCATACCCATGAGTGATGATGTCTATCATAACACACGCTTCACGCCTGATCCGCGCCGCCGTGTCCTATGGCAAACATTGATGGCCTGCGTGTTCCAAAAACAAATCCCGCCAGACGGTGTCGTCCTGGAACTGGGCGCAGGCTATGGCGATTTCATCAATTCAGTCAAAGCCAAGCGGCGGCTGGCCGTGGATGTGTGGCCGGGAATGCTCCCGCATCTCGACCCCGGCGTGGAAGGTCTGGTCACCAGCATCACGCAACTTGACGCCGTATTGGACAATTCCGTTGACTATGTATTCAGCAGCAATTGCTTCGAGCACGTTTCGCAATCCGATCTGGTGAATTGTCTTTCCCAATTGCGGCGGAAGATGAAGCCTGGCGCGATGCTGACCATCGTGCAGCCCAATTTCAAATATTGCGCCCGCGAATATTTCGATGACTACACCCATGTGTCCATCTACACAGACAAGGGGCTTTGCGACCTGCTGGCGGCGAATGGATTCAAGATAGTCCGCTGCGTGCCGCGCTTCATGCCGTTTTCCATCAAAGGTTCCCTGCCCGTGCATCCGCTGCTGATCCGGCTTTACCTGATGAGTCCGTTTAAACCGCTGGCCAAGCAAATGCTCGTTAGCGCGATCCGATGACTGCCGCACCCAGCACAATTGAGGACACCGGATGGTTTCGCTGCCACCGCAACCTGCTCACCGGCTTGCTGCTCATGCTGACGGCATGGGTAATCTATCTTCCATCGGTGAAATATGATTTCGTCTATTACGACGATGTGCGGATTCTGCGGGATCATCCTGAACTTTACGGTCAGGCAAACTTGTCCGCCGATATGCAGGAAATTTTCGTGACAAGTTTTCCGCGCGAGGAACCGTTGCTGCTGCGGGATGTTTCGTGGGCGCTCGACAGCCGGCTCTTCGGCTTCGGCAAAGCGTTCGGCTATCACCTCGGCAACGTCCTGCTCCACGGAATTGTCGTCGCGCTGATGTTTGCTTTTCTGCTTGGCACCACCCGGCGCTACGGTTTTGCGCTGGCCGTTTCCGTTGGCTGGCTTGTGGTCGCGGTTCACACCGAGCCGGTGGATTGGATCATGGGCCGCAAAGATATCTTATCCACGATGTTTATGCTGCTCGCCCTCTGCGCGCAAACGCGACGTTTGTCAACGCATAGCGGGCGTGCCCGTTATGGATGGTATCTGGCCACCCTGGTTTGTTTCCTCTGCGGACTTTTTTCGAAGATCAGCGTGCTGACTTTTCCCATTGTGCTTTTCTTGCATGCTGTTTTTCTGCCCTACCTAAATGGCGAACGTCCGGGCAGCGCGCCGTTTTTTTGGAAACGTGATTTTCCAAAGGAGATTCTTCTGACCATTCCCGGCCTGGTGGCAAGCCTTTTGGTCTTTAAATGGTATGGCCAGATGCTGACTCAAATGGGCATTCTCGGCGGTCAAACTGTCCACGGCTTGCGGCATATATGGAACTTGCTCATGGTGGACCCGCCCGTCCTTTGGATTTATTTGCAGCAGTTTTTTATTCCGTGGCACCTGAGGGTTATTTATCAATGGCCGAATCAACTGGTGATTTATCCGCTGTGGCAGGTGGCCGCCGCGCTGGCATCCACGGCGTTGGGGAGCGCAGCCGGGCTGTGCTTGTTTTGCCGGCGCAAGGATCTTTTTTTCTATTTCGCCGTGTTCTTGGTCATCATGGTTCCGTATTTGAATCTCGACATTCCGGGGCTTTTTGTCGCGGAGCGTTACCTTTATTTTTCCGCGTTCTGCCTGCTGGCCTTGGCGGTGTCTGTCGCCATCCCAATCCTGCAACAACCAAAAACATTGCTTCGCTCCGGCGTGCTTGCATCGGGCATCGGCTTCGTGGCGTTGAATTTGTTTCAAACCTTCTCGTATCAACCGGCATGGCGCAATGGCGAAACCTTGTGGCAATATCATCTCACCCTGCCGCGACCCAGCCCGACTTCCTACGCAAACCTGGCCGCCTATTACTATGCCGATGCCACGGCAAAAGTTGGAACACCGCAAATGGCCGTGCCGATGAGCAAGATGTCGGTGGTGGTGGACGCCGGGCTGGCGCAATTCTGGCCCGACCACGGGCAACCGCCGCCGCCGGACATTTATTTCCTTTTTTTCCTCAAATCCATCGTGCAGGAAGTCGGCGGGGAACCGGAGGCGGCATTGGCAAGCCTGCTGACCTCCGACAGCCTCCATCCAAATTTTGATTCGACCAGTCTCAATCTGGCCCGGTTGTATCGAAAACTATCGAAGGCAGCCGTTGACCCAAAGCAGAAGATGACCTATGCCCGCGACGCCCAGGACAGGTTTGCGGAATACATCGCGCTGGCATTCCGCGGTCGCCCCGCTCCGCCGGATGTGCAAAAGGAGTTTGAGGATATTAAGGCGGATGCAAAATGATTTAGGATATGTCGTTCACAATCTTTCAAGGTAGGGACAGCGCGCCGCGCTGTCCCCGTCGCCGAGCGTAGCGTCAGGCGACGGAAAAGAGGGCGTTTTATTACGCTCGTTCCGTCCTGACGGACGGGGACGCCGCAGTGCGGCTTCCCTACCAACCAAAAGTTGGCAAAGACATGATCCCAAATCCGGGTTGAAGAAGGACCGGGCGGTGGGTTGGCCAATTATTCAGTCAGTTTTACGCTTGGCATGTGCCCCATCGTCCGGTTATTGCGCGCCGGATCGCTCCGGTTGCAAATCGGCTGCAAGTTGTGAGTTGTGGGTTATGAGTGATGAGTTGAAGCCGGAAACACAAAGCGCTTTCCCTGGTTAAAACTCACAACCCATGACTGATCACTCATAACTATTTTTCAGGTGCACATCAGCGACACCGTGGCGCTCCACGGGCCGTATTGCGTGATACCGCCCACGCCCCGCACGCGCACACCATACACCGTGCCCGGGACGAGGCCCGTGATGACGATGCCCTTGGTGTTCGGCCAGATGCCCGCATCCAGCCATGCGCCCGTGCCCGTGCAATACTGCACATGATACGCCTTGGCTCCGGCCACCGCCTGGAGATAAACGCCCAGTTGCGTGGTCACGGAATTGTCCAGGCCCGTGATCAACGGCGCGATGAGCGTGATCGAGCTGCGCGAATGATCCACCACGTCATAGCCCGAGAGCAGCACCTGCGCCGCCGTGAGATTGAGTGATTGGATATACGCCGCGATCAGGCGCAACGCCACGAGCAGGTCGTTATGGGCTTCCGCCTGCGCTTCGGTTTCCGGCGGGCCGCCCTTTGCCGCCGCCGTCATGCTATCCTGATAGGCTTTTTCCAGCGCCGCGAGGGCGGTGAGGTTTACCGGGAGGTCCGGGAACAGGGTCGCGTATTTGCCCAGGCACACTATCACCAGGAGTGCGAAGCTGCTGAATTCATCTTTCTTGAGTCTCGCAAATTTGAGACTCACTTGCACCGGCTGTCGTTTCATACCGTTTGAAGGTTCCCTGAAAGAATCCGATTTGCCGCCGGAAGGCATGCCAAATCGTGCGTGATTGGAATAATGGCAAAAAGCAAATTTTCTGTCAATAAAAACTTTGTGAAATGTTTCACAATCAATCCGGCGCGTGTTTCCGCCCCCAAAACGCTCTTGCGATGGAACAAAACACCTTTGTTTTGGAGCAAAACAGCGTTGTTGAGAAGCAAAACACTTTTGTTTTGGAACATAACAACGTTGCGGAGAGCCTTAACAACGTTGCGGAGGAACAAAACATTTTTGTTTTGAAGCAAAACAACGTTGCAAAGTGACAAAACACCTTTGTGATGACACAAAACATTCTTGCGATGGAACAAAAAAAGGTTGCGATGAAGCAAAACACTTTTGTTTTAATGTAAAACACCGTTGCGTTGGAACAAATCAGCGTTGCATAAAATGTGGGATTTTGGATTCGGGTTGAAAAAGTGGCAGTCCCGCATGCAGGATGAGTTCGGCTCCGACGCCACCCTCTCCGCCTCGAACGAATTCCTTCGCTCGCGGGAGCGGGAGATGCCCTTCGCTCATCGGATGGGAGAAGGTGGCGAAGCCGGATGAGGGCATGAGCTAGGACAGGTGAGGGTCGTCTGGGGGAAAACAATTCAATGGGGTGAGGAGGTGAGGTGTCGAATCTATTCCGCCCATCTGCCAACTTCCAACTCCCAACTCCGATCTCCCAAATTGATTTTGACGCCGTCCCGTTTCCGGCGCACACTCGCCGCGTTTCAAACAACGGGATTTCACCATGAGCTACCTCGAACGCGCCATCACCGACGGCCACGCCAAACTCACCGGCGATGGCAAACAGCAGGCGGTGCCTGCACCCAATGGTGGCCGTGCGCAAGCACCCGACCGCACGCCCAGCGACCGCGCGGACTTGGTTGTCTTCCGCGATGACGAGCGCAAGAAGCCCTACGCCGTCATTGAGTGCAAGGCGGACGGCGTGACCGATGCCGAGTTCAACCAGGCCGTCGAGCAGGCGGGCGGCAACGGCACCGTAGCGCAGGCGTCCGCGCCTGCGGGTTGCGGCAGCGTCCCGCTGCCAGTTCACGGCCGGGCAACAACACGGGGCGGGACGCCCCTTGAACCCGCCGCCGGGACGGCTGCGCTACGTTCCAACGACATCCAGCCCGTCAGCAAGGAGGCGCTCATCGGCGCGATCAAGAAATGCCATCAGACGCTTTGGGCGGGCGGCAAGCTCTCGCCGCCGGCGGCCTTCGGCGAAATCAGCAATATCAACCAACTTCAATCGCTGCTGTATGCGGCATAGCGACGAGATAAACCCAATATGAGTGAATCAATCACACTCCGCTCACATCTTACAGGCGCACTGAATGACCTCGTCGAGTCGGCGAATCTAGGCACCCTGGGGAAGTGTTCCGTCATCTGCGAATTGGTTTCACTATTCGTGGACTATCAAGAAGAAGGCGCTTCACTGTTTTTGGATGCGTTCTTGACCGACAACTTGGAGAATCTTACCGCCATGATTCCGGATAGTGGGCATTTGAAACTTGGCGAGGTAAAATGTGATGAAGCGGGAATTCGCAAGGCGGTCAAGAAGGCCGCAC
>Ga0302277_1001738_pt1 | contig 15845 bp, 19 predicted proteins | sample III_Bog_N3_1_FD_198759 | JGI IMG/M metagenome (GOLD analysis project Ga0302277, IMG submission 198759) | Peat permafrost microbial communities from Stordalen Mire near Abisko, Sweden - III_Bog_N3_1 | ecosystem: Environmental > Terrestrial > Soil > Wetlands > Peat | place: Sweden: Abisko... | reverse complement strand
AAACCCCGATAAACCGTCATTCCCGCGCAGGCGGGAACCCAGTTATTCAAAAATGCTTGTGGTTTAATCTTTGCTGGATTCCCGCCAGCGCGGGAATGACGGAATGTTAGAAATGTCCCTCTTCGTCCGGCGTAACCACTTTACCCTCTTCACTCCCTTCAGCCGCCGTAGCAATGTCTTCCTCCATGGGAAACAGGTCGCGATAGATTGCGTACAGCGAGGTAATGATGACCGGCAGCAAAACCAGCCAACCCAGCATCATCGGCAGGCTGGCCAGGATGGCGAATGGCAGTAGCAAAAAGCCATACACCGTCAGCGGAATCATATTGCGCAGGAAGGCGCGCAGGCTGGCTTTCATGGCGGGTATCGGCGCCATCTTGCCGAAGATCACCAGCATCGGGGCAAATTGCATCGCCATCAACAGCACGGTGAACAGCGTCGCACCTATGAATATTGCGAGAGTTGCACCCGTCATGGCTTGCATCAATACAGCCTGATCTTCCGTTCCCGTTTGCCCGCTCATCATGATGCTTACCAGCGTCGCTCCACCGGTGAGCATCATCACGCCGAGTATCAGCAATTGGGCGACCAGATTGATGCCGCCCAGCGTAACCAGTTTCTGCGCGTGTTGCTGAAATCCGGCGAGCAGGTGTGCCAACTCCAGTTCTTCGCCCTGTGCTAGCGCATGGCACCCGAACATGTAACCGGCGAGTAGTGCGGGAAACAGCAGCGTGGATAGTGGGTCACCGACCAGCGGGATGGCGGCAATGCCGAATATTCCGACTACGCCGATGGCGGTCAGCACCATCCATAACAGTGGGTTTTTCTTGAACAGCCAGTAACCATGCTTGATCCACATCCAGCCGTGCATGGCATGTACTTTTCGAGCTTCCATGATAATTTCTTTTTCCGTAGGGTGGGTTAGCGTAGCGTAACCCGCCAGTTTTATTTGATGGGTTACGGCTGCGCCTAACCCATCCTACATATTTAATTTAACCAAATCGTATTTTCGCCCGCAGCGATATGCCGTTGCAGGATGTGTTTGAATTGTGCCGGGTTGTGCGCGTGTACCATCTCGCCGTCGCGCGGCAGGTACAGGTCGTATAAGCGCGACAGCCAGAAGCGCAACGCCGCCGCACGTAGGGCTACCGGCCAGGCCATGCGCTCTTCATCCTGCAATGGTCGCACCATATGGTAGGCATGCAAAAACGCCCGGGTGCGCGCTGCGTCCAGCACGCCATCCGCGCCCATGCACCAGTCATTCACGGTGATGGCTACGTCATACAATAGACAGTCGTTGCAGGCGAAATAGAAATCGATCAGGCCACCGACGCGTGCACCATCGAGCAACACGTTGTCGCGAAACAGATCGGCGTGGATCACGCCCTGCGGCAATGCAGTCAGCGTATGCCGTGCATGGAAGGCAACTTCGTTTTCCAGCAGCGCGGCATCTGGCACCGATAAAAACGGCAATACTTGTGGCGCAGTGCTTGCGCGCCAGCTTGCTGCGCGTGCATTGGGCATGACATCAGCAAAACTTTGCCCGGCAATATGCATCTGTCCCAGCATCGCGCCGACAGAGGCGCAGTGCGCCACTTCCGGTTGAGTCAGCGATTTCCCGGATAGGCGGCTGACGATGCAGGCGGGTTTGCCGTTCAGCTCGTCGAGAAATTCGTTGCGCCGATTGGCCACAGGACTGGGGCAGGGAATGCCGTGCCGTGCAAGGTGGGCCATCAGGTTCAGATAAAACGGCAACTCACTGGTAGTAAGCTTCTCGAACAGCGTCAGCACGAAACGCCCATTGCTGGTGGTAACGAAGTAATTGGTGTTTTCTATGCCCGATGGAATACCCTGTAATTCAAGCAAGCTGCCGAGCGAATAAGCGCCCAGCCATGCAGTGAGTTCCGTTTCGGTGACACTGGTAAAAACTGCCATGGGTCAGAAATGAAGAATGACCCAGCGCGGCGGACGCACTCCGGAATCCGTGCTTTCCTGGCGCGCAAATTTGCCATCGCCCTTGTCGTCCACCAGATAGTAGGGCTTACCCACTTTGGGGGTGACCTTGATCATATAGAGTTTGCCGCCGACGCGGTATTCTTCCACGGTCTGTTCGGTCTGTTTGGTGATGGTCACCTGTGGTTCATCCACCGGCTCGTTCGCGTCGAGGGTGGGCGGCGGTAAGGCTTGCAGATCGGCCGGTTTCGGCTGATCTGCGGCATAAACGCTGGCGCACAGGGTGCTCAGAAATAAAATAGTAATCAGGCGCATCGCATTTTCCCGGTGATTTTGCATGGAGGTATTTTAACAGAGAAGAAGAAGGTTCAAGGGGCAAGGTACAAGGTGCAAGTAAAACCTCTGCCCTTCTGCCGTTCCTTGAACCTTGCCCCTTGAGCCTTGTGCCTGTTTACAGGTTCAATTGCATCTCGCGTTCCGCCTCGGAAAGTTCGAAACCGCGCGATTCGTAGTGCTTGAAAATGGCACTTACTATCGATGCCGGATCGTCAATCACTTGAATCAAATCCATATCCTCCGGATTAATCATGCCTTCGGTGAGCAGGGCTTGCCGGAACCAGTCCACCATGCCTTTCCAAAAATCACTGCCCACCATGATGATGGGGATGCGCCGCGTCTTGCCTGTCTGCACCAGAGTAAGTGCTTCCATCAATTCATCCAGCGTGCCAAAGCCGCCGGGCATCACCACATAAGCGCTGGCGAATTTCACGAACATCACCTTGCGCGCAAAAAAGTGCTGAAAAGTCTGGCTGATGTTCTGGTAAGGATTGTTGCTTTGTTCGTGCGGAAGCTGGATATTCAGCCCCACGCTGGGCGACTTGCCATAAAACGCACCCTTGTTGGCCGCTTCCATAATGCCGGGGCCACCACCGGAGATGACCGAAAATCCGGCGTCGGAGAGCAGTCGCGCAATTTCTTCGGTCTTCTTGTAATACGGATGATCGGGCTTGGTGCGCGCGCTGCCAAAGATACTGACGGCGGGTTGAATATCGCTCAGGCGTTGGGTTGCGGATACGAACTCTGACATAATGCCGAACACACGCCATGCCTCTTTCGAATGCATTAACTCGGGCACCAGCAAATGAGGTAATTTGGACTGACTGTGCATGTTTGACGAATCCTAAAAGTATACGAAAAATGACAACACTGCTTCTGGTTGACGGATCATCTTACCTTTACCGCGCTTTCCATGCCATGTCGCAATCCGATTTGCGCAGCCCGCAGGGTGAGCCGACCGGCGCGATCTACGGCGTGCTCAACATGCTGCGCAAACTGCGTGCCGACTTCCCGGCGGATTATAGCGCGTGCGTATTCGACGCAAAAGGTAAAACCTTTCGCGACGACTGGTATCCCGAGTACAAAGCCAATCGCCCGCCGATGCCGGACGAACTGCGTGCGCAAATCGAACCGCTGCATGAGATTGTCGCCGCCGCTGGCTGGAACATCCTGATGGTGGACGGTGTGGAAGCCGATGATGTGATCGGCACACTGACGCAACAAGCTTCGCAGAACGGCGTGCGCTGCATCATCTCCACCGGCGACAAGGATCTCACACAGCTGGTGAACGAGCATGTGCTGTGGGTCAATACCATGAGCGAGGAAAAGCTGGGCGAGGCGGGCGTGGAGGCAAAATTCGGCGTGAAGCCGGAACGCATCGTGGATTACCTGACACTGGTGGGTGACACGGTAGACAACGTGCCCGGCGTGCCCAAGTGCGGCCCCAAGACCGCCGTGAAATGGCTCGCCCAATACGGCACGCTGGACAATCTGATCGCGCATGCTGGCGAGATCGGCGGCGTGGTCGGCGAGAACCTGCGCGCTGCGCTCGATTGGCTGCCGCAAGGCCGCAGGCTGGTTACGGTGAAATGCGATGTTCCATTGTCGAAGCGTTACGACGAGCTGATAGCGCCGCCGCAGGACACGGAGAAAATGCGCGAGTTGCTGCAACGGTTCGGCTTCAAGAGTTGGCTGCGGGAACTAAATCTCCCTTCCGCTCTGCCACCCTCCCCCACCGGGGGAGGGGCTGGGGGTGAGGGAACGTCCTTTCTCACTGATGGAACTACTAGCCATCTGACTAGGCCGTCCAACAACGACAGCCAAGTCATTGGTTACCTAACCCTCTCCCGGGGGGAGAGGGAACTTAAGCAGCCGTCTTCCGGCGAGCTGTTTTGCACTGATACCTCGCATTACGAAACTATTCTCACCGACGCCCAACTCGATGCATGGCTGGAAAAAATCACCCAAGCCGATCTTGTCTGCGTTGACACCGAGACCACCGGCCTCGACACGATGAACGCGCAACTACTCGGTATCTCCTTCGCCATTGAGGCGCACCACGCCGCTTACCTGCCGCTCGCCCACCATTACCCCGGCGCACCGGATCAACTCAACCGTGAACACGCGCTGCAAAAATTCAAGCCTTGGTTGGAAAGCGCGCAGCACAAGAAGCTCGGTCAAAATCTCAAATACGACCAGCACATTTTTGCCAATCACGGCATCGCGCTTGCAGGCATCGCCGAGGACACGTTGCTGCAATCCTATGTGCTGGAAAGCCACAAGCCGCACGACATGGATAATCTCGCATTGCGCCATCTCGGTGTGAAGACCATCAGCTACGCCGAAGTGGTGGGCAAGGGCGCGAAGCAGATTGGTTTCGATCAAGTCGATCTCGACACCGCCACGCGCTACGCCGCCGAAGATGCCGATATCACACTGCAACTACACCAGACCTTATCCCCGCAACTCAAGCTGCAAGGCAGATTGGATGCGGTTTACCGCGATATCGAGTTGCCTGCGCGGCAAGCGCTATACATCATGGAGCGCAACGGTGTGCTGATCGACAGCCTCAAGCTGGCAGGGCAGAGCCGCGAGCTGGGCGAAAAAATACTCGCCATCGAAACGCAGGCCTACGCGGCGGCGGGGCAGCCGTTCAACCTGAATTCGCCCAAGCAGATACAGGAAATTTTGTTCGACAAGCTCGGCCTCCCGGTGAAGAAAAAGACACCCAGCGGCACGCCTTCCACCGACGAAGAAGTATTGCAGGAACTGGCGCTGGATTACCCGCTGCCGAAAATTTTGCTTGAGCATCGCGGCATGGCGAAACTCAAATCTACCTATACCGACAAACTGCCGAAGATGGTGAACGCGAGAACCGGGCGCGTGCATACCAGCTATTCGCAGGCGGTGGCGGTGACGGGCAGGCTGGCCTCCAGCGATCCCAACCTGCAAAATATCCCGATACGCACCCCGGAAGGCCGCCGCATCCGCGAAGCCTTTATTGCGTCCGCAGGCAGCCGCATCGTGTCGGCGGATTATTCGCAGATCGAGTTGCGCATCATGGCGCACCTCTCCGGTGACGCAGGCCTGCTGCGTGCATTCGCCAACCATGAGGATATCCATCGCGCTACCGCCGCCGAAGTGTTTGGCGTCACACTCGATGCGGTGAGCAGCGAACAGCGCCGCTATGCCAAGGTCATCAACTTCGGCCTCATCTACGGTATGTCCGCGTTTGGTTTGGCTTCGCAACTCAATATTGAACGCAGTGCAGCGCAACAATATATTGATCTTTATTTCGCGCGCTACCCCGGTGTGAAGAACTACATGGACAGCACACGGGCACAGGCGAAGAGTCAAGGCTATGTGGAAACGTGGTTTGGACGCAGATTATGGCTACCCGAGATCAACGGCGCGAACGGCATGCGCAGACAAGCCGCCGAACGCGCGGCTATCAATGCCCCGATGCAAGGTACGGCAGCAGATTTGATTAAATTAGCGATGGTCGCCGTGCAGAACTGGCTGGAACGCGAACAAATGCACACCCTTCTAATCATGCAAGTGCATGACGAACTTGTGCTCGAAGTGCCGCAGGCGGAACTGGATCATGTGAAAGAAAAACTGCGCGATCTCATGTGCCACGTCGCCGAACTGAAAGTGCCGCTGGAAGTGGGGCTGGGTGAGGGCGGGAATTGGGATGAGGCACACTAAATTCGCATTCGGCGGATAACGCCTCCCTTCTGTCTTATGAATGAGGTTTATGGTCACGCGAACCTTCCCATTGCAGCTTCTGCTTAGCGCGCTTGAGGAGCCGGGTTCGTGCTTTGTCCTTGGAGCGGGCGCGTCAGCGCCGATTGTGCCCCTTGCAGCACAATTGAGTGATCTTGTGCGAAAGCGTCTTCTCTCCGTTGGTTCGTTTCCCTCCATGCCCACCCCAAGAGATGTGATCTCTGATCGAATACTCGGTCCTGCGCTAACAAATCTATTCCCAAGTGACGGCACTTTTGCGATCCAGGAGGAGATTGCGGCAAGACATTTTTCGCCCGCAGCCGTCCACGCAGCCACCATAGCGTTACTTCGTCCCGAGATGCCGATTTACGCGCCACCTCAATATCAAGTTTTCGGTTTGTCGAGGCACCGGCACTCATTAATAAACCTCAATAATGATGGTTTAGTCGATCAGTATTGTAGTCAGCACACTGTTGCAAATCTCCATGGAACGAGCCTAAGTGCTGATGCTCGATCTCGCCTCGATTGGGATTCTCATATAGACGCATTGCAATATTTTCATGGACTTCAAGGCATAAAAATTCCCGGCTTGCTCCTACCTCAAAGAGAGCCTGTGGAAATCGCAATGAATAAAGAATATCGTGTAGCTAGAGAGCTCTTGCAGGTGGCACGCAGAGTCATTATTGTAGGCTATTCTTTTGGAGACATGGACGATTGGATTGCTTATGACATGATCACATCGGCTATCAGAACCCGACGTCTTGTTACCGTTGTGGCGAAACCCGATGCGCATGACTTGGCACTTCGAATTTCGGACGATAGCGGAAGTTCGACCACCATGGCTCTTCCGGTCTTTTGGGATAAGCTTGCAATGGCAATCCTTGCCTCAATTGGAAAACCTAAGCATAAAACTTGCAAGCACATGCGCCTTTGTGCTCGGTGTGTAGATTACTTATATAACGCATTCCTTGATGAGAGACGATAGCCAGAGTAGCAAGGTAGGGCGGTAACCTGTGCCCATGCGGATGTCGGTCGGTAAGGCTGCCCACCCTACACTCCCATCCGCATCCGTAACTCTGCATACACATCGTCCCTTGTTGCTACGGACAGGATGGTGAGCAGCCGTTTTGCATCATTGATGTGGTATATCAAACGATATTGCGGAGTGGTAATTTTTATTTTATAGCAGTCGGGTAATTCGCGCAGCGCATCTTTGGCTACGCGCGGATGCTTGAGGCGTTCGTCGGCGAGTTTTGTCTTGAAGCGGCGTTTAATGCTGCCATCCAGTTTCGCCCATTCTTTTTCGGCATCCGGATGGATGGCGAGTTCATAGCTCATCCAGCTTGACCTTGCGCGCCTTGTTCAACGTGGAGAGTCGCGTTTTCGCGCGGTTTTCGGCAATGCGGTCGGCGATGGAATCCAGCATGGCTTCCATCATTCTGGGAGAAATGATGTAACCGGCTGGCTTGTTGTGGTTGAGGATGGCGACGGCCTGATCCTCATCTTCCGCCCGCTGGAGAATGCGCGTGGGCGATTCGCGCAACTCGGTAACGCCTATGGTTATTCCTGCATGAATAGCGTTCATAATTCTGTCCTGAAAAATATACAGGTTAAGTATGAACGGTTGCGTCAAGCGGGTCAACTTTCCGTTGTCCGCATGGCGCGCCAATCAAGTCATCTTTAAATGCTCAATCCCCGACATCACATTGGTGTCCTTGGAATGCTGGCTATGGAGTTTGATGTTCAGGCGCAGGTCGTTGAGCGAGTCGGCGTTTTTCAGCGCTTCTTCATAACTGATGGTATCAGTTTCGTACAGGTCGAACAGTGCCTGATCGAACGTCTGCATGCCGATCTCGCGCGATTTGGCCATGACGCTCTTTATTTCGTTGACTTCACCTTTGAAGATGAGGTCGGCGATCAGGGGGGAGTTGAGCATGATTTCGATTGCTACCGCGCGTCCAGCGGCGCCTTTTTTCGGGATCAGGCGTTGTGAGATGAGCGCTTTGACGTTAAGCGACAGATCCATCAGCAACTGTGCGCGGCGTTCTTCCGGGAAAAAGTTGATGATGCGGTCGAGTGCCTGGTTGGCGCTGTTGGCGTGCAAGGTGGCGAGGCACAGGTGGCCGGTTTCGGCGAAGGCCACGGCATGTTCCATGGTTTCGCGGTCGCGGATTTCGCCGATCAGGATTACGTCCGGTGCTTGGCGCAGGGTGTTTTTCAGCGCGGCGTGCCAAGAGTCGGTATCGACTCCGACTTCGCGGTGGGTGATGATGCAATTGATATGGTCATGCACATATTCCACCGGGTCTTCAATGGTGATGATGTGGCCATGGCTGTTTTTATTGCGATAGCCGATCATGGAGGCCAGCGTGGTGGATTTTCCGGAACCGGTGCCGCCAACCACGATGACCAACCCACGCTTGGTCATCACCACGTCCTTCAGCACCGGGGGCAATCCCATCGTGTCGAAGTCGGGGATTTGGGTGGTGATGGTGCGCATCACCATGCCGACGTGCTGTTGTTGCATGAAGATGTTGACGCGAAAGCGCCCGATGCCGGGCGGGCTGATGGCGAAGTTGCATTCGTGCGTGGCCTCGAATTCGGCGGCCTGGCGATCATTCATAATGCTGCGCGCCAGCTCTTGCGTATGCTGGGCAGATAGCGCCTGCGGGGATACCGGCGTCATCTTGCCGTCTACCTTGAATGCGGGCGGGAAACCGGCGGTAATAAACAGGTCGGATGCTTTTTTGCTCAGCATGCCGCGCAGTAAATTGTGTATCAGCTCGGTAGCCTGTGCTCTTTCCATGATGCGCTCCTGAAATTAGCCTGGGAACAAATCTTTGTTTGACGCTTTGCTGCGCGCTTCTGCAGCAGACACGATGTTGCTCTTGACCAGATTTTGCAGGCACTGATCCAGTGTCTGCATACCGATACTGCCGCCAGTCTGGATGGCGGAATACATCTGCGGCACTTTGGCTTCGCGGATCAGGTTGCGGATAGCCGGGGTGCAGATCATGATCTCGTGGGCCGCCGCACGGCCCGATCCGTCCTTGGTCTTGAGCAGGGTCTGCGAGATGACTGCGCGCAGCGATTCCGACAGCATGGCGCGCACCATTTCTTTTTCGTCGGCGGGGAACACGTCGATGATACGGTCTATGGTTTTGGCAGCCGAACTGGTGTGCAGCGTGCCGAACACCAAGTGGCCGGTTTCGGCGGCGGACATCGCCAGACGTATGGTTTCCAGATCGCGCATTTCGCCTACCAGAATTACGTCAGGATCTTCACGCAGGGCGCTGCGCAAGGCGTTCTGGAATGACAGGGTGTGCGGGCCGACTTCGCGTTGGTTGATCAGGCATTTCTTGCTTTCATGCACGAATTCGATCGGGTCTTCCACGGTCAGGATGTGGCCCATCTCGTTTTCGTTGCGGTGGTTCACCATCGCCGCCAGAGTGGTGGATTTACCGGAACCGGTAGGGCCGGTCACCAGCACCAAGCCGCGCGGGTATTCAGAGATGGGTTCGAAAATTTTCGGGGCTTTGAGGTCTGCCAGCGACAGAATTTTGGAAGGAATGGTACGCATAACTGCGCCTGCGCCACGGTTATGCACGAAGGCGTTGACGCGAAAACGCGCCAGTCCGGGAACCTCGAAAGAGAAGTCGATTTCCTTGTTTTCTTCGTAAAACTTGCGCTGCCCGTCGTTCATGATGTCATAAACCAAGGCATGCACTTCCTTGTGTTCCATCGGCGGCAAGTTGATTCTGCGGATATCGCCATGCACGCGTATCATCGGGGGCAAACCGGCAGAAAGATGCAAATCGGAAGCTTTGTTTTTGACGCCAAAAGCAAGCAGTTCGGTAATATCCATTATAATCCTCGCTGATTCGCAGGTCGCGCAACGGCGCGACCCCCAGAGCATGACCAACAGCGTCCAGATTATGACCGCAATTGCTTCCAACTTGCAAGCCGTTAACCGCGCTATTGTTAAAGCAGCGCATATAGCGCAACGGCGTGCAGAAAACATTACACTGTTGGCGGTAAGCAAGACCTTTCCTGCGGCTACGGTGCGAGTAGCGTATGAGGCCGGGCAACTCGCCTTCGGCGAGAGTTATGTGCAGGAAGCGCTGGATAAAATCGCAGCACTGCGCGACTTGCCATTGGAGTGGCATTTCATCGGGCCGATCCAGAGTAACAAGACACGCGCCATCGCAGAAAATTTCGCTTGGGTGCATAGTGTGGATAGACTGAAAATCGCCGAACGATTGTCCGCGCAGCGCCCGCAAAACTTGCCGCCACTGAACGTATGTATCCAGGTAAATGTGAGCGGCGAGGATAGCAAGAGCGGGATTTCTTCTGCTGAGGCGTTGGAGCTGGGACGAGCCGTGGCAGCGTTACCGCAACTTAAGTTGCGCGGGCTGATGGCGATCCCTGCCCCAGCGGAGGGTTTGGATGAACAGCGCAGGCCGCTTTCCCAATTGCGCGAGCTGATGCGGCAGCTTAACGCGCAAGGTTTGGAGCTGGATACTTTATCGATGGGCATGTCGCACGATCTCGAAGCGGCGGTACTGGAAGGTGCGACCATCGTGCGTATCGGTTCGGCGATTTTTGGACAGCGGGATTAGAGACAATACTGTTCACTGAAGAAAATTTCCGTTCGCCCTGAGCTTGTCGAAGGGCTCTGCGAGAGAGGCTGGTGGTTTAAAAATCTCACCACGAACGGTTAGGTGCACGACATTGGGATTATGGAGAAAAATAAATGAACATCTGTTTTATCGGCGGCGGCAATATGGCAACCGCGCTCATCGGTGGTTTGCTCAAGCGTGATTTCACGGCGGCGCAACTGAGCGTGGTGGAAATCAACGCTGACAACCGCGCGCGGTTGCAACAGGAATTCGGCGTGCAGGCCATGGCAGAGCTGGCGGCAGGCGTGGCGGGCAGCGAGGTTATCGTGCTTGCGGTGAAGCCGCAGCAATTGCAAGAGATTGCTGCGCAGCTTGCGCCATTGTTGTCCGGGCAATTATTGGTCTCCATTGCGGCGGGCATTCGTGCCGCCGACTTGGCGCGCTGGCATGGCACGCAAAACGTGGTGCGTGCCATGCCGAATACCCCGGCATTGATTCAGAGCAGCATGACGGGTTTGTATGCCTTGCCTGCCGTCAGCAAAGTGCAACGCGAACAAGCACAAAGTATTTTGGTGGCGGTAGGCGAGACGTTATGGGTGCAAGATGAAGCCATGCTGGATGCAGTCACGGCCATCTCCGGCAGCGGCCCGGCTTATGTGTTCTATTTCATCGAGGCCATGCAGCAGGCTGCGCGCGAACTGGGCTTCAATGGTGAAGATGCGCGCCGCCTGTCTATAGCTACCTTCCTCGGTGCGGCAAAACTGGCCGAGGCCAGTGCTGACGAGGTGAGCGTGCTGCGCGCGCGCGTAACCTCCAAAAACGGTACCACCGAGCGCGCCTTGCTCAGCATGGAAGCGAATAACGTAAAGCAGCACATCATCACGGCAGCCAAAGCGGCCGCCGCGCGTGCCAAAGAAATGGGCGACGAATTGGGCGGTGCGAATTAACGGCCATGACAAATATGCTACCTCTAAAAGTGAAACCAGCGATGTCCGTTCCCTCACCTCAATCCTCTCCCGCATGCGGGAGAGGAAGCAAGCGAATCGCTACGCGAGCCTTACTTCTACGATGCTGAACGAAGCCCTGCTATTCCTGCTTGACGCCCTGTTACAGCCGTTCGCCGCGCTTTTGCTGTTGCGCTTTCACTTGCAATGGCTGCGTGCTCCAATGCGCAATCCGCTGGGCGAATTCATCATGACGCTTACCAATTTTCTGGTGTTGCGCGCGCGCCGTTTTATTCCTGCTGCATGGGGCTTCGATGTGGCCTCTTTGCTGCTGGCATTTGCAGTAGAGGCGATCTATCTCACCGCCACGTTGTGGGCGCAAGGCTTTCCTTTCATCGGATTCCCATGGCTTGGCCTGCTCGTCTGGACAGCGGTAAAGCTGATCAAGCTCAGTGTATATTTACTGATGGGCGCATTGGTCACCCAAGCGATATTGTCGTGGGTTAATCCGCACTCGCCGATAGAAGGCCTGCTGAACGTTGTAACGTACCCATTCCTCGCCCCGCTGCGGCGGCGCATCCCGCCGTTGGGTAACATCGACCTCACTGTGCTGGTGCTTATTATCGTGTGCCAGCTCATCCTCATCGTGCCGATGGGCTGGCTGGAGAGCATGGCGGTGAGGCTGCTTTAATGTGGTATCGCCGCGACGGAGACAGCATCACGTTGACGCTGCATATTCAGCCTGGCGCCAAGCGTAGCGAAGTGGCAGGTCTGCACGGCGACGCGTTGAAAGTTCGTCTTGCCGCCCCGCCCATCGAAGGGCGCGCCAACGAAGCACTGCTGCGCTTTATCGCAGACAGCTTTGATGTGCCGCTACGTCAAGTTGAGCTGCTGCGCGGCGCGCAATCGCGCCAAAAGATGGTGAGGGTAGAAGGCAGCAAGGTTGAGTCGGAAACCCTATTGCCCAACAAACTCCGGGTGCCATAACCAACGGGCATTGCGCCGTATGTGTTTGCATCCGGCGCAATGCGCTTCGCTTATTGTCGCCCTACGCCTTACGGGTTCTTCCAGCACGGCGTTGCGGTGTTCCCCCGATTCCATGTCGATGAAGTCGCAAATGATAATTCCGCCGAGGTTGCGCAGGCGCAACGGGCGCGCGGTGACTTGTGCGGCTTCCAGATTGGTTTTGAAAATGGTGTCGTCGAAATTACGACCGCCGACGAAGCCGCCTGTGTTTACGTCCACTGTGGTGAGTGATTCGACGCAAACGGATACCTAAATGCCAACATGACCATTTACTTACAGTATAAAATTACAACGCACTTTAGGTAAGATGATTTTAGTAGTAGTTAGGAGGGATAATTTAATGAGCGACCGCATTACGATTGATCCAGCAATTTGTCATGGCAAGCCTTGTATTCGTGGTTTGCGTTATCCAGTGGAAAATGTGTTGGAGTGGTTAGCCAGTGGCATGAGTAGTGAAGAAATACTTGCTGATTATGAGGACTTGGAACGCGAGGATATTCTTGCTGCACTATCATATGCCGCCCGCTTGGCACATGTTAATCGGCTGGAACTTTTGGCTGCATGAAATTCCTAATAGATGCACAGTTACCTCGACGTTTCGTGATTTGGTTAACTGAGGCGGGGCATGATGCACTGCATACGCTTGATCTGCCACTTAAAAACGGAACGCCAGACAATGAAATAATTGCGCGTGCCATGCAAGATGCACGTGTTGTGGTTAGTAAGGATGATGATTTTGTGCAAGCCTTTTTGCTTACTGGTGAGCCATCACTTTTGCTGATTTCTACGGGCAATATAGCTAATAGTGATTTGGAAAAAATGGTGCGTGCCAATTTGAATAGAATTGAGACCGCTTTTGCTACACATCGCTTTGTTGAAATAACTCGCGACTCGTTAGTGATTCATGAATAATTTTTGAATATCAACTTTTGGCACATCGCTGTACACTCGACCGCTAAATTAATCGCCACAAGGCCACCTGCGTCTATGTCGCTAATTGGCCGATTTGACCCTTTCGATAAGACGCTAATCTACCACTTTCAATAGCTTCCCCAGCTAGAGCCGTACCTCACCACACTCACCGACACCCTACATCAAAATAACGTCGTATTGCTCCTGATTGTACAGCGTCTCCACCTGCAACGATACCGGTTTGCCGATGAAGTCGGAGAGTTGTGCCAGGCTTTGTGATTCTTCATCAAGGAACAAATCGATGACCTGCTGCGAGGCCAGGATACGATATTCTCTAGCGTTGAATTGGCGTGCTTCGCGCAAGATTTCACGCAAGATTTCGTAGCATACGGTCTGTGCGGTTTTTACTTCGCCGCGCCCCTGGCAGGTGGGGCAGGATTCGCACAGCACGTGTGCCAGGCTTTCGCGGGTACGCTTACGCGTCATTTCAACCAAGCCCAGCGCGGAGAAGCCATTCACTGTGATGCGGGTGCGGTCGTGCGCCAGCGCCTTTTTGAACTCTTCCAGCACGGCGTTGCGGTGTTCCCCCGATTCCATGTCGATGAAGTCGCAAATGATAATTCCGCCGAGGTTGCGCAGGCGCAATTGGCGCGCGGTGACTTGTGCGGCTTCCAGATTGGTTTTGAAAATGGTGTCGTCGAAATTACGGCCGCCGACGAAGCCGCCGGTGTTTACGTCCACCGTGGTGAGCGCTTCGGTCTGGTCGATGATGAGATAACCGCCGGATTTCAGATCCACGCGGCGCGACAGCGCGCGCTCGATTTCTTCTTCCACGCTATACAGGTCGAACAGCGGGCGCGTACCGGCATAGTGCTCCAGCCGCGACAACGCATCGGAGATATAGTCTTGCGCGAAGGCGGTCATGCGCTGATGGGTTTCGCGCGAATCCACCAGAATGCGCGTGATGTCCTCGTTGACGAAATCGCGCAGCACACGCAAGCTGATGTCGAGTTCCTGATACAGCAGCGAGGGTGCGGGAGAAATCAGCGCGCGTTCTTGCAGGTTGCGCCACAGTTTGTTGAGGTATTCTGTGTCGGCAAGCAACTCCTTGTCCGAAGCGGTTTCTGCCATGGTGCGGATGATGTAGCCGCCGCTGTGGTCGGGCGGCAGCAACTGTTGTAGCCTGGTGCGCAGTGCTTCGCGCTCGGCATCGTTTTCGATGCGTTGCGACACGCCGATATGTGATTCCTGCGGCAGGTATACCACCAAACGTCCGGCCATGCTGATCTGGGTGGAAAGCCTGGCGCCCTTGCTGCCGATAGGTTCCTTGACGACCTGCACCAACAGGCTTTGCCCCTCGGACAGAACTTTTTCGATGGGCTTGGCAGCATCGCCGTTGTGGCGATTTTCCCAAATATCGGCGACGTGCAGGAAGGCCGAACGCTCCATGCCGATGTCGATGAAGGCAGATTGCATGCCGGGCAATACACGCTTAACGCGCCCGAGATACACATTGCTGACGATGCCGAGATGGCTGCCGCGCTCGATGTGCAACTCCTGCACCACCCCCTGTTGCATGACTGCGACACGGGTCTCCTGTGGAGTGACGTTGATGAGGATTTCTTCGCTCATGGAGCGGGATATCCGAAGTTGCGCAGGATTTCAACGGTTTCGCACAGCGGCAGTCCCATCACGCCGGAATAGCTGCCTTCGATACGCTGCACGAATGCTCCGGCTTGGCCCTGAATGCCATAAGCACCTGCCTTATCGTGCGACTCGTTGGTGAGCACGTAACGGTGGATGCGTTCCTCGCTTAGTGCAGCGAAAGTCACAGCGGTGGTGCTGAGGCGGGTTTCGATATGATCCCCAAAAGCAATGGTGACCGCGCTTAAGACCTGATGCTGCCGTCCAGAAAGCTGGTGCAGCATGGCAGTAGCATCTTCACGGTCGCGCGGTTTGCCAATGATCTTGCCATCCAGCGTCACCGTAGTGTCGGCAGCCAATACCGGATAAGGCGGCAGGTTACGGAAGGCCAGCGCGTCCCATCCGGCGGTGGCTTTGGCATGGCTAATACGCTGCACGTAATCAACAGGCGCTTCATTTTCTTGAGGTGTTTCATCCACGTCTATTTTGCGGCGCGGGTCATTACGCATTAGCAACATGTCAAAGCTGACCCCGATTTGCTTGAGCAATTCGCGACGGCGAGGACTTTGCGAGGCAAGGTAGATGCGCGGCTGGATGACACTCATGTTTGACCTTGAAGATTATAATGAGCCACGGATAGACACGGATTAACACCGATTAAAAACCGTGTAATACTTAGTCCGAT